>Ga0075124_10001424_pt1 | contig 11164 bp, 17 predicted proteins | sample AntAceMetag02UKS_FD_69809 | JGI IMG/M metagenome (GOLD analysis project Ga0075124, IMG submission 69809) | Saline lake microbial communities from Ace Lake, Antarctica - Antarctic Ace Lake Metagenome 02UKS | ecosystem: Environmental > Aquatic > Non-marine Saline and Alkaline > Saline | place... | reverse complement strand
ACACGGGGTCCGGGTTGACAGGTTCAGGGTTCCGTGTTCAAGGTTAACAGATCGACACTCTTTTTGCTTACTCGTTGATTCTATTGTAAAAATCACATGAAACCAAGATCTAAACCTCTGAACCATGAACCTTTGAACCCAGGATACTTGCGCTAAAAGATGGTTTTTTGTCCAAAATACTGTACCATGATATCCCATAATTTACGAGGTCTGTAAACTTAACTTTGTGCCTCTGTACCTCTGCCCCTTTGAATCTGAGTTACAAATCCAGATCTAAGCAGATTCTTGCTATTGCTCCCGGGATTTCCTGGGAAGTCGCTTCAACCACATCAAATCTGTTTTTCTGATACCACTGGATTATTCCGGGATTGTGAATCATACTGCTTTTGACAACAGAACCGTGTATACGTTTGATACCCTCCTTGCGGGCATAGGCAATCACGCTTTTCAGGAGTATTGTACCTAAGCCCCTGCCTCTGTAAGTTGGTTTGGGGGTTATCTGGTCCTTTAGTCTGCCCCATAAGCCCGGAGGATTATCAAAAATAATTATGTTGACAAGCACCATCTCGTCCGGCAGTTCAAGTGTGGCTGTTGCCTTACCTATCCAATTGCGCTGGTATAATTTCGCGCTAAACAGAGAATCATCACCTGACAAGCTCAGGAGATATTCATCACCATAGGCATCTCTGATGTATTTCTCTTCAAAATAACTGTCCTGCATTCACGCCACCCTTTGCCTCTGTCGCAATGTAAACGCCGGCATTATTCGGACCACTCAGTACTTCAGGGGAACAAATACAAAGCCATAGTCCTCACTTTCTTTCATTTGATCTTTTGAGATCCTGTCAATAGTGCAGATTGAATGTCCAACAGGGATGACCATTCTTGCCCCAATCTTCAACTGTTCTTTGAGGTCATGCGGCACTTCCCTTGCAGATGCAGAGACCAGTATCTTGTCAAACTGCTCGGTCGGCCGGCCGATCTGGTCCCCCGCCGGCACAATCACGGCATTGGGGAAATGATATTTTTCTAAATTGCCGGCCCCAAATTCGACAAGCTCTGAAACAATCTCCATCCCCAGCACAGTGCCGTTTTCCTGCACGATATGTGCAAGCAGTGCCGTCGTCCATCCAGATCCTGAGCCGACATCGAGGATCTTGTTTCCTTTCTGGGGGTGAAGCAGTTCGAACATGAATGCCACAGTATACGGCTGCGAAATGGTTTGCCCGTATCCAATGGTCAGGGGATAGTCTCCATAGGTCTCAGAGGCATATTCTGATCGAATGAAATCCGCTCGGTCAATTGCCATGAACGCATCGATGATGCGTCTCGTTTTCAGAACCTTTCTTTTTATTAGATGGTCGATCAGCTCTTTATTGCTTTGCATAACAATTATCAAGTATCAATGACAATTAGCTGTGCGTCAAGACAATAATGTTGTCAGATATGTGCTGTAGATGGATGCGGCCTGTGCTCAGGAAATTATTTCTTTTTTACAAAATATCTAATATGAAGTTAATATTAATATATTAAACAATCTGGGGTATCCATTTGACTCCAGTGACCACAATATATTGCGGTGAGGCATTAATTCCATGCAAATAGCAACATCGTATGAAATCAAAACGTTAGTGCTTATCTATCAGTTAAATTTTGTTCACTTTTGAGCATTATTGTCTTGACTTCAACATGTTACATTTGTCATTGTGGGAATCCCTTAGGACATACTACATGCAGGGTGGACTTGAGTTAATGTGAATAACCCGTTTAAACAATTTACATTTAAGGGTCTTCCGAAGAATCTGTGGGTAAAAAAGAGTAATTTTTGAAAAAAATCATAAATAAATCATCTTAACCAGTTAATCCCAGATATTGATACCATTAGGATCAAGAAAATATCTTTTACCCCCGAGTTGTAACGCCAAGCAGCATAAGGGTATTTTTCTACTGATAGATTTAACACGCATTTTTGTTAATGATACTGCTCGTTTTTTTGGCTATTAAATAACAGCATTCTAACGAAAAGCTAGGGATTATTCCGAAAATTGAAGGAATTTAATTTTTGCAAAAATAACAAATCTTGTTGTTAAAAAAAGCAGCGGCATTTTGATGTTTTATTGAGCTATATTAGCTGCTTAAATGGAATATTGAGAATATAGACCCACAGATTCTTCGGAAGATCCACATTTAAAGGATGTGGCTTTACAGTACAATTTCCAGGATCGGCGGTCCTTTTGGCCTTGACAAATGAAAGGCATATAATATATATAGCGCCATAGTATATATCAACACTTGATTTCAAAACCTTGAAAAACTTCGACTTCAAACGAGATAAGTCATGGATTGATAATATTGCCCTGGTTTCTCAGGTGGGCTTGACTATGGCAGGATCAATCCTTTTTTGTCTCGCAATTGGATATTTTCTGGATAAATGGCTTGGCATTAGAGGCCTGTTTTCGATTATTTTTATTATTTTAGGAATTGCAGGGGGCGGATATACTGTCTACCGACAGATAGAGAAAGCAGTCGATCTGGGAAACAGGAAGGATTCCAAAACGTCAAATAAAAATGGAAGAAATTAGAATTCTGCAAAAAAAATACTGTTCTCAAGCCATGATGATGGCTGTCTGTGTCGCCGTCATTTTTATCATCCTGGGTGAGAAAGCTATTGCAAAAGGCTTTTTATTGGCCTCCATTTTTAGTGTTATCAATTTTAGTCTTATGGTAGAATTGAATCCATTGAAATCAGGAAGGTCTCAAACCAGGGCAAGTCTTTTTGCGCTTTTATCCATTCTCTTAAGATACCTGATACTTGCAGTCCCACTTATCATTTCTATCAAAAGTGATTCTCTGAATTTTATTGCTTCAGTCGTGGGTCTTTTTGCGGTTCAGTTGGTTATTATGTTTAACCAATTCATCATTAATCGTCTTATTTTGGCACGGAAGGGTTAGGCAGGTTCCTGATCATGGATGAATTTACTCATATCCCACAATTAACACTTCACTTGTTTGGCTTCAATCTGGTTTTCAATACGGAAACTATCATGATGACATGGGTCGTTATGGGCATTTTAATCGTGTTTGGTTTTCTGGCCACAAGAAAAATCAGCTTTATACCTAATCCATTCCAGGTGGTGGGTGAATTGTTTGTCACGGCCTTTTACGACCTAACGAGTGATGCCCTGGATGAAGAAATGGCAAAGAAATATTTTCCTATTATCTGCAGCCTGTTCATGTTTCTTCTTTTATGTAACTATCTCGGTATTATTCCAAAGCTGTCTGAGCCGACTAAAGACCTTAACACACCGCTTTCATTGGGAATTTTGGGCTTTGTTATTGCTCATTATTCAGGTATTAAGGCAAAAGGATTCAAGAAATATGCCAAAGAATATTTTGAACCCATCTTTTTTATGGCTCCACTAAACATTATCGGTGAATTAGCCAAGGTAGTATCTATTTCATTTCGTTTGTATGGAAATGTAATTGGCGGTTCCATTATTATTTTGGTTGTTTCTCATTTGATTTACAGCGTTGCACTTCCTCCTTTTATGGTCGTCTTTTTTGGAATTTTTGTTGGTGGAATACAGGCGTTTGTTTTTACAATGTTAACCCTTGTTTATATCTCATTACAGGTCAAATAAACTAATGTTGAATTCTATTGCCTACATAACTGCTTCCTCTTATCTCGCGGCTGGATTGACAATTGGTTTAGGCGCTATAGGCGCAGCCTTAGGAGAAGGATATGCGGCCGGGTTAGCCAATGAGTCGATATCTTATAAACCGAAAATGTCTGGTGAGCTGCTAAAAAACATGCTTGTCGGACAGGCTATTGCAGAATCGGCAGCGATTTTTGCCTTGGTAGTTGCAATCCTCCTACTTTTTGCACAACCGTCATCAGGCAGTCCTATAGTCGCATGGTCAGCTATTGGTGCAGGGCTAGCCATGGGGCTGGCTGCCATCGGATCGGGTATCGGCGCAGGATCACCAGCTGGTAAGGCTTGTCTTGCAATTGTGCATCAACCGAGTGAGAAGAGCAGAATCATGACGACGATGCTTGTCGGTTCGGCCGTATGTCAGACTCCTGCTATTTTCGGCATGGTAATCTCATTTCTTCTTATGTTTATGGATTTTTCCAGTGCCCCTCTTTACCCGGCTGGCGCTGCCCTGTTAGGGGCAGGATTGGCCACAGGGCTGGCTGCCATAGGATCAGGCCTTGGATCAGGGTTACCAGCTGGCGCTGCTTGTCTAGGGATTGCGCGTCAACCGAAGAGTGGTGACAAAACCATGACGACTATGCTTGTCGGTTCGGCTGTATGCCAGACTCCTGCTATTTTCGGCATAGTAATTTCTTTTCTTCTTATCTTTATGGATTTTTCCAGTGTCCCGCCTTATCCAGGCTGGGCTGCCCTGTTAGGGGCAGGATTGGCCACAGGGCTGGCTGCCATAGGATCAGGCGTGGGAAATGGATTTACAGCCATGGAGGCGGTGAGCGGTACAGCCCGAAACCCTGAATGCAACTCGGAAACCAACAGGGTTATGCTTATCGGGATGAGTGTGGGGCAATCAACTGCTATATACGGTTTTTTGGTAAGTCTATTGCTTGTGTTTACCAAGATGGAGCCGAGTACTTCCCTGACTTCCTGTTTAAGACTCCTTGGAGCTGGCATTTCTTCAGGTTTTGGAGGCATCGGCCCCGGTATTGGTTTGGGAATTGTGGCTGCTTCTGCTGTAAGGTGGGTGGCAAGGAGACCTTCATCGACTGTGGCGTTGATAAGAACAATGCTGGTTGGCATGGCTGTAACCGAGTCAACAGCTATTTATGCTTTGATTGTTGCGTTATTATTACTTTTTGTACTTTAGGCGTTTCTTCACGAAAGACATGTTCGTGGCAGAAACTAAACGAAATATCAACTGTTTTAATTTAAGGAGAATTGCAATGGATATTGCTGGTCCTGATTTTATTAAAGGTTTATCTTTTTTGGGCGCTGGATTAGCTATGGGCTTTGGTGCAATTGGTCCCGGAATCGGCGAAGGTTTTGCTGCAGGCAAGGCATGTGAAGCTATTGGACGGAAACCGGAAGAAGCCGGGCTTTTAACAAGGACCATGCTGGTCGGCCAGGCTGTGTCTGAATCTACCGGAATTTATTCGCTGGTTGTGGCATTATTGCTCCTTTTCGTGGTTTAGATAATCTAAGGCGGTATTTGCTATGATAAGCGTTAATGGGACTCTGTTTATTCAGCTCATCCAGTTCTTGATTTTGACCTATATCCTGAACCGCCTGATGCTTGGACCTATCTTGAAGATTATTCGCGACAGGTCTGAACATATTGATGCGGGGTACAAGGAAATAGAGAATATTGAGCTGAAAACTCAAGAGATGGCGGACGAATATCTATCCAGAGAAAGCGTTGCGAGGAGACAGGCGAATGAAGAGCGAGGCCGTCTCAGGATGGAGATGACAACCAGTGCAGATGAGTTCTATAATAAGGCCAAAGATAAGGCAACTTCTGTAAGACTGGAAATTGAAAGGGAAGTTGAGCAAGAAGTACTGAAAATTCGGCCGTTTGTGCAAAAAGAGGCTGAAGCTCTGGTTGATGTAATAACCGAAAAAATGATTGGTATTGGGACAAAGGCTTGAACCATATGAACAAAAAATTATTGCTAGTTCTAAGTGTGGCGTCCTGTATCCTTTTTTTCGGCTCTCAGGCGTATGCTGCGGAAACGCTGAGCTCTGGCCGAAAGATATGGGACAACATCATGTTGTTCCTGAATTTTGGAATTCTGGTCTTTGTGTTCATCAAGTTTGCCAGAAAACCGCTAATGGATTTCCTGCGCGGGCAAAGCAGTAAGATCTCGGACAATTTAGATGAACTCAGTTCCCGGCGTGATAATGTCGAGTCAATATTGAAAGGCGAGGCAGACAGGTTAGACAATTTTGATAAGCAAATACTGGATCTTAAAAAGACGATTATGGAAATTGCACATCAAGAAAAAGAGAAGATTATTGAAAATGCCAAAATAACGGCGGATCAGATGGTCAAAAAGGCCAAATCCGAAGCTGCTATAAGATTGGCTGAAGCAAAAAAGGCCCTCAACGATGAGGTAGCGGATATCGCTATATCTTTGGTTCAAGAAAATCTAAAGAAAGGAATATCACTCGAAGACGACGAGAAACTTGTTAATCAATTCATACTCGGTTTGAATAATAATTAGATTCTCACCACATAAAATTCATTGATTGGCAAACAGGTGATGGATTGGTCAAAAAACTTGCCTTTTACCCTTTTTAATACTCCTATCGCTTAGATAGACTCCAGACGTGCCTATCAGCATTGCAGTTGTTCAGGTGATGCAGGCATTCGCTTTTGCTCCTAATAATAAATTTCACTATCTTAAATGTGACGAATTGTAGTTTATCCTGATTTAAAAGGAGGCTATAATTTTGACCAGCAACGACTCCACCAGCAATTCAAATCTTGAAAAGACGGCATTAAAAATTGCCTTCATGCCCATTCTCTGTTCTGCCCCACTCATATATGCCCACAGCCATGGTTATTTTGAAAAGAACGAATAGCTGATACGTTCCCCCGGGTGGCGCGGCATCAAGGAACTGCTGGCCTATAATTATGTTGATGCCGCATATATGCTCTCTCCGATGCCCCTTGCCTGCAGCATGAGGCTTGATGGCAGAAAAGCGGCTATCAGGCTGGCGATAATTCAAAATGTGAACGGACAGGCCCTCACTCTCGCGAACAAACATCTCGGGATCACGGATGTACAGGACATGAAGGGGGTTACTTTTGGTGTATCCTACCGCTTTTCATGCAGTATTACCCCTTGTGTTACTACCCCGCTGTCAATGGGATCAATCCCCTAAAGGAGGTTACCATCAAAGAGGTCGCACCGTTGACGATGCCGTTTTATCTTAAGATATGGATGGGTGGACGGCATATTTGCCCCGGAGCCCTTTAACCAGATACCGGTATCCCAAGGTCTTCTAACGGAGTTAGAGCTTGACACTGTACTTTTCGGGTCCTATCAGGATATAAGTCCAGGATCATATCTTAAGCTTTCCGTGAGGGATACCGGAGAGGGCATCTCGCCTGAAATCCTGGGAAAAATCTTTAATTCCTATTTTACTACAAAAGAAAAAGGTGTCGGCACCGGCCTGGGCCTGAGCATGGTTCATGGGATTGTCCAGAAATGTGGGGGGACCATCAAGGTTAATAGCGAATTAGGAAAAGGGTCGGTCTTTGAGGTATACCTGCCTGCAATTTCCTGATTCCTTAAGGCCTACGGTGTGAGTAAACCCGGCAGAAACAGGCTTAGACCAGGCCAGTATGTAATGAGTAAGAGTGTCAGAACAAGGAGAAGCAAAAAGGGCAGGGTGGCCCTGTAGAGCTGTACCACGGGCTTGTCAAATCTGGAGCTTGCAATAAAGAGGTTCAGACCCACCGGCGGTGTATTGTATCCAATCCCGAGGTTGGCAAGGAAAATAACGCCCAAGTGAAGCGGATCAATCCCGAATTTGGCGGCAAGTGGAACGATCAGAGGGACTACCACAAGGATGGCGCTGAATATATCCATCATGCAGCCAACCAGGATCAGGAATAGGTTCAGAATAATCAGGAATCCGATCCTGGTTTCAATCATCCCTTCCATAAGTTCCAGGATCCTTGTGGGGATAAAGGCGTCCACGAGATAGTTTGTAAATGCCAGCGCAGCCCCGAGGATAATCATAATCCCGCCGACCATCTTCATGCTCTCCTTTATGATCACCGGCAGGTCCCCGCCAAGTTTTAGTTCGCGAAAGACAGCGATTTTGATAAACAGAACGTATGCGACAGTTAGTGCGGCTGCTTCCGTGGCCGTGCTGAAACCTGAGTATATGCCTGCAATAATGAAGAGAGGTATCGGCAGTTCCCATGCAGCCTCCCTGAGGGCTGAAAAAAATTCCCGGCCTGAAAAAGAAGGCCGTGCAAGTCCCCATTTTCTGCCCATATACACTGAAAACAGGCACGGAATCCCGACCATCAGGACTCCGGGCAAAAGGCCGGCCATAAAGAGCCCCTCAATGCTTACACCTGAAACAAATCCATACAGAATGATGGGCAGGCTTGGTGGAAAGTGGAGTCCCAGGCTGCCTGAAGTTGTTAACAGCCCGAGAGAGAAATTTTCCCCGTATTTTTCTGATATAAGCGCCGGCAAAAGCAGTCCGCCGAGGGCGATAATGGTAATGCCGGTTGCGCCGGTAAGGGCCGTAAAAAAAGCACAGGACACCAGTGCTACAACGCCTAACCCTCCGGGCATCCATCCGAAAAGGCTTCTCGAAAACCGGACAAGACGGGCTGATGTGCCGCCATGGGCGAGCAAATATCCAGCAAAGGTGAAGAGCGGGATAGCGAGTAGCACAGGGGCATTGGCCAGTCGGAATATCTCAATCGGAATGGAGGTAAATTGAATCTGGGTCGCATAAAGCCCAAGCATGGCCGCGGCAAGGATACCGATAAACAGGGGCAGACCAAGGATAATCAGGATGATGAGCAGAATTGTCAGTATGAGGATCATTTTCTCTTATCCCCAAAAACCTTTATTGATTGTTCAGTTGCCCTCAACAGGAAACGAAACGTAAGCAGTGCAAACCCCACGGGAAGAATCAACTGACATATCCAGTTCGGAAGATTCAGAAACATAACTCCCCCGAATTCCATTTCCATTTTCACATAACCGGTACATACATAGGACATTATGGTGCATATCAGGACGCACACAACCGCTATGATGAGTTCACGCACAGGAAGCCATTTGCGGGGAAGGATGCTGGAAAACAGATCAATCTTGATGTGTTTGTTTTCAGTTGTAACAAGAGACGCACCGAGAAGGGTCAACCACAGGACAAGGAGCCTGACAAAAGGCTCAGACCAGTCCAGATATCCCATAAGGTCGTTGGCCCACTGGACATGGGCCTTGATAAAGAGCCCTCTGAGACACACCTGTACAAATGTGAGGCCAGCCATCAGCGAGAGTAACGCGATAATCAGCCACCCCTCGAATCTTGCAAGGACCTTGTCAATTAATCTAAGGGCGTTCATGGGCCGTCACGTTTACCTGAGGCGGCCTTTTCAATATCCTGTAGACACGCTCAAGGATCTCTGCGGGATAGACCCTGTTGGTCAGCCTACTGGCAACCTCGTGGTGGATGTGGTTGAATTCCTTAAAATCAGCCCCTGAAGGGTAAGGGATTACCGTAAGACCGCTGTCTCTGATAAGCTGTACGGCTTCTTTGTTTTGCTCTCTTAATTCTGATGTGAGCTCCCCCATACCTTTACGTAAAGTGCGGACAAGCAGCTCAGCAAGGTCCGGCGGCAGTTTTTTGAAATACCTCGATGAAATAAGCACTGCACCGGTTGCATGGGTAAGGGGCAAGGCCGTCATATAGTCCGTGGATGCATACCACTGGAGGGCAAGGGCTCCGAGGGGGGGAGCATAGACGGTGTCTATCATGCCTGTATTTAGGGCGGTGGTTACATCTGTGATGGCAAGGGGAATGGGGTTGACCCCCATGGCAGAGAATGTCTCTTTGGAAATAGGATCACCTGACCAGGTCCATATCTTGAGCCGTGAGCAATCTTTTACCTTTCTGATGGGCTTTTTGGAAAATAAATGGACATCTCCGACCTCGGCCCAAGCCAGGAGTTCAAAACCTCTTTTTTTGAACGCCTCGCCAAAAAAGCCAAATAATTCCTGGTGAACCAGGTCGGCTTCCTCATGGTTTCGGAACAAAAAGGGAAGATCGAGGACCCTTACCATGGGGAGTATCTGCCCGAACCCAACTCCGGAAAATGCCGCACAATGGATCTGGCCGATCATGATTTTTTTCAGGACATTCAGTTCGTCTCCGGCAATTCCTCCCGCATAGATCTGAAATCCCAGCCTCCCGTTGCTTTTCTCCCGGATCTCCTTATCAAGCATCCTCATGTGCTTGATCCAGGTAGATCCCTCCGGTGCCACAGTGGCGAATTTTATCAAATAGCGCGGCCTTGCAGCGACAGGGTCGGCGCTGATAACCTGATGAAATAACAGTACGGAAAAAACACATGAAAATATCGGGATCCACGCTGATCGAAATACTATATTGTGCAAACCAGCCTCCTAAAGAAACAATTCATCTGACATGTCCAACAGGTGTTTTGCTTTTTGCTTGATAACTGCATTGATAAGACATATTTCTTTCAGTTTGTCAGGTGGGGTACTTTCAACCTCTTTGATCAATTCTATGAACAGTTTTTTGTCCTGGACCCTGACCGCATAATATTTTGCGAAATAATATTGTGCCAGGAAAAACTCCCCATTGCTCAGGCCTATTGCCCTGTCAAAATATTCCTTTGCCCTGACTTTATCTCCACCGAGGTATTCAGGCCTTGCAGCAAGTATTGCGCCCATCAGGATATATGGCGTGCCGAAGAAATAGTCCCCATCTATCTCCATGACCCTTTTCAGGCAGGCCTGCGATACGTTCAACTGTGCCAAGGCAACCGGCTTGTCAAGATTTAGCCCAACCCATGAATTCCATGCCATGGTGGTCCAGAAAAGAACCTCAAGTTGTTCTTTAACAATAGTCTCTAACATACCTGATTCAAAAGGCACTTTCAGACCAAGAGCCCTCAGGCCATAATTCCTGGCTCGCAGATAAAGCCGTGATGCCCTTTCAGCATCCTCGTCCTCAACAAACAGCATGGCATATCCGGTAAACCCCGTGCAAAGGGCTGTAAGAAGCCGGACATTTTCAGGATCACTTTTCAGGAGTCCTTCCATAAGCTTCAGGTCTCCCGGGATTGACTGTTTTGCGAGAAGCGGGTCGCATTCTTCAAACATGACCTGGCTCAAGTTGGATATTAGAGATGGCGTGACCCGCAGTGCCAGCTTTACACACCCTGTAATGCATGTGATCAGAAGCAAGATGGCAGCCAACCTGCAGGTTGTAGTTTTCATGACGTCCTTTGTGCCTTCCTTTCCGGTTAAGGATCTAAGGGAACTTCCAAAAAAATAATCTGTGCATTCTGCTTGCCCTTTTGCCCGTCTGCTACGTTGTGACAACAGGTACATAGCTCGCTATGCACCTGCTATCACGCCTTGAATACGAACAAAAGTTCTGCACGATAT
>Ga0075124_10001423_pt1 | contig 11170 bp, 10 predicted proteins | sample AntAceMetag02UKS_FD_69809 | JGI IMG/M metagenome (GOLD analysis project Ga0075124, IMG submission 69809) | Saline lake microbial communities from Ace Lake, Antarctica - Antarctic Ace Lake Metagenome 02UKS | ecosystem: Environmental > Aquatic > Non-marine Saline and Alkaline > Saline | place... | reverse complement strand
CAGTCTTCAACATGACCGTTAACCGTAGCGCATTGCTTGATGGATTTATTGGTCACTTGTCAGGATTTGATTTCTTCAAAACTAACTTCTTGCAACGCCAAATCGCTGGTGTGGGTGAAGCAGGTGGCGCGCCACCTTCAGGCTTTAAACTTGGTGGAATAGTTGTTGGCCCCGTATCAAGTGGTAGCAGCTTGTCATTAACCGGTTTAGTAGCTTCTGATGTTGTGTTTAAAGAAGGCGACAGCATTGAGATTAGTGAAGATGACGGTGTATTCATGGTTAATCCATTAATCCAAGGCTCTTCTATCCGCTCTCAACGTGCCCAGTTTGTTGTAACGGCTAATGTAACTTCTGATGGCGCTGGTGCAGCTACTGTCCCTGTTAGTCCTGAGATTATCGTTTCTGGCCCACGTCGAAACATAAGTGCTGCCATTCCTAACGGTGCGCAAGTATTGTTGGCTAATGACCATAACGTTTCAATCGCTTACCACAAACAAGCCGTTGTGTTTGCTGCTCCAGCGATTAAAGAGTTGGTCGGTGGCGTTGAAGCTTCGACAAGTATGAGTGACAAATACAAAATGTCTGTTACCCATACCTTAGGTGCTGATATCTATAACTACAAGCAATTGGATAGACTTGATATGCTTGGTGGTGTAGCAATTAACCCTGAGTTTGCTGTTCGTGTCCGCTCATAGTGAACTATGCCCCTCCAACGAGGGGCAGTTTCTTTACCGTGGAAGGTGGGTTGATAAAACCCATTTTAGAGCGCGTGTTTACGGCGTTGATATGCGTATGGTTGCTGATAGTTACGAAGATTATTTAGCTTTGATTGCTACCGGCGTATGGTTTGACGAACCCCCAAAAAAAGAGGTGAAACATGCCACAGCCAAGCCAAAGCGTAAAAAAGTTTGTAAGTGATGCTTATAAACTTGTAAGCTCAAGTGGATCGACCGTACCCCTTCATGGAAGTGATTTATCTGATGGTATCCAATACCTCAATGAATTGCTGCAACACTATTCCGCAACAGGTTTATTGTTAACCGTAGATAGAACCACAAGCAAGGTTATAACGACCGGTGAAGGCACGCTAACGATTGGTGCGGCTGACTATACCCCAACACCTGATATCATCGAGGGAAGGCTTTCTATGCTGTCAAATGCATGGGTAGAGCTAGAAGGTGTCACCTATCCATTAAGATCGATAACGCCATCCGAGTTTGATTCATCATATAAATATTTGCCCTTGGAAGGATTGCCCACCTACATCATTGTAGACCAGGGAACAAACATCACTAACATCCGTATTTTTCCTGCTCCAAGCCAAGAATTCACTTTATACATTCGTGGTAAATTCCAAGTGGCAGTATTTATATCCACTGATACCATGGAATCCTTGCCAGAATATTACATGAGATACCTTAAATTTGCCTTGGCCAGTGATTTAGCTGACTACAAAGGGCGCTCCGAAGCATGGACTCCTAAGCTTGAAGAAAAGCTAAAAGAAGCCCGTAGTGATATGTATGCTGCAAGTGATTACAGTTTAGATGTTTCTACCGGTGACGATGGCCTTATGCCCAATGGGGCGTTTAGAGTTATCTCAGGAATTTAGTTACAAGGAAAATATTATGCCTATTGAGCAGTTACCTATTGTAACTAAATATGACGTTGCCAGGTTCAAGCAGTTTAATCCCCAAGATGCTGCCAATTGGTATCAAGTGCAATCTGAAACAGGCAAGCGCCCTATTGCGTCCTATCCTGTATGGGGTAGAAAGCATGTGCGTGTAGCTAATAGAAACCGGCTTATTTATGATAATGAACCACGAGCCATTTTTAAAAGCATTGATTATACATATATTGTTGTAGACTCTAATGTCTATCAGATTGATAGCAACTTTAATTCGCGCCAGTTATCGAGTCCTGACTTTAACCGCTCGACGGGTGAGTTATACACGGATTTCTTGGTATTTGCTGATAAAGTATTTGTTATGATTATTGATAGCGTTGGTAAGCAAATCTTTGTGATTAAAGAAGAAACCAGTGAGCTTGTTAAGGTTACAGATACCAACGCACCAAAAAATCCTAAGTTTGTTAGGGCGTTTGGTAACCGATTTGAAGTATCAAATGATGATAGTGCTTTTTGGGCTTTGTCAGTTATCAACTTGGGTGGTGACGGGTTTGACCCAGACACATGCTTTACCACGTCTACCGGGCCATTGTTCAACTATGCGTCGGGCAAGATTCGCCAAATGACATCTTTACATAATCAACTGTACATTTTTACAGACTTTGGTTGTGATATTTGGATGAACATGCCAAGTATTTTTGATGATGGAACAACGACAACGACGTTTCCGTTTAAGTTGAATACAAGTTATAGTTTTGATTATGGTATGGCAGATCCACTTTCCCTCGACGTAGACTTTGGCCGAATGACTTGGCTAGGTAAAAACCGTAACGGACTGGTCGCATTTATGACCTCCGATGGTGGAACGCCACAAATTATATCAACACAAGCCATCAATACTTTGATACAAAAAACAGCCAATGAAGGCGGCGGAATAAGCCCGTTTATATCCCAAAAAACTAACGGTTTCATGTACCAATATGAGAACACTATTTTTTACCGTGTATCTGCTGGTAATTTCCTTGATTTCGGTGAGCTTGATATTACGGATTCGGCAAATAGCCTTGAATACAATTTTAATACCCAAACATGGCATCGGTGCATCGAACTAAATGGCGAGCGTTCACGTATACAAAAGCATGTATTTTTTAACAATAAACATTTAGTAACCGTTAGCAAAGATGGAGCAGTTTATGAAGCGGCTGGAAACATATACATCAATGAAGTACGCAATACTGAAGTTGAAGACGCACAATCTGATGACGCGTTTATTACGTACCCAATGCGCTATGAGGCGGTTACGCAGATTTATTCGCAAGCTGATTACTCGGAATTTATTACCGATTACGTCGAAATTGACTTCGTTTTTGGAGAAGATACATTTGTTAGGAGCAATGCGCCGTTTGAAAGCACGACTTTTATCATTGACGAGGAAGAAGTAGGTGGTGAGCCTGTTTATTTAATAACAGAAGATGGTGAATTTATCATTGAAGATGGAACGAATACACCTACATTAAACTCCACTCACTATAATAAGTTATTTAAGCCACATATAGAGTTATTTTGGAGTGATAATGGTGGAGTTTCCTTTCATAGTGCCGACGTGCGTGAGTTCTCTCAAATTGGTATTTACCGTTGGCGTATGCGTTGGTACTCCATGGGTATGTCACGCAACCGTTGCTATAAGTTGGTTTGTGTAAGCCCTTCGCCTATTGTTGTTCTTGGTGGTGTTATGTCTGTGCGTAGAGCGTCTGGTGGGGGAAACTAATGCTTAATTTAGAGCGCGTTAACAATGTGCCTTTGTATAGTACAAGTACTTTAGATGCTGATTTTCAACGATGGTTGATCACACTTGTAGACTCTTTAAATACCATGATACAACAAACAAATGATGCGCTAGACAATCTGACGGCACCATCATTTACACAAGCAGAAATTACCGCCATGGCTGCTACATTACCCAATGGAATTCTGCTATATGATACAACGAATGATGTTTATGTTGGCCGTGAAAATGGTGCATTCCGTCAGTTTGATACCAGTATTTGGCCTTAAGGAGATTATAAAATGAGTATGTTAAGTGAATGGATGCACCCAGGACGCGCTTATAAAAACGCACAAGGTACAGTCCAGCAAGGCTACGATACTGCACAAGGCCAGCAACAGCCATTCTTGCAGCAAGGGCAAGATGCTGGTGGCATGATGTCCGAGCAACTTAAAAACCTTATGAACCCACAAGGAATGCAAGACGAGTGGACAAAAGGTTATCAAATGTCACCTATGGCCCAACAAGATATTGCACAAGCAGGAGAGCAAGGCATGGGCGCAGCTAGCTCCATGGGATTAATGGGCAGCGCGCCAGCCATGCAAAGTATTCAATCAGGCGCACATAATATTATGAACCGTGACCGCCAACAGTACCTTGATAGTCTAATGCAGAAATATAGTGCTGGTTTAGGGTTAGGCCAGAACATGTTTAACACAGGCGCTCAAGTGTCCGGTCAAATGGGGCAGCAAAGCATCCAAGGAGCCCAAGACCAGGCAGGCTTAGGCATAGGTGGTAGCCAAGCTAATGCAAATCGCATCGGTGATATTGGTTCGACGATTGGTAACTTAGGAATGAGTTACTTGACCGGCGGCATGGGTAGCGGTGCCTTTGGTCGCGGTATGTTCATGCCACAAGGGGGTTAACCATGGCTCTTCAAATACCTACGGGGAACGCTGGCAATATTGCTCCACAGATGTCTTCTATGTTGCAACAGCTTATGCAGCAGCGTTATAAGCCACAAGAATTAGACTTGCAGCGCCAAGAACAAAATCGTTTGGGCGCGTTGCTTCCTTACCAGAAGCGCCAAGCACAGTTACAAACGGAAGCTTTAGAGCGCGCAAATGACCCAGCTAAAGCCCTGGCTTACCGTGACCAATGGATGCAAGCCATGCAGAATTACCAGCAACCAGGTATGCAGCAAGGCGGTATGCAACCAGGAATGCAACCAGGTAGCCAGCAAGGCACGTCGCCACCTGCACAACCAGGTATGTCGCCACCTGCACAACCAACCATGCAGCCAGGTAGCCAGCAACAGGCTATGCCACCGCAGCAACAGAATGAACCCATGCTTATGATTGCTGGCCGTCCTATGCCGTTATCTATGGCGCAAGTGATGGCTTCTGTTGGTGCACCCATTGGTGGGTTACAAGAAACCTTAAAGAATTATTATGAGCAACAAAAAACACTAGGCCAGGAAACATCTAAAGCCGAGGTTAGCCGTGAAGGTGAGCGCGGTGATGCATTAAGTGCGCTCCAAGATGGGCTGCAAGCGGTGGGACGTATTAGACAAAAGATGGATAATTATAGCCAAGAGGCTAAAGATTTAGGTTATACACCACATTACGGAATGGGTGCAGAGCAGCGCACAGAACCCGATGCGTTAGAAAGATACAAAGGTAGGTCCAAACAGATTGTAGGCCATCCAGTTGAATCAGTGATGCATCCATTGGATTGGTTTACTGCATTTGGGGCTGGCCCGGGCTCGGAGATGCATGACAGGCACTTAGCAAGTTTAAGAAGTGAGCTCAACGAGCTTGTGAATGTAAGGGCTAAAGCTTTAAATACTAAGTTTACCGATAAAGAATACGATACTTTACAAAGAAATAAACCATCTATTGGTGATACTGAAGCTCAATTAAAGGCCAAGTTAAAAGCGGTCGAGGAATCCTTTAGAAATGGTATTCTCAAGCTTCAAATGCAAGAACAAAAAGCTAACCAAGGGGCTAGACCAGGGCAAGAAGCATTCCAGGTTGAGAACCAATTCCCGTCCGAACATGTTGGCCGTGCCGTTACGGGCGCATCAAAACCGGTTGGTTCAGAGGGGTTTAAATCAGATGGTTACGAGTATGTTGTGCATAATGGCAAAACGTACCGCAAAAAAGTGAGAAGCTAATTATGATGAATTCCAGGTTAAGCCCACGCTATACAAATTACCAAGTAAAGCCAAGTGGTGCGGTTGACAAGGATGCCGAGCAGCGCGCGCGTGATATTTACGCGCGTGTTATAGACCAGGGTGGCTCACATAATTTAGGTATTGCAGCACTTGCTAACTCTAACCTTGAAACGGGTGGGACATTTGATCCAACCATGAAGCAAACTAACGGGCCAGGACGCGGTATATTCCAGCTTGAAAAACCACGTTATGAAACAGACCCTACCAACTTAGTTAAGTTTTCTAAAGACAAAGGGCTTAAGCCTGAAGATTTAAATATTCAAGTAGATTTTATGATTCACGAATTGAAAAACGTGCTTAAATCAAAAGACAAAAGCCCACTTTATGATGCTATTGCCAATGCTGAAACACCTGAGGAAGCCACCAAACTGTTTCATTATAATTACGAAAAAGATGAGTCATCCGCGTTGTTTCCTGGTGATTTAGCCAAGAATAATCCAAACTTAAAAAACAGAATCCAGCACGCAAGCTATTGGGATAAACTTCTAAAGCAGCCAGAGAACCCAGTAGACCAGGCACCTAATCCTGAGGCTACCCTTCAGGGCACCATAGAAAACTCTTTGCCTAATTCGTTACAACAAAGCGAGCCATTAGCGAACCCTCCATTAATGACTGACGACCAAACGCTTGTACAAAACATGCAAAGATTTCTAGGTGGTGGGGCAAATGCTACCCAACCAATGCAGTTACCAGAAGCGCAACAACCAGCAATGCAACCTACGCAACCCATGCCAGAGCCTACCCAGCCTATGCAACAAACAGAAGCGCCACGCGCCGAAGATGGTTGGGAAGAAGTTCCACAACAACAAAGCGGCTGGGAAGAAGTGCCACAAGAGCAATTTGATGCAGCGCGTAAAAACTACATGGGAAGCCGTGAAAGCTTTTTTTCTAACTTAGGCCAATCAGCTAAGCAGCGTGTAAAGAATATTGCAACGCTAGGAACGGCAGAGCAAGAACCGCAAGAAACACCAGGTTCATTTGGCGGTCAAGCAGGGCAATTGCTTGGTCATGCATTGGTCGATGCACCGGCCATGGTTGGCGCTGGTGCCTTAGGTCCGGCCGGGATTCCTGCATTGCTTGGATATGGTTATGCAACGTCTCCCGGTGAGTCCAGTTCGGACAAGATGTTAGATGCATTAATGACGGGCGCGCCCATTAAATTAGGTAGAGCTAAGCCTGGTGGCCGTGCTCCCGGTGGCCGTGCATTTGAAGGTGGTTCAGGCGGGTCATTTTCGGGGGATGGTGGTTTTCCATCATTTGATGAATTGAGCTCTATGTTCAAACGTCCAACATCTGATGGATTAGATGCAGCCAAAGCAGCGCATGAAGCAGAGCAGCAACGGACGGCCACGGTTAAAGCGCGAGCGCCTAAGTCAACACCTGAAGGCTTGCGTGCACAGGGTGAAGATTTGGATGTTCAGCTAATGGAAGCTAAGAATGAGTTAGCCAAGGCTAAAGAATCAGATCCATTTCCCGTAAACCCAGCAACATCCTTGCCCGACTTACGGCATGAAACCGTGTTAAATAATGCTGAACAAATACATAAAGACGCACAACAGCATCAATCGGATATTTTAGCAGCACAAAAAGAATCATTAGGAGATGGTCAAAATATTCCTGAACGTGCAGCGACTGAAGTTAACAAATTTGTTGAGGGTGAAAAGAGCGCCATTAAGCCGTTATATGATGGTGTTACGCAAGCATTGGACGGTCAAAATGTGCAAGTCCCGAATGTTGAACGTGCTCAGGCTATACGTGCCGAAGTTAACCGGCTTATCGATGAGGGTATTATAGCGCCTGAAGGTGACAATATTTACGATAGTATCGTTAATCAACTTTACGAAGAATGGCCAGGGCCAGAAGTTATTGATATCCCTGCTTCTAAGTTTGTTAAAATATGGAAGTCGATGCGCGACTTAGCATACATTGCACGCAATCGTAGCCGCGAGCCAGGCATACCGCAAGATGAGCGTATGCGGTGGGAAAGTCGAGCAAAACAGCTTGAACCAATTGCCAAGCAACAACGTGACTTGCTGCAAGATTCAATACCACCGGATGTTTTCGGTAATCTTATGAGTGCAGACAAACAATGGAAAGAACGCGTCATACCATTTTACCGTAACCCGGTTTACCTCTCAGTTAGAAACAATGGCTTTGCACCTGATAACATCATTAAAGCAACACGTGGAATCGAAGATTATAACCAAGTCATGCAACGCGCTATCCAGGCCACGCCAGAACTTAATCGCTTAGCGTTGAATGAAGTATTCGCGAATAAGCCCGAAACAATGGCGACAGCTGGCGAGATGTTTCAACCATATATTGATGCACACGCGCCATCTCAAAGATTTGTTCGTGACCATGCCAAATCTAAAGAACGTGTAAATAATGCAGCCGATACCGTGAATCGAGCGCGCGAACACGCCGAGCAAGTACGCGACGCGCGAGAAGTAACCGACAAGCAAGCCAAAGATAGTTTCGAGCAGCAGCAAGAAATTAAGAAAAAGATAGATAAGCTAATTAGCCAGCTCGAAGAAAACAAGCGACACTTGCGAGATATGCGTAAACAAATTAAACGCGAAGGCATAACAAAAGAAAATGTTATGCGTGAGCAAGCGTTGGTTGATAAAGATAAGAAGCTTAAAACCGCGCTTTGGAATATAGCTAAAACCATATCCAGCGTGAAATTTGGTAGTAAGCTTATAAAGATATTGAGCACAATCGTAGACAAGTAATTAGTGGGCGTTAAGCGCCCATCATATTTAAGTAAAAATCCCCGCATGACTCTCAGGTATACGCGTCGACAAACTGTCACCCAATGATTGCATCTTACCATCTGCAAACGTGAGCATTAGAGCATCAGCTAAATCGCAACTTGGCATGCCGCGCTTTCGTAACTCTATTTTACTTTCAATCAAAAGTTGGCCATTGCTTCTATGCTTATAGCCAAGGCTGCATAAGTCGGCGTGAAGTTCATCGCTGTCCGGTATTTGTACGTCTAGTTCTTGTTGCAACCAGTCTCGCATTTCCCACCAGTACTCAGCTCGCTGGTTTGCGAATCGCTCTTTGTCATTAGCTGAACGTGCAACGTTAACGCCTACGACTTCCGTGTATCCCATTTCTTGCAGTCTATCAACTGTTCCTGCTCCAATGCCGATACAGTCGACAAAAACCCGGTAAGGTTTCTCTTCCTCGATGACGCGCTTTATTCGACCTGCTAGCTGCATTGTATTTTGATTGCGTAGCGTTTCCATCTTGAAAGCTTTTCGCCCACGCCGTCTAATGAGTGCGCATCTATCGTTTTCGCCGATTGCAGGGTCAACGCCAATAATCAGCGCATTGTCTGTGATTACTTCATTCTTGCGAGCAGCGTTAACATGTTTCGATGTTATAAATGTATCATCGACCGGATTGCGGAAAGCCTCGACTGCTGAGAGTGGGTACTCAACTTGAAAGCGTTTTACGCCTTCATCATGATCGCTACTAAACTCACGTACCTTAATACGTCGCCAGTATAAATGCTCGAAAGTCATACCATCTTCATGATACCTATCAAAGATATCCTGCTCTTCTTCTGATAACGGCGGCGCTTCTGCATCTCGACTCGTATACTCAGCTTTGTATTCTTGTTGCCAGTACCAAGGCACAAAAATAGCTTGAAATTCACTATCACCCGTTAGCGCATTATTCCACAATTGATTGAAATAATTACCAATTCCATTGGCTGTGGATTCCATTATGATCTCAGTGCCAGACTCGCTAGATATCGCCTGCATGACACCTTTAGAGTGCTCCTCGGCGTGAGGCCAATAACCAACCTCCGAACCGTGAAATAACTGTATAGTTTGTGAACGTCCAGCACCTTTGTTTCCCGCAGTTCCAACAGCGTAGCCTGAATCCAACGAGACAAAATTCAATTCTTTCGCCGAGCTAGAATCGGGCGTGGGCGCCAAGCCTGCGGGTAATCCATTGACGTAGCGCCGTGTCATAGCAAACAGGTTTTTAGTCGCTTCTGCTTCATGCGTGAGAATAAAAGCCTTTTTCCCACGTTGCGTTATGACTTTATGAAAAAACCGCGCTTGTATAAGAGTAGAGCACCCAAGTTGACGGCCTTTTAGTATGATCGCCCTAACTTTACCCGTCGCTTGTAGCTGTGCCTCAAGTCGCTCGTGTATATACATTTGCGCCCGGTTGAGTTCAAAGTATGCAACCCGACCGGATTTAGTCCGGATCTTAAGAAAGTTTTTGGCGAAAAGCGGAAAAGATTTGAGTACTTTTAAAAGCTTATCAGTCATTATTCAATTAGCTTATCGACAAGCTTTTCAATCAAAGAGTCACTTGCCGATTTATCATCTTTCTTTTCTGCATAGTCTTCTCTAAAGCGTGATTTCATCGTAAAAATCCAAGGCGTTGCTGAAAAGTCGGGATTATCGCCGGTGATACCGTCTCGCCCGATACTTTCCCAATTGCTTTGAGCTTTCTGAACGCCAAAATTCAAAGCTTTTGCAAAGTCTGGAAAGTCGTCGCGCCACTTGTAAAGTGTAGACCTGCAACAGCCCAAATCAGCACAAACAGAAGCTAAACTCCTACCAGTCGCTAAAATCTCAACCACTATCTCGCAATATTCCGGCTTGTATGATGACTCTTCCCAGGGCATAAATAAATCCTTTTTTATTGTGTTAGGGTGTTTAATTGATAGCTAAATATTAACACACAAAGCGAAGCGCTATCAAAGAATATAATACCATTATAATACACTTGGTTTACTAGTGCAAGCTTATCCACAAAATCTGTGTATAAAGATGTGTAAAAGACACGCTAGCCAGCGCTATATATAAATATCAAAATTTAATCATAATACACTTGCATTACTAATAAACTTAAGTTACTATAGCTCCACGTTAGCGATTAAGCTAACTAAACAAAACTAGGAGTGTAGTAATGAACGACGCACAAAAAGCAAAAGGACAAATAGCAACAATGGAATTGATTGTTGTTAACTTTAATCACGCTGATTTTTTAGATAATCGAGCAAAAGAGAAATCTAATGATTTTGATAATGAAGCGACGGTTTGGATTTTTGATGATAGTAGCGCTTTAAGAATTGACTCGCTTAATAATGTTGAGATTATAGCAAGCCACGGTTTTCACGCTGACAATATTAAATTAAGTTGATTAAACTAACAACGAAAACTAGGAGCTAAACCATGAAAATAACAGACGCCTGCCAAATCCTCGGCTTGACCGGGGAGTTAACCCCGGATATCACCAAAAACGCTTACCGCAAGGCTTGCTCACTCTATCACCCAGACCGTAACCCGGCAGGGCTTGAGATGATGAAAGCAGTCAATGAAGCTTATGCGGTACTCAAAGACCACACAGGAAGCGAACAAACGGGCATAGAATACGGACATGAGCTTTTTGAGGCACTAACTGCAATCATGGGCTTAAACCTTGATATCGAAGTCTGTGGTGCGTGGGTGTGGGTTTCAGGTGATACCAAAACTCACCGCGAGGTTTTAAAAACAGCCGGTTACAAGTGGGC
>Ga0075124_10001421_pt1 | contig 11173 bp, 7 predicted proteins | sample AntAceMetag02UKS_FD_69809 | JGI IMG/M metagenome (GOLD analysis project Ga0075124, IMG submission 69809) | Saline lake microbial communities from Ace Lake, Antarctica - Antarctic Ace Lake Metagenome 02UKS | ecosystem: Environmental > Aquatic > Non-marine Saline and Alkaline > Saline | place... | reverse complement strand
CAGCGATGTGTGTGTCCTGTGCGGTAATGCTTGTGGTTGCATCAATAACAAGGATAGCGACACCCGCACGTTCAATGGCGTTCATACTGCGGATAACACTGAATTTCTCAACGCCAGGCGTGACTTTTCCCCTTCGCCGGATACCGGCGGTATCAATGAGCGTGATCGGGATCCCGTTAAGTTCCATTCTTGTGTCCACGGCGTCTCGGGTCGTACCGGGGATATTACTTACAATAGAGCGCTCCTGACCGACAAGTTTATTCAGCAGGCTGGATTTTCCAACATTAGGTTTTCCTACGATAGCGATCTTTACCGAATCGTCTTCTTCGGTGTCCTCTCCAATAGCTTCGATATGGTGGACGACCTCATCAAGCAGGTCACCCGTGCCGGTACCGTGAAGGGCAGAGATTGGATATGGATCCCCCATTCCCAACTCATAGAACTCTGCTGAGACCTGGCGAACCTTCGGACTTTCCCCTTTATTGACTACCAGGATGATTGGGGGAAGGAATTTACCCTCAACGGATTTTTGTTTCTTTCGCAGGATCTCGGCAATTTCGTGATCCGCCGGTGTGACTCCGGCCTGACCGTCAACAATGAACAGGATCACGTCTGATTCTTGAATCGCCAATTCAGCTTGCTCTCGGATCTGTTGGATGAAATCCTTTGAGCCAATGGAGAGAGGCGATTGGGATTTCCCTTTTGTTGGATCAATCCCGCCCGTATCAATGACATGGAAGAAATACCCGCTCCAATCTGCCTGAGCCAGAAGCCGGTCTCTGGTCGTTCCGGGGACATCGTCCACGATCGCCAGCCGTTCTCCAGTCAGACGGTTGAAGAGGGTGCTCTTGCCAACATTCGGTCTGCCCACCAGGGCAACAACAGGTTTCGTCATAGGCAGTGATTATACCCCATTCACGTTCTTCATTTACATGCATGCAAGTAGAATGAGACTCAATGGATGGAAGACCCTCAGAACATCGAATAATGTCTTCTTATATAAACATGATCCCGTGATTAACTTTATAAAATACACCCACAAGCTATTTTAACCTTTCTTAGCTTGTGGCCATATTTTAAAAACAGTATTGGTGAATCTAATCAGATTTTTGTGTAATCATTTACAGATTTGGATGCAATCAACGGCGTAAGATCAAATGACTTGATAAACATGAGAACTGATCGTATATTTCACCAGGAAAATGTATCATTTCCGGAGCTTACACGGATCTCAGTAATTTTCCTTTGCTTTTATACTCAAATCTACAATTGACTTACTTAGATGTGTTGCTGTGATTATTCTATTAACAACTGACATCCAACTCTTTGCATACAAAATCTACACCGGACGCTGAGACAAGAATGATATTAGAGGCGGGGATTAATTCACCAGTCCGGATGACCAATTTTGCATTCTCGGCTCTGGCTCGAAAATCATCCATTGAGCACTCAACGGCTTTTTGTTTCTTGAATAAGTTCTTCACCTCTTTATAATGAAAAAGAGAGCATTTCCCCGCAGCTTGCTGCGAAACAATGAAGTAAGATAAAAGGATGAGCGAGCTGGTAAGGGACAGCCACAATGTGTCAGTGCTACTGTACCATTATGTATGTCCAGCGAAGTATAGGAAAGTGGTCATAGATAAGAGAGTAGACGAGATCATAAAAGAGACGTGTTTGGAAATCAGTAAGCGATATGAAATAGGAACAGACGAAGATCATGTGCATTTTCTAATCCAATCGGTGCCGAAAAACAGTCCGACAAGGATAATATAAATAGTAAAAAGTATCACAGCGAGAGAGGTATTCAGGCTGTTAAAGAAACACAAAGAACTGCCATTTGAACGGTTAATCACACATCCATTCCATAAATTAGAAGATATCAAACCAACCATGGATAAGATGGGTGATGTTGATTATCTGAAGGGCACACTCATTTTCGAGTAAAGCACATCCATTCGGAATAAATATTGTTGTTGTCTCAATTCCGATGAATATTCCCTCGAGAGGAACGAAGTTAGATCCTCTTGAGGGAATATTTTTTTACGATTTAGCACTCTTAATTAGCGTGATGTTTTGAGAGAATCGAGAAAACCATCAGCCAGATGGCTTCTATTCAGGCGGAATCATGATTCATATGATCCCTAAATGCGCCAGGGATGATGAACATACAAGAACATATAAGATTAAAGTCATCAATTCGTTATTGTAACTTCCAATGTGTTGGGGAGGATGGCATCAACACTGAGTTCCTCATTGTCCAGCAAGACCTCTGGCGCGAGTTGGTAAGCCCCCAGGTCCCTTTCGGTCAAATCAATGATCACAGTGATGCTGGCTGGATCGAGTTCTTCCAGGATGTTGAGCGGTCCGGAAAGGTAGACATCGACCGTCTCTGGAGAGACCGTTGCTTTAAGATTTGCGCCCAAGCCTTCAAAATGGATTGGGATATTGGTGAAGCTAACGCTGCTTTCAATCGGGTCAATCCCGATTTGGACGGTCACATTCTGTTCCCCGACCACACTGATCCCCTCAGACAGGTTGAGTGTCACCCGGATCTCCATATTCTCATTAGCGCCATCCAGGTTGATGGGTGTTGTTTCAACAAAGCCGGGGATGTTCTCAACAAGTGTAGGGTCTGATGAAAATATGGTCACTGTGGGCGGGAGTGAATAGATATTTGTCAGGCGATAACCAGCAGCGATTTGCCCGCTGGTCACAATCTTCACAACTACCGAGCGGTAGCCGCCGCGCTGAGAAACAGGGAGCAGAACCTGAACAGTCTCAGGTGTTATGGTGACACCTTTAACTTCAATACCCTCTGAATCGTAGGCGACTATCTCAACGGTACGCTGAATATCTTCAGAAATGTCCTCCACATCGATTTCAGCCAGGACTTTTTCGATGGAATCGATCACGGATTTTGGACCAGAGACCGTTGCCAGGTTATCACTTAATTCTTCTGTTTCGATTTCAAAACCAATGGCTGGACTGCCAATGGTCCGTACCTGGATAGGAAACTCTTCTGAGACAACCGAATCCAGTTTAACAAAGATTGAAGAAGGGTTAATCCGGATCACTTCAGCTGGTGAAATATTAAGACTGGATTGCGGCGTCAGTGTATGGACGCCAGCATCAAGCCCGGAGAGATCCAGTGTGACGTCAATCAGGCTTTTGTCATTTTCGAGTTCATCCAGGATTGTAGATGGTGCCCTGATGGTCAGTGTGACATTTTCTGTGAATTCATTAACGATCATTAAGTCAGGATCTAGTCCGATGATATCCATTTCAATAGACTCGGGGTATGTCCGGGACTCTGTGGGGTCTGACTCGGTCACAGCCAGGACCCATATCGCGATCGCGAATACAAGCGCGGTCAGGACTGTCGGGAGGGAATTGATGAATCTGCGAAGAGTTTTCATGCTTTCCCTCCTTCTTTCTTCTCTGGTTCATCTGGTTTAGTGTTGAAAAGAGATAAAAACCATGTCCATAGGTTCTTGGCGCTTGGGGGTTTAATGGGTTGGAAGTAGGCGGTGAGCGTGTTCGACATACGTTCCATGTTCAACCGTCTGATCATCCTCCCACTTTGAGCGATAAACATACTACCCGTCTCTTCTGAGACGACAACTGCAATCGCATCGCTGACCTCTGAGATTCCCAATGCAGCACGATGGCGTAACCCCATCGTCCGTTCCGGGGAACGATTGAGGACACCGCTGGCGGAAAGGGGCATCACACAGGATGCGGCGACAATCTTATTATTCACAATGATGACTGCACCATCATGGAGAGGTGTATTCGGATAGAAGATTTGCAGAAGAAGTTCAGGCGTTACTTCAGCGTTCAACGGGACACCGGTTCCGATATATTCGCCAAGACCCTGCATGCGTTGGATCACGATCAAAGCACCGTGATGCCGTTCAGAAAGCCGGCCACTTGCGCTGATGACAGCCTGCAGAGTCTCCAGGTTTTGCTTATCAGAGATATTCCGATTCCTGTTCAGGAAGGATACATTGCCCGCTCTTCCAAGACGCTCAAGGGCTCGGCGAATTTCTGGGGCAAAGATGACAGGTATGGCAAACACAAGAGCTGGTAAAACAGTATTGATCATCCATGAAAATGCGGGCAAGGCAACCAGGCTTGTCAGCAGACCAAGCAGAATAATGATGAACAGGACACCCCGTAATAGAACCAGCGCTTCAGTGTCTCTCAGGAGGATCAGAAGTGCGTAAAAAATCGCTGAGACCAGAATGATGTCCAGGAAATCTGTCCATCCAAATCGCTGAATTAAAAATAATATATCGTTAAAAAATTCTGTCATACGCTTTTACCCGAAGATCATATCAGATCAAATCCTGCTTCAATTGGCTGCATCAATATCTTCATCCAGTATTCGTTTTGACCGTTCGCTGCAATTTCCTTTGCAGATTGCTGCCATCCTGGGTAATGAAGGTTGTTGATATTGTTGTTCTCAAATCCAAACACCTCTGGTTGAATATTGGTTCTTAAGGTCAGCTGGGCAGGGAAAAGCAGGACCTCGCATTGCTGCTGTAGCGCATGAAGCCTGACTGCCTCAAGGACCTCTGGGGCATGCTGCTGAAAGACTGCTTTTGGGAAAACGAGGTCAATCAACCCTAAATAGTGTCTGTTATTCCATAAGATTAATGCGGTTAGCTGGTCCCTACGAAATAGGGGCAGCAGCATTTGCATGCCCATGTTCTCGTAAAGGGCAGGCATGCTTTCGTTACCAGACTCTTTCCAAAAACCTTCTAATTGATGAGCTGGTAGGCTCCCAGCAGGTCGTCCTGTCCAGTCCTTTGTGATATTAAAGTACAGAGATTTCAAATCAATGCTTGATTGAATTGTATCATTAAGTGACTTTTGAACTTCCTTCCAGGTCCTCTTGAAAGCATTTTCAGTATTTATAATAACATCAGCGCACGCAAGTTTCTCCTTTTGGGGTGGTTGAGCAGCGATCCTTTCTAAGGCTTGCTGTTCGCTCATATCTCTGGTCTGCACGAGGCGTTCCATTTGGCGCGCGGTGGAAGCATGGCTGACCCAAATTGAATCACATAATTCCCTCAGGTCGGACTCAAGGAGTTTAATTGCTTCTATGACGATAATGGGTACAGTTGTTTTATGGATTCGTTTTTTAATGGCGTTGACCACGCCGGGGTGGACCAGTTCCTCTAGCTCCTGTAATTTTCCTTCATCACGGAAGACGATTTCCCCCAGTCTGGTGCGGGATATTTTCCCATCGGTTGAGAGGATCTCCTCGCCGAATGCAGCTCTGACAGATTGATAAGCTGGGCTGCCCGGGAACAGCATCCGATGCGCAATTTCATCTGCATCAATCCCCAGGGCACCGGAATTCGCCAGCATCCGGCGGACAACACTTTTACCTGTGGCGATATTTCCAGTCAACCCGATTATTTTCGTGGCATTGATCATTTTTGCCTGTTTCCAGATTGTAGTATACCCTATTTCAAAATCGGCGGACGGTGCAGGGTGCTATAATTTGGATATGTTTTTAGATGATCTAGAAAAAGCTGCTCTGATGAAATGCGGCTTGAACCGAGAAAAGCCGATCGTCGTGGGTGTTTCGGGTGGCGCTGACAGCCTTGCGTTGATGCACGGTTTGCACTTGCTTGGATTCAGCCTGTTGGTTGCCCATTTGGACCATGCTATCCGACCCGAGTCGCGCACTGAGGCTGTTTATGTTGCCTCCCTGGCTGAATCGTTGGGATTGCCCTTCGTTAAGGCACGAATGGATGTCAAGTCCATCGCTGAAAAGAAGAATGAATCACTTGAAGAAGCTGCCCGCAACTTACGCTATCGGTTTTTGTTTGATCAGGCACGCCAGCATGGCGCCCAAGCTGTCGCAGTTGCCCATCATGCAGACGACCAGGTAGAGACGGTTTTGATGCATTTCCTCAGAGGCGCAGCTTTACCGGGCCTTTCTGGGATGCCTTGTCGGCAAGTAATACCCTTATGGGATGAGAACATCCCTCTTGTCCGCCCACTGCTTGATCTCTGGCGGGGTGATATTGAAGCGTACATCGCAGAAACTGACATGACGCCTTGCATTGACCTCAGCAACCAGGATATAACTTATTTTCGCAACCGGCTGCGGCATGAATTGATCCCGACATTAGAAGCTTACAACCCACAATTTAGGCAAACGATTTGGCGTATGGCGAATGTCTTCCGTGAGGAGGATCGCTACCTGGATGACCTCGGTGAGACTGCCTGGAAAACTTGCCTAGATGCTACATCAGAAGGTCTTGTTTCGTTTCATCGTCCTGAATTCATTGCGTTACCAAAAGCCATGCAGCGTAGGATCCTCAGGCGAGCTGTTTCCATGCTGCGGCCTGATTTGCGTGATGTTGGTTTTGATGCTGTAGAACGCGGCTTGGCATTTGTTGAGCACTCATCGGTTAGCGGTGAAGTTGATCTGGCAGCACGACTGCGTTTGGTGATTGTCGAGGATGTCCTGGTTGTGAAAGACTGGGACTCTGCGCTCCCGGATTGGGAGAATCCTCTACTGACCGAAGATTCATTTCAACAGATGCTTGAACCTGATGAGCATGTAGACCTGAGACACGGCTGGCGGATCAGAGCGGAGCTTCTTTCATCTGTGCCTGATGATCTGGTTGGATCAGCGGTACAACTCGAAGCAACTGAAGCTTGGCTGGATCTTGATTGTCTGCAGATGCCGCTGACAGTGCGTGGGCGAAGTGTAGGTGATCGCTGGTGTCCGCTTGGGATGGGGGGACACTCCCAGAAGCTGAGTGATTTCTTGATCAACCAGAAGATTCCCACCCATCTGCGTGACCTCTGGCCTTTGGTCTGTTCTGAGGAGGATATTGTTTGGATTGCCGGGCTGCGCCCATCAGACACGTACAAGGTAACTTCGGATACGAAAGTTATCCTGCGTTTATATCTGGACCAGGCATAAATCAGGTTTATTGAGGTAAAAATAAAGCAGGCCATTGGCCTGCTTTTCTTTTGGTATTTCTTGTGGGAGCTATTTTTCGGATTCTTCTGCGACCTCAAAGCCCTGCTGCAGGGCAAGGGTTCGCAGCTTCCGGCGGACTTCACGGAATTGGATCTTGGAGACACCGAGTTTTTGCCGGATCTTGTCTGGTTCCACTCCCTCAATCAGGTCCTTGACAGAAGATGTCCACCGACACATGTCGAAGGAGATCCGTTTCTCAAAGCCAGCCGCTTCTGTGATGTCCTCAAGGATATATTCCAGACGGCGGGCAGTCCAGGGAAAGATGTTCTCCTCTGGTTCATACTGCTGAACGTATTCATTAAAGGACTCAACCCACGCCTGTGAGACAGGGATTTTTCGTTCTTTATAGCGGTAGCGTGGATTTGTGTAGCGGACGAAAATATGTGAATCCTGGGGGTCATCTACGGATAAGTGGTTCAGGCCAAGGCTCTGGCATTCGCCTTTCTTAATCGCGGTTTCCAGGAGTAGTTTAAGAAGAGTGTATGGTCGTGCATCCGGTTCATCTGTTTCCCGGAAGGCAGCGGCTGTTTCCAGGGCTGTCTGGACTTCTTCTTTCGAGAGGATTGTTGGCAGCGGGCTGGTCACTGACTGTTGGACAAGCTTCTCAGCCGGATTAACCAGGACCACAGCGCTGTTCTGCAGCCATCGAAAGAAGCTCTTCACCGATGTAATTCGCCGGGCAAGGCTCTTAGGGCTGCAGGGAATACCGCGGTCGTTTTCAAGCCAATTTGTAAAATCCTGCAGGTCCTTTACGGTGATTTCGCCAATGGTCTCTTCCGGTGGAAGGAAGGAGTCAAGCAGGTTCAAATCAGCGATGAATGCCTTAACCGTGTATGGCGAACGGCCCTGGTCATTTAAATAAAATTTCCACGCCTGAATTGCAGGCTGGATGTGGGTCCTTTCGGTCAGATGGGCGGGTGTGCCGGTGATATTTTCTATTTGATTTGTCATAGAACCTCTTGGTACGTATTTTCGTGTAGCCAATGTATGGTTCTAGTTTAAACCAAACACACATTCTTGTCAAATCTTCTTACTTCAATGAAAGTGCTTCGATCATCACCTCTTGAATCGCTTCAACATCTGGCATGAGAACCTGCGCGCCGGTATAGGTGATCCAATCGTAAACCTGGTCATACCCGATCACATAATTTCGGATATCACTGTTCTCATAGATTTGGCTGGCTAACGGCACCAGAGAGACCACTTCCGCCAGCGTGATATCCGTCTGAACATAGGTTGTGTAAGCGCTGTAAAGGTCAGGGACTTTCAGGATGACATCCAGGCTCATCAAGCGGTTGAAGATGGCTTCAATGACCTCCTGGGCACGGCGGCTGCGATCAATGTCATTGGTCGAATACCTCGAACGAGCGTACCAGAGGGCTACGTCGCCATCCATATGGACAAGCCCCGGGCCGACACTGCAGTAACCGCTGGGATTAATACTCTTGTCACAGGTATCTGTCAGGTTTTGAGCTGTATAGACGTCAATGCCGCCTAAGTTATTAATCACGGTTTTGAAGCCGGTAAAGTCCACCAGTGCATAGTAGTCCGGTCTGATACCGAAGTTGTATTCGAGGGTATCTGCGAGTAGATCAAACCCGCCATAAGGGAAAGCAACGTTGATCCGATTGTATCCATATCCTGGAATATCAACATAGAGATCCCTTGGGAATGAAATTGCGCTAATATACCCGTCATTTGGATTGAGGGATACCCAGACGATCACATCCGTACGGAAGCCACCATCATCAGGTCTGACATCGGAGCCCAGCAGAATGATATTGACCTGTCCTTCGGGCTTTACAAGCGGCTTTACCGTCGGAGTCGGCGTTGGCTCTATGACGGACTCACTAGGATTGGCTTCCGGCGTTGAGCCTGGATTGTCTGGGTTTTCAACTGGTTGGAATGGCGTTGCAGTAACAATTTCACTGAGGGCCTTCTGTGTCTGGTGGGCATAGGTCAGTGCGAGGTTAGTATCATCGCCAGCCAGCAGACCGGCGGTGAGGATGAAACCTAAAAGGCATGCCAATATTAGAAAGACCAGGATGATTGCGATCTGGTAAGGCTTCGATTCTTTCCTGTTTCGTCTGTTGTTTTTAATTAATGACCTAGAATGCATATTCCGATCCTTATTTAGCTCACTTATATGCAGAGAGATTATAGTCGAAATTAGTTATAAATCAATCAATGATGCGAACGGGTAACTGGACCCTGAAGGTGGTGAAATCCTCTTTCTTGCTGCGCAGCCAAACTTTTCCATTGAGGACACGGATCGCGCGTATTGCGTTCCTTATCGCAACCACACTCCCAATCCCAGGGACTGCGGTATAGTCTGCGCTGAAGAGGTTCTTCTGGTCCACAGGCGTTAAGCCTTCTCCATAATCTGTCACCTGGATGATCAACATGCCTGTTTCAAAAGATAGCTTTTGATTCAAAAGAATCGTTTTCCCTGGTCGAGATGCCAGCACGGCATTTTCAAGCAAGCCCTGAAGGGCGGTTTGCAGCAACTCGGGATCAATCTTAATCATCTGCCGTCCAACGGGGTTAACAATCTCAAGCTTGACCTGTTCTTGCTGCAGCTTCGAGGCGATGCCCAGTCTTGCATTTGCAGCAATAGAATCAAGGCTGATGATTTGGTTTTCCATTGACAACCGAATTGGGCCTGTCTGACCGGTTTGTGTTTCCAGATGCTTGATCCTTGTATTCGCCTGCTCAAGGGCGGTTTTCAGCTGGTCTCGCTCCTTGATAAGTCGACGGATTCTTTCATTCATTTGTTCCAGCTTGGCTGATAATCCTGCATGGGCGTTGCTTTTAATGGTCAGCTCCCTGATGCGTTCTCTCATCCTGTCTGTATGCCTGACCTGCTCAAACCTGTCAATCTGATATGTTGCTTTCAGCCTTTTTAATTCCATATTTAATTGCTTGATCAGCTCTTCCTTCTCAGTCAGCGCTTGGATGATTCGGTTTTTTTCATCCAGGAGGGCGATGACCTGGACTTGGACCTCAGACAACTCTGAGCGCCATTTCTCTTGAAGATCTGGCTCGAAAATGACTTGCGCCAGGGTTTCTCTGATGGTCTCCATCTGATGGATTGCTGCATGCCCCCAACGTTTATCCGTATATGGGGAGAGGAAAATCACACCACCCATGAGGAGTCTTTCTGCTGATCCCAGCGGATAAGCGAGCAGGTTCCCAATACGGTGATAGTTCAAAAGCGTTTTCAATGTGACCGCATCGCGTGTATTCATGTGGGCTTGAGAGAGTTCGGCAGGTTCACCTGCTTCCCAGGCGTTGATGATTTCGGGCAATTCTACCCTATCAAATTCCGCAGGTTTTAAGAATTCCTCACGGATGAGGTCATACCCTGCGATCAGTTGGATAGGATTTCCTTTTTCAGGGATGCGTGCAATATAACAGATATCAGCGACCACACTGAGGCTGAGTGCTTGCACAACAGCTTTGTACTTTTCTACGGATGTCTCCTGGGTGTGGATCTTTAACAGCAAATCCATCAGCTCAGGTTTTGTGTCCACAAGCTTATCTTTGATCTGAGGAGGCTCGTCTGGCTGCCCATTTGCACTCTTCTTACCTGCGAACCTCTGCATAAGCAGGGTCATCCATGGATAACTCAGGACTTGAGCTAACCGGACTGCACCCATGTAAGAGGTTTGGTCTGCAATGAGAGTGAGTTGAATGGTGTAGCCAGTCGCCAATAGGATGAGGATGACTGTTCCTAATATCCATTGGTCGTCCCGTTTAATCATGATCGGGACAAGTCCTAAAAGCGCGAGAATGAGCGACCCAACCTGCCAAAGAGTTTGCAGGAGAGCTGCGTCAAGACGAAGAAAATCTGGCTGGAGTGAGACCACAATCAGGCTGAACACACTTAGGCAGCCCAGTGCCAGGCAGATGAAGATCGCCAGGCCGGTAAGCAGAAGTTGTTTGTCTGAATCAATAAATGTCCACACGATCCAGACAATGGCTATGGCGTCGATCAGGTATTCAGCGAGAATGCACGCAGCCGGAATCACCTCAGCGGTTGGAACAGCGAAGAACCTCAGGCAGAACAGAATAATCTGGAAAATAAGCAGGACCAATCCACCAATCCAGACATGCCAGGCGCGCCGACCTATGGCAGAGCGGCTCAGTTTTCTGGAAGCC
>Ga0075124_10001420_pt1 | contig 11175 bp, 12 predicted proteins | sample AntAceMetag02UKS_FD_69809 | JGI IMG/M metagenome (GOLD analysis project Ga0075124, IMG submission 69809) | Saline lake microbial communities from Ace Lake, Antarctica - Antarctic Ace Lake Metagenome 02UKS | ecosystem: Environmental > Aquatic > Non-marine Saline and Alkaline > Saline | place... | reverse complement strand
GCCAGCCTCCACCGGCACACCCTGCTCCGAGAGCTGCTGCCCAAACACAACCTGATTGTCGTTTAAATAAAACCCCCTCTGCGCTCTCAGTGGTAAACCTCTATGACCCCAGAAATAAACGAAATAATAACCTCTCAAAAAGCCCTGGAATTATGCCGGCATTTCAGCCTGGACTATCTGATTGACCGTATTGAATCTGATCCCGAAAAATATAAGGACTGGAAGTTTGACGGCTGCTCAGGCCTGCCCGATGAACTAATGGAATTCTTCACGGGCTGTGACTGGAAGGACATCACCTACAAGTGTTGTCTGCCCCATGACCTTTGCTATGCTTATGGAGACCCGGGAAATAAAATTGAAAGAAAACAGGCAGACGACAACTTCTACAACAACCTCATAACCAAAGCAGGTATGAAAAAATGGTGTGCTGCTGCTTTCCTTGCAGGCGTTCGGACAGGTGGAGCAGAGGAATTCGGGCTGTCATTTTCATGGGGATTTGCTCATAAATGAATTTAAACAACTCTGTGTTCTCTGCGGTGATATGTGACTCAAACAACCACAATAAGCCAAGCCCAAAAATGTATTGGTATAAGTATACTAAGGGTCAAACGTAGACTTGATTCCTTTTCTTACAGAAGGAGCTTGCTTCAATGATCGGCAGGGATGAAACCATGACGACCCGCTTTATAGACGGCCTTGAAAAAGGCAACTACGTGGTGAGGATCCCCGATCAAAAGGACAGAAGAAGAAAGAGGATCTATCTCACGCACAAAGGCAGGAGCTCAAAAGAGGTACTCAATCGGCTTGCCCTCGAAAATCTGGAAGAGGCGTGTCTTGGAATGTCGGACTGTGAGGTGGAACGGTTAAAGGCCGGGCTGCGATCAATTATGCAGAACTTGAAAAATAAAAAATCGTAAAATTCTTTTTCATATAGCTTGCAATTGCAATTGCATTAATGCAAAGGAAGTCATACTAAAACATGAAAACAGAAGAGGACCAAAAACGGATTAAGCAATCGGCATTGATTGTCTCGACAATCGCATGCTTTCTTAGCCCCTATCTGGGATCGGCGGTAAATGTATGCCTGCCGGCAATGCAGCAGGATCTTTCCATAGATGCGGTGCTTTTAAGCTGGATCACTACCTCCTATGTCCTTACAAACGCTATTTTTGCGCTTCCGCTCGGCAAGGTCTCAGATATCTGGGGAAGAAAGAAGAGCCTTGCAACAGGGATCGGACTCATAATGATTTCCTCTTTTTTATGCTTTTTTGCAGGATCAGCCGAGGTCATGATCGCCCTGCGCGTATTTCAGGGGATAGGCGGAGGGCTTGTTTCGGTTACCGGCCTTGCCATTGTTTCTTCTATTTTCCCCCCGCATGAAAGGGGAAAGGTGCTGGGTATAGTAATCGCCTCAATTTATGCTGGTCTGTCCGTGGGTCCTTTTGCAGGGGGATTTCTTACCCAGAACTTCGGGTGGAAGAGCGTATTCCTGTCTGCCGTGCTATTGGGGCTTATCGCCTTTTTGTTCATAGTCTTGGGATTGAAAGGTGAATGGGCGGATGCCGCAGGGGAAAGACTTGATTTTTCAGGGTGCATTCTCTATTCCCTTTCCATCTTTCTTGTCACCTACGGGGCTACCATGCTCCCCTCTATTAATGCAGGGTTCCTTATCGGGGGAGGAGTGATCTGCCTCTTTTTTTTCGTGGTTCATCAGATGCGTTCTTCCGCGCCCCTTTTCGACGTGCGCCTTTTTGTGAGCAACAGGGTCTTTGCGTTTTCAAGCCTTGCAGCTCTTATTCATTATTCGGCAATCTTTGCCGTAACTTTTCTGATGAGTCTCTATCTCCAGTATGTGCTGGGACTTTCTCCCCAGACCGCAGGCCTTATTCTACTTGCCCAGCCCCTGGTACAGACCTTTTTTACTCCTGTGGCAGGGAAGCTCTCCGACATGAAGGACCCGGGCCGTGTCGCATCCCTGGGCATGGCGGTCACAGGACTGGGTCTGCTCCTGCTCATCTTTCTTAAAACCGATTCATCCCTCCTCTTTATCGTTATAAGCCTGATGATTATGGGGCTTGGGTATGCATTTTTTTCATCCCCCAACATGAATGCGATAATGGGATCGGTGGAAAAGCGCCATTACGGGGTCGCATCGAGCGTTACCGCGACCATGAGAAGCCTCGGTATGACAGCCAGCATGGCCATAGCAACGGTTACCATTTCCATCTGCATCGGAAGAAACGAGATCGTAGCGGAGACTTTTCCGGCACTCCTTGAAACAATGAGGATATGCTTTACAATTTTTATTGTACTCTGCTGCTTCGGTATCGTTGCTTCCCTTTCACGCGGCAAGGTAAATAAGTGAGGATACACCAAGGTAAATGACGGGGAGAGGGTCATGCTGTGAATAGCCTGGCGCAATTTATATACACAGGGTCAGGGGGCTGTTCCAGAAATTAAATCATGGTTACTGACAGGTCTATGGATCAGCAAAAGAAAAAGGGGTCAAACGTAGACTTGACTCCTTTTTCACACATGCTTTTCCCAATCCTATAATGCGCCTTTTACCCGCAAAAACGTCCATATAGCCCCGATTTCAAGGCTTATTTCTATTGCATATCATTTAATTCCAGTAAGTTAGCTTGGCCCGACCCCATTCCCATTCCATATTCCACCCACGGCCCTGGCTGTCACCTGAACTGACAGGTTAGCCTCTGGGTATTTTGTCCTATGCATTAAGTTCAAATACAACCCTTAAAGACTGGTTAATTTCCTGTACTTTGTCTATTGACAATCTCCCTCGAATTTTGACCAACCTATGACGATGATCTATTGGACGTGTCTGCAAACAGTCTGCTACCGATTTTTTAGATAGACCATTATCGGATGAAGGATAAATTTCAACATTGGTTTTTATTCGTGCTTTTTTTGCACTCCATTCAGTAATTGGAACAACTTGGATAACAGGAACTATTTCATTATAAATATCGTTAGTTACAACTACACATGGTCTAACTTTTCCAGTTTCTGATCCTTTTGTCGGATCAAGATTGACGTCAATAATCATACCTCTTTTCAGCACTGTCATTCTGGCCATCCGTTTAATGCAGTTTCGGTCAATTCTTTTAAATCATCATCTTCAGAATAAATTTCAAAATATAACTCAGCGGATTTTCTTAGACTTTCAAGTTCCATTTCTTTCTTGAAATGCTCTATAGCCTCACGAAGCATAGAGCTTTTATCCTTAAATCCATAGACTTTAAAATTATTCAAAAACTGGGTTTGAGTTTCTTCAACGCTGAATTTTGCCTGTAACATATAGTCTCCTTTTAGGTGCTCATATTGGGACCTTATTTATAGGCCTATTATAGGGACCAACACACTAAAAGTCAATGAAACTGTTTGAGCAGACGGGGAAAGGCTAACGTCGCTCTTCAGCGGGCGCGCATATTCCGGGGACACCTTCCTTATCTTTCTTTTTAGGTCCAGGTTTTTGAGGTTTAAGCTTTCGGCCCAAAAGGAGTTCCGTGAAATAAAAGAATCAACTCATAGAGGCCGCCCGGTTCTTTCGTGTTTTCTAAATAGTGCCTGAACGAAAACCTGGACATTTGTGTTAACGAGAGGCATCGTTTATCGTTTTATAATCATTTCAAGTTGCTTGAATTAACCTGAAACTCAAAACCTAAAACTCAAAACCGTGCCTGAACAGCTTTTTCGTTCAGGCACTAAATAACTCTATTTCCGGTTCCTGGGCATCAACGGACAAGAAATCTTCCCAAGGTTTATTTACTATTTCCAGCAATGGCGTCGTTTTTACAAGGATATCAATCTTCATCATTGAAAAATGTCTGCTGCCGTCTGTTTCTTCGCTGTGTTACATGATGCGGGATTTCCGGCACCACTGCTCTTGCTATTCATGCCATGCTAAAAATAAATCAAATGTGCTGGCTTTTGCAAATAAATAAGTAAGGTGTCCCGGAACTCTTCACCGATTCTCAAGCAGGTTCTTTTCTATTTCTTCAAGTTGTTTGAAGTCTGCTTCATCTGCTGCCAGGGCCTCGGCTTTTTTTCGTTTTTGATCAAATTCTTCGTAGCGTTCAAGGGCAAGTTTACCAGCAACTTCTGCCTTAACCTTCCCGGCATGAGTTAACAGGTTCTGTTCATTAAATTCCAAAAACCCATTCAGTTTGCCAGCCCATTGTTCCATGGTAACGGTTTTTCTCTGACGAGCCTGCCGTTCAGCATAATCCAGATACATGGTGACAATTTCGTTCAGATCTTTTATTTCATCCGCATTCAAATAATTTTTGGCAATGGTAACATCCTGCTTTCGTACAATTGAACCCCGCCATGAGGTCAACCCCATGTTGGGCGCATCGGAGTTACTCCGATTTTCAACTAGTTCGGCAGCAGTTTTTCCGGTAGTCGCCCAGAGCATTTTATTTTGTACCTTCTTAAAAAAAAGCTGTGCCTGTTCAGAGGTTTTATCATAATCGATAGCAGTGGTGTAAATATCGCGGATTTTTTGATAAAATCGCTTTTCCGAAGCCCGGATATCCCGAATACGCGCCAACCATTCATCAAAGTAATCCCATTTATCTGTTTGTTTTAGACGGTCATCATCCATAGCAAAGCCCTTGATGATATATTCTTTCAAGACATTGGTTGCCCAGATTCGAAATTGTGTCGCTCTTTTGGAATTAACCCGATATCCCACAGCAATAATAGCATCAAGATTGTAGAACTCCTTATTTCGAGTAACAGACCGATTTCCTTCCTGTTGAACTATTTCCATTTTGGAAACAGTTGCCCCTTTCTGCAATTCACCTTCTTCATAAATATTGCTTAAATGCTTTGATATTGCAGGAATATTCACATCAAAAAGCTCAGCCATTTTTTTCTGAGTTAACCAGATGGTTTCGTTTTGGAAAATCGTATCGATTTTGATTTTGCCGTCCATAGTGGTGTAGAGGACGATTTCGGATTGATTGGGGGATGTGAGGTTAGATTTTGTCATTAGTTAACCTTCAGTACATTGTCAATGCCAAACCACTCAGTCGCCTTTTTTAAAACAGCATCACTCGATTTATGGTAAAACACAACCAATTTGTTTCGCCCTGGAACAGCATAAATAAAACATTTTCTTTGTTCGTTCAATCACACTCTCTTTTCCAATGGTTTTTTCAAATAAGTATTTGAAATTGTATATATGATGGGGCCAAGTCTACTCTTAGCTCTTGATCAATTTGTCTTTCCAAATTCCAAAACGTTATTGATATTCCCATTCTTGATTTTCTTACCTTTTTTAATCCTGATCAACGTTCCAGACATAGTAAGATTATGAGCAAACAGCGATCAAGAGACAAGAGTAGACTTGACCCTTTTTATGAGCAACGGTCAAACGTAGATTTGACCCCTATTCATTTGTAGGAATCGAGGTTGTATCCGAATCTGTCTGTCAGCTCAAGGATTCTGTCAGGTACTGGCATGGTAGCCTCTGACCTTTGTCAATTATGCGAAAAAACACAAAAAAATTCGTTAGATCAATCGCAAGAAATCTATTTGATACCCTCTGGTTGCACTGATGATATTAAATCTCTCATCCTGTTCACTGCATCAGCATTTTCAAGAATTTCTTCAAGTTGATGAGAAGGCCCTAGAGCCTCTCTCAGCTTACCCATTGCATCCATATTTTTAATTAAATCTGAAAGTGTAAAAGCATGGCTAATTGCGTCCGACTCCAATGCCTTAACAGCATTTGAGGCGGATGGACGGAAAACTTCTGCTGTAACTACGTCTGAGAGTCCCAGTTTTTCTTTTAACATTTCCTCGTCATCACGCTCTCTGAATTCCCTTACCTCATTTATGGCTTCTTGAGCTATTTCTTTCTGCAAGTATTTCTTTGCATTTTTCATGAACGGGTCAGCCCGGTATATGTAACATGGCAATTTTGTTTCAGTAATCATTTCTTGAATGAGCTCTGGGCGAGGACCGATTCTCTTTCCTTTATGAATGAGCCACCAATCTTCTTTTTTTTCATCGGTTATTAGAATGATCGGCTTGTTTTCTTCTTTCACTTTGTCAATGGCTTGAAGCCATAAAACCAGATCACCATATTTTTCCGGTTCCAGCTTTTTTGGATCCATATATCCAGGAGGTATTTCTTTATCATATCTTTTCTTACCATTTTTGCATGTTTCTTCAAGTTCTTGATTGCTATAAGGCGCGCCAACTTTCCTATCAAATAATTCGGTTAATTTATCTCTTATTTTATCCGAATCGTATAGTTGTACATATTCTTTTTTCTTCTCGTTAAGTTTTGACTTAATTTCGTCGAATATTTTAACGAGCTTTCCCATTTGTTTGTCAGAATCTTTGAGATAAGGGTGCCTCTTTGACGATAATCTATTTTCTAGATCCTCATGAGTCTCCTCTATTAGATCTATGAGATCATCATAACTTTTCTCTTCTGCTTTGATTACTCCTAGTCGATCTTCTTGGTATTCATATCCCACTTGATGAGGTATCCAAATCCGATCTGATATTTCACGCATCAAATCAATAAATTCGTCAGTTGTCTCAGATGAATAGCGGTACAAATTCAGAAGGATATTTGTATCAAAAACGAAGATACATTCGTCCCACAATTTTTTGAATTCTTCTTCACTTGGCCGATAATACCCTGGAAATGTATTCTTCATTGAAGCCTCTCTTAATGTGATTACAAGAACACGATTCAAAAAGAAAGTCGTATATTTTTATTCCATTTTCTTATCAAAAGGTTTCAAAGGAAATCCGTATTTGCTATAGTCTGTAAAATTTTCTGTATATCCAACAGCTAAGAAAATCAGCTGATAAAACAAGACAAGCACAGATTTGTGCAGATCTAAATATTTCTGGATGTCATCATAGTCAGGTTCATCTGTCAACATATTCCGGGGACACCTTATTTATCTTTCTTTTGAGGTCCAGGTTTTTGAGGTTTGAGCTTTCGGCCCAAAAGGAATTCCATTGTTCCAATAAAAGAATCAACGCCTAAAGGCCGCCCGGTCAGTTCGTGTTTTCTAAATAACTCTATTTCCGGCTCCTGGGCATCAATGGCCAAAAAATCTTCCCAGGGTTTATTGACCATCTCCAGTAATGGCTTTGTTTTTACAAGGATATCAGCTTGGACGTTCATGTGTGGTCCAGCACTACTCCAGTGCCAGTCTTCAGGTTTCTTTACCAAACCGGCTCGGACCGGATTTAATTCCACATATCTCGTACAGGCTAAGAGATACCCCTCTTCCATGATAAAAGATGAGAACCTTCCTGCCATAAATGACCACGCCATCCTTCTCGAAGATTGATCCGTCGGGTGTATCGTCTGTGAAAAAGGAGTCAAATCTACGTTTGATTGTTGCTCACGGTTTTGATTAGTTTTTCAACACATAGCATAATGCCCTTATTCCTACTCATCTCATATTTAACTCTATCAATGATACTGCTAACCGTAAGGTAGATAGTAGCATTTCCATCTGGGCATTGAATTCTTAGCAGCCTGAACATGAAGTGAATATTTCAGAATCGCCAGCAACAGTCAATCGTAGATTTGACCCCTATTTCATTAGCGGAAGGGTCGCGGACGGTTGCTTTGATTGCACAATCGTACGGATCATTAAAATATTTCGGAGAGCCGAAGTGAAGTGACTAAGCTTTAAGGTTGATAAGTGATTGAACATTAAAGCTATCGTATTTATAGACTATGGTTGGTTTATCTACCATCTTATTTTCGTCCTGGTATAACGTGGAGCTAACCGGCGAGCTTCAGCAAGTCCGTGTTTAGCATTTTGTTATGCAGATTTTTTATATATTCTTGGCAGTAAATTTGCTTTTATCAAGACGTTTTTATTGTGTATTACTTCTTCTTCTAGAACTCTCAATAAATGAAGATATGTTTCATAAGTTGTTTGAATAATATTTTCTTCAACAGTCTCTCCATTATTCAGGGCAAACAGTAGTTTGTTAATCTCACGATTGGCCGCAAAGAATTTTTGATGGGTAGTTGATACTTTAGGAAAATAGAGCCTAATTAACATTACAATTTTTTTGTTTATATCTAACCCATAAGCCCTTATTGTTGTTTCAGGATCAGTGTCATCAAATTTTAATTCATTATTGGCAACTTTAACAATCAACTCTCACCTTTCGACATTACACTCACCAATATCATTAAGAAGAATATATAATTCCTCTAACTTTGAAGTTAGAAACTCTTTTCTGCTCCTTCTTGATAGAAGCCATTGCCCCGCCACCAAAACAACAATTGCAACTGATGCACTAATAATTGCAGTTGTTATCGATGTAGCAGAAGACGAGTTATTTTTTAACCATTCAAAGATTGTTTCCATTTTGTTTAATGCATAACATGAAGTTCACCGGGAGCGTTAGCGATCCGGTGGAACGCTTCGTTCGGCATCTCACTTATTCAACAACCGAAAAAATGCTCGATTGCCAACCTTGTGATGCTCGATTCGTCCTTCGTCCTCAAGGATGCGAGCCAAAATTGCGAGGAGCCACCCTTTCTCGCCGTATTGTTTGTTGTTCTTAGGCACGCAGACGAGATTTAATTCAAGTGCTTTCTTAATTTGCACTGAGGGCACCCAACCGTCTTTGTCGAGCGACTTTTGTTCTTTGATGTACTCAAATAATTCATCGGACATCTTTGACAGAAGGTTATGAATTCTTTGTTTTCGATCCATGACCGAACCTCTCAATTTCTTAATTGCGGACCATGAGTACCCTTATGAAAACCATTTGAGTTCCATCAAGGCATCAACCACTTGTGGGCGGAGGACGAGACGCCAGTGTTCGTTGCGATCATCGACGGGCTTGTAGTCTGTCACGAGAATGCTTATGAAAGAAAAGGGTCAAATCTACGTTTGACCGTTGCTCACGGTTTTGATTAGTATTTTCAACACATAGCATAATGCCCTTATTCCTACTCATCTCATATTTAACCCTATCAATGATACTGTTAACCATAAAGTAGATAGTAGCATTTCCATCCGGGTATTGAATTCTTAGCAGCCTGAACATGAAGTAAATATTTTAGAATCGTCAGCAACAGTTAATCGTAGATTTGACCCCCTTAACTAAATAACTCTATTTCCGGCTCCTGGGTATCAATGGCCAAAAAATCTTCCCAAGGGGATATTTACTATTTCCAGCAATGGCTTCGTTTTTACAAGGATATCAATCTTCATCATTGAAAAATGTCTGCTGACGTCTGTTTCCTCGCTGTGTTACATGATGCGAGATTCTCGGCACCACTACTCTTGTTATTCATGCCATTCTAAAAATAAATTAAATGCACTGGCTTTTGTCAATAATTAAGTAAGGTGTCCCCGGAATTCGTTGGAGGCTTGAGCGACAGGTTATACGATCTACTTTTCACGCTTGATACCCAATCCAATCAGTAGGAGCCTTTGGCAAATCATTACCGCTGTAAGAACAAACTGGTTTCGTGGTGTATTCATGTACCTGGCGAAAAGTAGAGGCTCTCCGGTGGAACCGTTCTTTAATGAAGCTACATAGCCCAGTTCTTTACACAGTTTTACAATGCCTTCCACCTGAAAGCTGAGAGCTAAATGGTGATGTGCAATCATATTCCTAATTTCAGCTATCTTTAGTAGGTCTCGATAGATGGGCTTTGCAACTAACCCAAGTGCGTAGCATGCGTCGGCACGCACGACAAATGAACCTAAAGCGCCCGTTCTAGAATCAAGCAGTCTATCTGTTGCTGAATTGTCGAGTAACCGTCTTTTTAGTATTGAAGCCAGGGACAGATCAAGAAAGCTTGTGGCTACCAATATCACGGATAGGTCATCGGCCTTATTAAGCACCTCAAACAACTCTTTTGATTCTGCCGACAACTGCTCAATTTGCGGGATTAGCTTCTTAGCCATTTGTTTGCCTTTGTCTTCGTATAACGCTCAGGATGAGGAGCGCGTTAGCGTCTGTCTCAATCCGTTGGATGGCAAGACTTTGGCAAACCCCAGCCTTTGTTAAGAAATGCGCTCCTCATCCTGAGCGATGGCCCCCGTTTTTCGGGGGCCATCGACCAAGCTCACTATCGCGCAGCTTAACGTGCGTATAGTGAAGCGCTTGGTTCTATAGGTTTTTTTTCTCATTAAATATGTTTTCTCTTGGGTAAAGCTTCCGCCGTTTGTCAAGGTAGTTGTCACCTGAAGGTTTTCATTTAAGCTGCCACGCTTAACGCTGACGAATCATTTGATCTCTAAATTCAAAAGCACCGGGATACTGTTTCAGCACCAAAACATTCAATATTTTCAGGAACGCGTCTTTGATTTCTTTCTCTGTTTCTACCTCCGCGCGTTTATTTAACCAAAAATAATTAAGTAGTGACATAAGACCTTCGGATACATTGTTTGATCGCCAATGGTAATCATTTTTTATAGCCTCAACACCTCTTGCTATCCACAATATCCCGGGACAAAGCATATTGAATGCCGATGGTTTTAAAAGAAAATTGGAAAAGGCGCTTACTAAAGATGGCTCAAATAGCCATTCTTCTGCCCATTTGTCATATAAAGGAATCATTTCATCAATTTGAGTGCGGTATTCTTCTTTGCCAATGATTTCAACGCCAAAGTCTAAGCCCATCAGTTGTTTATATAGCCCGGAAAGATGAAAACGAAATTTGCCTTTATGGCTAATTCGCCATACGGGTGAATCTAAAGTATACCGGATCATCGATTGCCAGTGGATACAAAACAATTGAGGGTTGTTTGCAAGATTTGCTCCATGCACAAACCAGCCTGACAAGAAACCGTCCACCCAATAATGTGCTTCGGCTCCCAGGTCAAGGATTGGCTGCCAGAACTGCTCCGATTTTTCATCTGACTTTAAACGGGAAATTAGTTTTACTGCTAAATCAAAAATCCATCTTTCAAATTCGTAGGGGGTTCCTTTAATTTCAGCATCATCATCTTCACCCTCTTCTGACTTGCGAAGATATTGTAATTCAAGCTCGAAAAGGTCTTTGTGGATGGCGATCCAGTTTTGACGCTCAATTGCATTTTGGGGAGCTTCAATAATTGTTAACCAATTGTATGCTGCTTTAATTATTTCCCAGTCAAGGCCAGGATCTTTTCTTGTGATAACTTCTTTACT
>Ga0075124_10001419_pt1 | contig 11176 bp, 9 predicted proteins | sample AntAceMetag02UKS_FD_69809 | JGI IMG/M metagenome (GOLD analysis project Ga0075124, IMG submission 69809) | Saline lake microbial communities from Ace Lake, Antarctica - Antarctic Ace Lake Metagenome 02UKS | ecosystem: Environmental > Aquatic > Non-marine Saline and Alkaline > Saline | place... | reverse complement strand
TTAAAATGTTCACTGACTTAAAAAATGCCCTGAAGGGGAATAAACGAAGGGGCGAAGATGTGAAAGGGTGAAAGTGCGAAAGTGCGAATAATTGAAAATGTAAAATGTAAAATGTAAAATTGAATGTGTTAAAGATAATACAGATCGGGGGGGAATAACGAAGGCGTGAAGGTGCGAAAGTGCGAAGGTGCGATTTTAATGTAATGTAATCTAGGGCTGGGGAAAAAACGAAGGTGTGAAGATGCGAAAATGCGAAGGGGCGATTTAATGTAAGATAGTGTAATGTAATCCAGAGCTGGAAGCTATGGGTACGCATAATCCAAATCAGGGATGGGGAATAAACGAAGGTGCGAAGGGGCGAAGGGTGTAAATAATTGAAAATTGAATCAGCCATAGGCTGACAAGAATATAAATTTAGAATTAAATCCACCTTAGGCGGACAAGTAATCCATAAGCGACGATATACGGTGCGAGGAAGGTCTTGAAAAAGGATCCAGGGTAATAGACCCAGTCAATTTGACATAATTCTAAGCTTCATTGAGGAGCAATTAGAAAAATATCCTAAGATTAAGAGCCAGTACATTATATCGTCAGGTAGTCGATCAATTTCATGAAATTACTACTAAACAGAGGGCTTTTCGTAAATACGTAAAGATTTTTCGCGTAAATCCTGGCATCCCCCCGTTTTTTAATTATTTTCACCAAATATCAATGTTTGATAGTCCGAGGTAGAGTCAGACCAAAGTGTCTGCCATCTTGTAATTATATAAACAGAAAATTCAGGGCAGACACACGGGTCTGCCCCTACCAGAAGCTGTTAAAAAAAAACCGGTATCGAGATACCGGCTTTTTTATTTTATCAACCTAATAATTGCTTAGTGTTTGTGAGTAACTGCTTTGACGCAATCACCATTGACTATACTGCGTTCAAAGTAGTTTGTGTGCAGCAGTTTGTGAGCTTTTTTAGAATTTGGTTCTCCCAGAAAATCTGCATAAGCTTTCATCACTTCTGCATTTGAGTGGGAAGTTCTTTTTGCCATAGAAGCATCTTCTTTATACAGGCTCTGTCCACGACGGGCACGATCTGCAATGGTAGAGCCAAAAGGCTGTCCGCCGCCACCAACACAACCACCGGGGCATGCCATGATCTCTACAAAGTGGAATACTTCACCAGCAACAATGCGTTCCATCAGTTTACGGGCATTACCTAAGCCATGAGCAACCGCTACATGCAGCGGTAATTCACCGCCGCCTGCGAGTGGAACCACAAGGTCAGCTTCTTTGATACCCGCCATTCCGCGAACAGGCATGAGGTTGAGGTCAGCCATTTCCGTACCAGAAAGCACGGCATACGCTGTTCTTACGGCAGCTTCCATCACACCACCAGTTGCCCCAAAGATCGTGGCAGCACCGGTATATTCACCGAGCAGATTATCAGCTTTTTCTTCTGGCAGGTTCTTGAAATCCAAACCAGCTTCTTCGACCATGCGGATAAGTTCACGTGTAGTGAGCACATAATCCACATCCTGGAATCCGCTATCGTTCATTTCCGGACGCTGAGCTTCAAACTTTTTAGCTGTGCAGGGCATTATTGAGACGCAGACTATTTTAGCAGGATCAATACCTTCTTTTTCGGCAAAATAGGTTTTTACCATAGCACCAAACATCTGCTGAGGTGATTTACAGGTAGAAACGTTTTCCGCTACGCAGGGGAAATATGTTTCCATGAACTTGATCCAGCCGGGAGAGCAGGACGTGATCACTGGTAATTTACCACCGGTTTTAACGCGGTTAATAAGTTCAGTACCTTCTTCCATAATAGTGAGATCGGCAGAGAAATTAGTGTCAAATACGCGGTCAAAACCCATTCGGCGCAAAGCAGCATACATCTTACCAACAGTTACTTCTTCAGGATTCATCCCGAATTCTTCACCGAGTGTAGCACGCACGGCAGGAGCTTCCTGAACAACAACGTATTTTTCCGGATCAAGCAGGGCATCCCAAACTTCATCAATATGGGTTCTTTCGCGCAGAGCACCTACCGGGCAATATACGGTACATTGACCGCAATTGACGCAGGGGCTGTTTGCCATACCCTTATCAAATGAAGTAGTGATAGTAGTTTCAAAACCTCTACCATCAAGGGTGAGAGCAAAAACAGTCTGAGTTTCAGCACAAACCGTTATGCAGCGACCGCAATTTATACATTTATTGGGGTCACGAATAATCGAGGGGCTGGTATAATCCACTGGTTTTTTAACCAGTAGAGAAGGTAATTCAGAAGTTTGAATACCCAGATGATATGCCATATCCTGCAATTCGCATTTATTATTTTGCACGCATGTGGGGCAAACCACATCATGATTGCTTAAGATCATTTCCACCAGGGTTTTTCTTAAGCCTCTAAGCTTATGACTATTAGTCTTTACCTTCATACCTTCCCAGACGGGGGTACAGCAGGCACGCTTGATAGGTGATTTTTCTATTTCTACTACGCATATACCACAATTTGCTGTAGGCGGCAGGTCAGGGTGATAACATAAAGTCGGAATATTTTTTCCTGCTTTTTGGGCAGCAGAGATGATTGTAGTCCCTACTGGAACCTGAACCTCAATACCATCTACTGTGAGGTTTATCATCTTAGACATATTTTCCTCCATTTCTATTTTTTTTAATTCAATCTTTTAAGAAAATCTGCTCTAAAATGCTCCAGAGCACTCTTTATGGGCATCACAAGGCTTTGTCCCAGGGCACAGAAAGATGTATGGAACATGGCATCTGCGATAACTATCATGTTATCAAGATCCTTTTCTGTTCCTTCACCTTTTCTGATCTTAGAGATCAATTGATATAGCATCTCATTTCCATTCGCACATGGTGAGCACTTGCCACAGCTTTCGTGACGGAAAAATCTGATCACTGAATAAAGCAATTCCACTATATCTGCTCTTTCATCCATCACCAGAATGGCACCTGAACCCAGAACTGCTGCATATTCACGCAGGCTGTTATAATCCATATTCACATCAAGACGCTTTAAAGGAAGAAACACTCCGGCAGCTCCACCAACCAGTGCTGCCTTAAATTGATGTCCTTCTTTAACTCCCCCGCCAAATTCGTCGATAATTGTTCTGAGAGAAGTTCCCATATCCACTTCACAGAGTCCGGGCAGATTCACGTCACCCATAATAGTGTAAACCTTTGTGCCATTACAGCCTTCCGGTCCATAGCCCTGAAACCATTCAGCACCATTAGTGATGATACCGGGGACATTGGCAATAGTTTCCACATTATTTACGACTGTAGGTAATTTCCAGGCACCTTCCACACCCGGGAATGGCGGTTTGCTGCGAGGATTACCGCGATTGCCTTCCATGCTTTCTATAAGTGCTGTTTCTTCTCCACAAACATAAGCTCCAGCACCGATTTTAATATAAATATCAAGATCAAATCCGCTTTCAAAGATATTCTTTCCAATAAGACCATATTCATAAGCATCTTTAATTGCGATTTCCAGTCTATTAATACACAATTTATACTCACCCCGAATGTAAATATAAGCCTTGGTGGCTCCCACTGCAAAAGATGAAATCATTACGCCTTCCAGCAGTTTGTGAGGATCACCTTCCATGATCAACCGGTCTTTAAAGGTTCCCGGTTCGCCCTCATCAGCATTAATTACAAATAATTTTTGTTTTCCCTGAATAGGAGCCGTGAAAGACCACTTAAGCCCTGTTGGAAAACCTGCTCCTCCACGACCGCGCAAACCGGAGGCTTTCACTTCATCCACTATCTGTTCCGGTTTCATCTTCAGCAGTGCTTTTTCCCAGGCTTCATATCCACCTACAGCCAGATAGTCATTTATATCTTCTGGATTGATTTTACCGGAATTTTCCAGTACTATTCTGTTTTTATAATTGAAATCATAATGCTTTTTAAGAGGAGCTTTGAGGGTTAAACGGCTAACCGGTCGTCCCTTAAGAAAATGTTCAGTTACAATTTCTGGAATATTCTCTTTCTGCAGATTCACATAAGTGACCTGATCAGGAAATACCGTCATACTCACGCCGGTACCAAAAAGTCCCAGGGTACCGGTTTCCAGAATATTGATCTCATCTGAGAGATTATTTTTCTGTAATTCGCTGCGTAATAACGCCTCTATTTCTTTAACTCCTGCTGACAGGGAGGTGTCATCGATACCGATAAGAATGTGACTGCGATAAAATTTCATTATTCGCCTCCCCTATATGATTTTATAATTTTTTCCAGTTTGTCTTCTGTAAGATCACCATATACATCTTCATTTATCATCATTACCGGGGCATTGCCACACACACCCAGACAGGCACATAATTCCAGTGTAAACAACCCGTCTGTAGTGGTTTCGCCTATTTTAACACTCAATAATTCTGCCAGCTTGATAAGCATCTTTTCTGAACCGCGATGAAAGCAAGGTGGTGATTCACATAATCTGATGATGTTTTTACCGCGAGGTTTGGTGCTGAACATAGTATAAAAGGTCAATACACCAAAAATGTGGGAAGGTTGAATGCTAAGATATTCTGCCACCTGATGCACGGCTTCTTCTGAAATATAGTGCTGGGGATCTGCATCCTGGATCTCATGCAAGATATAGATGAGATTCTCCTTTTCCGGAGTATATTTACCGAAAATCTGTTCGTACATAATTAATCTCCGCTTATTTTTTTATTTGTCAGTGGATACCACATAGTCATTCACTACTCGACCATTAACTATGTGTTCTGCCACAACTTTTCTTGCTTTGGCAATATCCATGTTAGCATAGGTTATCACGGGTTTGCCACTCTCAATAACATCTACTACGGGTTCCATTGAAGATAATCCCTTTTCACCAGTCTGGGTCACAATGACATCTTTTATACCACGCTGAGCAACTTCATCAAGGATAGCTTTCATCACGTCACGAGCTCCCATTGCTATCCCGGAAGTTCCCATTCCAACCACAACCTTAAAACGATAGTCACTGTCTCGTAACTTCATATCCTGCTGTGCTTTCTCCCGGATTTTTCTTAATTCATCCAGTGTCTTCATAAATCCTCCTGATTTATATATTTAATTGAATATTTTCATACTATGAACTATATATCTAATAGACAAATCAATCGTCTAAATATTTGGCAGACATCAATCTATAATTCTTTCTTTCAGTTAAAACTCCTTTACACTTCTATCACTATTTTATTAAAATCCAATACCGAAAAGCAGAATTTTAACGTCAAGTGAAAAAAATAATAACTTACAAATTTTATATGAAATTTATTTCACTGTCAGAGTATAGACATAATTTTGGTGATGGTTATTCAAGAAATGAATTACTTTAATTACATAATAGTTGCCTGATAACGTGCATTGATTTGAATTGACTCATTAAAGATGAGGTAATTATGGATGAGATAAGGGCATTAAAGGAAATTATGAAATACCACAATGGCAGGTTTGAAATGCTTACCGATCTTGTGGTGCGTGAAATATCTTTCACTATCAATGTAAATGATTTCAGACTGGTAGCAATAGCCTGCTTGCCAGAGAATTTACCGGAGCTGGCATTAGGATTTTTGTTTTCAGAGGGCTTGCTTTTGAATCAAAAAGAAATACTTGATAGTGAATATTTTCCAGCAGAAAACCTGATCAATTTTAAACTGGATATCCCAGAAGAGAGAATACAAAACTTCTGGCTGACTGGTGAAAAAACCTCTGGCTGCGGTTCTACATTATCCTCTGCCCTATCGGGTACAAAAAATGCTTTCTCTGAGATAAAAATTGAGGCTGAAAGCATTTTGCAGCAGATGCGCAAATTTCAGCAGGAATCTGCTCTATTCAAGCAAACTGGAGGAGTACATAGTGCCGGGCTTGTGAAAGATGATGAGATTGTGTATTATGCAGAGGATATAGGCAGACATAATGCTGTGGATAAAGTGGCTGGCATGGCTCTGATGAGCCAGAGTGATTTGACGAGTTATTATCTGATCTGCAGTGGCAGGATATCATCCGAAATCGTCAAGAAATGCGTAAGACTTGGTATTCCGCTCATAGTATCACAATCGGCAGTAACTTCTGAGGCTATACGTCTGGGCTGGGAATATAAAACTTTTCTAATGGGTTTTACCCGGGGTGGAAGATTTAATCTATATACAGGGATTGAAGAGGATATTTTTTAGACTATTTTCTGCAGATCTCTTTGAGTATTAATATTATAGAAATTATTAATATATCTAGTTTCGAAATCAAGAAAGCCAGCTTTTGATCTGGCATAAAAACTACGCACAGAATAATTACCCTTTTTTAGACATTCTTCCAGAAACGGCAGATTTGCCGTGGAATAAACAGCATGTAACGGTTCGATTCCTTCAGCATGTTTAGGAACCAGGATATCTAACATACTGTTTCGATATACAGCAATCTGGCGAAGTATCACATTTGCGTTCAGATAGGGCATATCGCAGGCGAACACAAAAACTGCATCAGTGTGAGCATATTTCATGGCAGCATGAATTCCTCCCAGAGGACCACAATTGATAAATTCATCTTTCACAATCTGCAGAGAGGGAAATCTGCTTATAATTGCTTCTTTACTGGTAGAGATAATAATATTTTCAAAGATGCTCTCCAAAAGCGTCACCTGTTTATCGATCAGGTAATTCCCCTGGATCTTGATCAGAGATTTCTCCCGCTGGATCCTGGTATTTTTTCCACCAGCAAGAATTACTGCCGTAATATCTTTATTTTTCGTAATATTTACCCTGCTTAGTTAATCTATAAATGATACAACCCGCTGTAGCGGGTTGTATCTAAATATAAAAAATAATTATTATTTAACTGCGCATTTCCTGAAAACCAGCCAATAGAGAGTAGCAACGAATCCGGCGCCACCGACGATGTTTCCAATTGTTACTGGTATCATATTATGAATAAAACCAGCCCAGGTGATGCTGCCGGTAGTATCAATAAATATTCCGATAGGAATGAAATACATATTAGCTATACTATGCTCAAAACCTGAAGCAACGAAAGCCATGATCGGGAAGAAAATTCCAAAGATTTTGCCAGTCACATCATGTGAAGCTATGGCTAACCATACTGCCAGGCAAACCAGCCAGTTACACATGATAGCACGGAAAAATGCGGGCCAGAAATCTAAATTCACTTTTGCCTGCGCTATAGCAATAGCTTTTTCCGCTACAGCTCCACTAATCAGACCTGAAGCATTCATGAACCAGACGATCAGAATTGAACCAATAAAATTGGCAATAAACACGAGAAGCCATTTATATAACATCTGACCTGCTTTGGCTTCGCCTGACAAAACGGACATCCACATCAGGTTATTACCGGTAAATAGTTCAGCGCCTGCAATAACTACAAGCATAAGTCCTACACTGAATACAGAACCGAAAATTAAAATTGATATACCCTTATCAAAGGTGATCAGCGCTCCCATTCTGGTAGCCAGTTGAGCACCAAAAGCGATAAAAGCACCTGCCAGAATTCCCAGAATGATCACATTCCAAAAATTCAGCTTACATTTTGAAACACCTACTTTGGACATGACTGTTTCGGCAATATTTGCCGGAGCATTGAAATTTGACATAATTCTTCTCCTTTTCTTTCTTTTCTATTTTTTTTAGGAAATTTTTCTTATTTTTGCAGCGCAAACTTTATATTCCGGTATCTTGGCAATTGGATCGATAGCCGGATTGGTAAGACGATTTGCAGGTGATTCTTTATAATGGAAAGGAATGAAGATCACACCTGTGGAAATACGTTTGGTAACAAAGGCAGGAGCTGTAATCTCCCCTCTTCGGGTGGTGATTGCAATAACTTCGCTATTACCTATACCCATTCTTTCTGCATCTTCCACAGAGATCATCACCATTGGACCTGCCAGGTTATTTAAGCCCTGGGTCTTTCGGCTCATTGTTCCTGTATGGAATTGCTGCAAAACTCTTCCAGTAGTAAGGATAAGTGGATATTCTTCATCAGGTAATTCATCTGGTTCCTGGAAAGGAATGGGTCGCAACAGACCTTTACCTCTGGCAAATTTATCTTTGTGAAGATATGGTGTGCCAGGATGTTCTGTATTAGGACAGGGCCACTGTAAACCAGATCTGCCAACGCGTTCCCAGGTGATACCACCATATTGAGGGGTAAGCAGGTTGATCTCGTCTGTGATGTCTCTCACACTTTGGTAATTCCAGTCAGAGCCCATAGCGTTGGCGAGCAACTGGATGATTTCCCAGTCTGTTTTCACGCCTTTCGGTGGTTCGATGATCTTATTAATCCGCTGCACTCTTCTTTCAGTATTAGTGAAGTGCCCATCTTTTTCGGCATAAGCAGCAGCAGGCAATATCACATCAGCATATTCAGCAGTTTCCGTGATGAACATATCCTGCACGACCATGAAATCTACTCTTTCAAAGGCTTTGATCACATGCGTCTGATCAGGGTCAGAAAGGAAAGGATTTTCACCCATCACATAAATAGCTTTCACGGTGCCATCATAAGCTCCGTCTATCATTTCTGTGATTGTGATACCTACTTTATTATCCAGTTTGCAGTTCCAGGCTTTTTCAAATTTCTCCTGAATAGCCGGTAATGTAACATTCTGATAGCCGGGATATACGTTAGGTAAGGCACCCATATCGCAGGCACCCTGAACATTAGATTGACCACGCAGCGGATTCACACCACCACCTTCCACACCCAGGTTACCGCAGATCATTTGCAGATTGGCAGTTGTCCATACATTATCTCTACCCGTAGTATGCTGAGTGATACCCATAGCATAAAATAGAGAAGCTGTTTTTGCCTGACCAAACAATTTAGCAATAGCACGCAGAGTATCGGCTTTTACGCCGGAAATTTTCTCTACATTTTCTGGAGAATTTCTATCAAGCATAATTTCAGCTTTGAATTCCTCAAAACCTTCCAGACGATTAGCAACATATTCTTTATCTTCCCAGCCATTTTTCAATATTTCCTGCATCATACAGTTCATCACAGCAACGTCAGTTCCAGGACGATGAGCAGCATAAATTTCAGCATAATCAGCCATGACGATCTTTTTAGGATCAATTACGATAAGCTTGGTATTACCATCTCGCACTGCCTGCTTAATACGGGCAGAAATAACTGGATGAGCCGCTGAAGTATCAGAACCGATAATCAAAATCACGTCTGCTTTCTTGATTCCGGCAATATCATTTGTCATAGCACCACTACCTAATGAAGCAGCCAGACCGGCTACTGTAGAGCTATGTCAGAGACGGGCACAATGATCTACGTTGTTTGTGCCTACCTCCTTTCTGATTAATTTCTGAAACGCAAAATTCTCTTCATTTGTTACTTTCGCAGATGCCAGACCTACGATAGAATCACTGCCATGTTCTTTTTTTATAGAATTAAATTTGCTGGCGACCAGAGCAATAGCTTCTTCCCAGCTTGCTTCTCTGAATTTGCCATCTTCTTTGATTAGCGGCGAGGTAATTCTTTCTTCACTTTGCACAAAATCAAAGCCATAGCGACCTTTCACGCAAAGCATGCCATTATTTGTTGGTGAGTCTTCTACGCCGGTAATTCGGACTATTTTGTCCTGAGTGCGATCAATACGAACTTCCAGGCGACAGCCTACTCCGCAATAGGGACACACTGTTTCCACTTTATCCAGTTCCCAGGTTCTGCCTGCTCCAATCGCTCTTTTATCAATAATACAGCCAACCGGGCAAAGCTGAACGCATTCGCCGCATTGCACGCAAGTGGAAGAGCCCATGGGCAGATCAGTGTCAAACACGATCTTGGTTTCATAACCGCGATTCCCATAATTGAGCACTTCATTAACTACAGTGTGATTACAGCCCACGATACATCTGCCGCAGCTGATACATTTTGAGCGGTCAACTACTATGAATTCGCTGGAATCATCGATTTCGTAATCATCATCATAAAGATCAAAACTTGGCTTGGTGATGCCCAGATAATAAGCAGCATCCTGCAATTCGCAATTACCGTTTTGTTCGCAGGCAAGACAATCATGTCTTCCTGAAGAAAGTGCCAGATCAATCACTAATCTTTGAGCGTTCAGAACCTGCTCAGAATTAGTGGTCACCTTCATACCTTCTGTGACGGGCTGGTTACAGGAAGTTTTAAGTCCTGGCATACCTTCCACTTCCACTACGCAAGCCCGGCATTTTGCAGCTTTACCTGTTTTCTCATGAAAACACAGGTGAGGAATATATATATTGTTCCTCAATGCTACCTGCAGAACCGTCTCTCCCGGAAAAGCTTCATAAGCTTTTCCATTTAGATAAACTATCATATAGCTATCCTCCAGTATATTTTAATTATTTCATTCTCGCTAAAAAGTCTTCTCGGAAATTATTGATCGCACTATTGATGGGCATACAGGGAGATTGTCCCAGGGCACAAAATGATGATTTCAGCATTCCGTCTGAGATGCGGATCATTTCATCAAGATCAGATTCTTTGCCCTTGCCGTTGCGGATACCGTCTATCAATTTAAACAGCAGGTTAGTACCCTTGGCACAGGGAATACACTTGCCGCAGGATTCATGCCGGAAGAAACGCAATACGCTCCAAAGCATGTCAACCATATCAGCAGAATGGCTCATCACCAGTATGGCTCCAGAGCCAAGCACTGCTGCATATTCTTTCAAAGAATTATAATCCATGTTCACATCCAGACGCTGATCATTCAAAAATACGCCTGCTGCTCCGCCTACAAGTGCTGCCTTAAGGGTCTTGCCTTCTTTCATTCCACCGGCATACTGCTGGATAATTGTCCGAAGAGTGGTTCCCATATCAACTTCGCATAAACCCGGAAGCCGTACATCACCCATGATCGTATATACCTTAGTTCCGGTACTGCCGTCCACACCATGTTCTGCATACCAGGCTGCTCCATTGGTAATGATTGCCGGTATATTTGCCAATGTCTCCACATTATTGACCACTGTAGGCATCTGCCAGGCTCCTGCTACTCCAGGAAATGGTGGTTTACTGCGAGGAGTTCCTCGGTTACCTTCCATTGATTCAATCAAGGCAGTCTCTTCCCCGCAAACATAGGCTCCGGCACCAATCTTAATAAAGATATCCAGATCAAAACCGCTGCCAAAGATAT
>Ga0075124_10001416_pt1 | contig 11192 bp, 9 predicted proteins | sample AntAceMetag02UKS_FD_69809 | JGI IMG/M metagenome (GOLD analysis project Ga0075124, IMG submission 69809) | Saline lake microbial communities from Ace Lake, Antarctica - Antarctic Ace Lake Metagenome 02UKS | ecosystem: Environmental > Aquatic > Non-marine Saline and Alkaline > Saline | place... | reverse complement strand
TGATGATGGGGCTGTTTCCGGTGTGCGGCGCGACACGTGTGCCGAAGGCCTCGGCGGTCGCCGCCAGCCGCGCTCCCTCCAAGAGGCCGCCCATGTGGCTGAGATCCGGCTGGATCACGTCCGCGCGGCCTCGCTTCATGAGCTCGGCTCCTCGATCCAGTAGGGCCGTAGCGGCTCGATCGCGCGCAGGAAGTCTCTCCCCGCCGAAGGCGAGAGCCGACCGTGCAGGTCGAGGAGGATGTCGATGTCGTCTCCAACCGCTTCGCGAATTGACTCCACGACGGCGACCGCGTTGCGGAACCCGGCCGGCGTGAATTCCCCTCACGTTCTGCCGAGAGGCTCGAGTTTCAACGCCGTGTAGCCGTCCTCGACGATTGCGCGGGCCTCGTCCGCGAACTGGTCAGGTCGATTGATGGAGCGATACCAACCGTTGGCGTACGCGCGGACCGATGATCGACAACGCCCGCCGAACAGGCGATGAACCGGTTGTTCGAGGAGCCTCCCGGCGACGTCCCACATCGCGATCTCCAGTCCGCTGATCGCGCTCATCAAGACGGGGCGGCCTCGCCAGAACGTCGCTCTCAGCGCCGACGCGACGAAGCCGGAAATATCGAACGCGCTCCAGCCGATCACGTGTGTGTCACGCAACCCCTCGATCACGGTCCGCACAGCAGCCGATTGCCTCTTGAGCGTGGCGTCGCCGATGCCCGTGATCCCCGCGTCGATCGTCAGCTTGACGAGAAGCCAGTTCGAGATGCCGCCGCGGACCGAGCACGTCTGAACCTCTGTGATGATGGCGTCTCGGCCAAATGCCACTCGGCTACTCCCAGTCCGGGAACTGCATCGTGGCGAACGGGAAGACGGCGATCGAGGGGTCGCCGTAGCGATCGGACAGGATGGCGATGATCTCGCTCCACGTGCGAGCGAGCTGAGTCTGCGGCGGGTAGATCTCGTGTAGATCTCGCTCGCTCAGGTTGGGGGAGAAGACGATCGTGTGATACTGCTCGAACAGCGCGCGGTGAGCCGGAAACTCATGAGCCGGTGTGTACAAGGACATTCCGCGATCGTAGAGATAGTGCAGCCCTCGACCCTCCGTGGACGCGGTCATGACGACGGCCGTTCCCCCCTCGTTCAGGATCGCCGATTCTTCGTTTTTGCCGAAGGCGTTGAACGCATTCGGCGACTGGATCAGCTCGGTGTCCTTCGGGTACGCGTTGAGGATTGCCACGTCGTATTTCCGGTCCGGCATCGGCGTGGCGTACGTCTTCCGTGCAAGATCGACCGCGGCCCGGTGCGCGTCCACGACGTCTCCCACGAAAACGCCGGCCATCTCGCGCTCGGAATTGACGACGGCGTTGACGATCGCGGTCAGTCCGATCCGACGTGCAAATTCCTCCATGTCGAGGCGGGTTGCATTCCCATCAATGACGCCGATCCCGCCCGTCGCGTCGCCTTCACCGCGGGAGACGGAGTAGTGATTCGCGCGGATCGTGTCGATCCCGGCCACGCCGGGGAGGACGATCTTGGCGCCGCCGCTGAAACCGGAGTGCCCATGGGGAAAGACGGTCCCAACGCCGATCTTGACGTCGGCTTCGTAGAAGGTTCGGTTGACCATCGCCGGACCGGTTCTCGTCTCTCCGGCGTCGACGAGGTCATCGAACGGATAGTGGTTCATCGTGAGGACCGCATCGACGACATCCTCACCGTACTTCGCCACAAACTCTGGCCGCGTCATCGGACGGTGGGCACCGAGAGCGGCAATCAACGTGATGTCGTCCTCGTCGATCCCTCCGCGTTTCAGTCGCTTCAAGAGCGGCCGAAGGAGCCGCTCGGCCTTCGTCGGCCGACTGATGTCGTCGGCCGCGATCGCAACGGTCCTGAAGCCGGCGACCAGCTCCTCGATCGGCTTCGAGCCGATTGGGCGGTCGAACGCCGCCTCGATCTCCGCGTCGTCCAAGGTCGGCGCGTCGTTCATCCGGAGGACTTTGACCTCCCACCGATCGGGAAAGGCCAGTTCGACAACCTCGTCGCCGTGCCACGCCTTCCAGAGCATCTCTATGTTCATCGGCCTGCGCTCCTCATTCCGGATCGTCTCTTCCGAAGCGCTATTCGAGAATCGCGCCCCGGCTCGCAGAGCCTACGTTGCGCGAGTAGCGAGCGAAATAGCCCGTTCCCTCGATCGTCTTCGGCGCCCACTCGGCACGCCGCTCGGCCAACGCCTCGTCCGGCACGTGAAGGTTCAGTTGCCGCGACGGGATGTCGATCTCGACAACGTCGCCGTCCCGCACCAGGGCAATCGGTCCGCCGGACTGCGCCTCGGGGCAGACGTGGCCGATGGCCGGTCCGCGCGTGTACCCGGAGAACCGTCCGTCGGTGACTAGAGCAACGCTCTCGTCGAGGCCGCGGACGCAGAGGGCGGCTGTCGCATCGAGCATCTCGCGCATCCCGCGTCCGCCGGCCGGCCCTTCGTATTGGATGACGATCACGTCGCCGGGGCGGATGCGCTCCGCCTCGATCTCGGCGAGCGCCGCCTCCATCCCGTCGAAGACCCTCGCCGGGCCGGTGTGTCGATGCATCTTCTCGGAGACGGCCGACTGCTTGACGACCGCCCCATCGGGAGCGAGCGAACCCCACAAGACGGCGTGACTCCCCTCCGGATGCACCGGATCTTCGACCGATCGAATCACGTTCTCATCGTAGATCGCAGCGTCTTCCAGCCGCTCGCCGACCGTCCGGCCGTCTACCGTCAGCAGACCGGTGTGCAGGACGTCGCGCAGTCTGCTCATGACGGCGGGCACGCCGCCCGCGTTCTGCAAGTCCTCCATCGTGTACGGCCCCGAAGGGATCACCGGGCACAGGTGAGGGGTCTCACGCGAGACCCGGTCGAACTCCTCGAGCGGCAGTTCGAATCCGAGCTCGTGGCAGAGCGCGGACAGGTGGAGGAGGGTGTTCGTCGAACCGCCGATCGCCGCGTTCACTCGCATTGCGTTCTCGATCGCTTCGCGGGACATAATCTGCGATGGGCGGAGATCCTTCTTCAGGAGCGCCATGATCGCCTTCCCCGACTCGCGTGCGATCCGCAGTTTCTCGGCATCGGTTGCGTGAACACAGGCGCAATGCGGCAGGGACATCCCGAGCGCTTCGATCAGACAGGCCATCGTGTTGGCTGTCCCCATCCCGAAGCAACCGCCGGGGCCGAGATGGAAAGAGTTCTTGAGCGTTCGCTGCTCGTCTTCGGGGATCCGTTGCCCGTCACGCATCCCGGTGAGCAGGGCTTCTTGATCCGCCGCCGTGCAACGCCGCCCGGCGTAGCGGCCGAGGTACATCGGGCCTCCGGTGACGAAGATCGCGGGAATGTCGATCCGAGCGGCCGCCATCAGCTGAGCCGGCTCAATTTTGTCGCAGGTCGAGATCAGGACCATTGCGTCGAATTGTGGCGCCTCGACCGCCGTTTCGATGGCGTCGGCGATGATCTCGCGGCTCGGCAGCACGTAGTGGTGGGCCGGCGCGATCCCGTCGCAGAGGGCGATCGTGTTCAGCTCGAACGGACTCCCCCCGGCGATGCGAACGCCGATCTTGACGGCCTCCGCCAGTCCGCGCAGATGGACGTGGCCCGGGTGCAGCTCGCTCCATGAGTTCACGACGGCGATGAACGGGCGGTCTAACTCGTCGTCGCAGACGCCGCACGCTCGGATCAACGTCTCGGTCATCACGCGCTCGCGGAGGCTGTCTGATCGCATCTTCCTGGAGCGTCCCTTCAGCGTTGTCACGTTGGTTTTGCCTCCTTGGCTCGGACCGTGCCTCGACCGTTGTCGAGGCACGTTGGCCTGCTGATCGCAGACTATACCAACAGCGACGCTGAAAAGGAAGTCGTCTCGGCATGACCGGGGTAAGATGCGGAAAGTGGCTGACATAAAGCCTTCTGGTTCGATTCGCGCATCCTCACAGCGCGCAATTTGTTGAAACCGCGTTCACTCCCACTATAATCCTGGCAGGACAATAATGTACCGAGACATGAGGAGGCTAGCATCGATGGCCGGACACAATGACTGGTTGACGAAGGAGGCCGAAGGGCCGTGCCCGAGGTTCGACGATCCGCGGGACTGCTTCCTGCGTGGAGTACACATCCTGACGGTGAAGACGGGCGCGAGGACGAACGGGATGTCCGTCGCTTCCGTGACCCAGGCCTCGCATGAGCCGCCGCTGATCTCCGTCGCGGTTGCGGTGCCGCAGACCACGCACGAGCTGCTCTACCAGGCGACGCACTTCGCCATCTGTTCTCTGCGGGTGGATCAACACGATTTGGCAAGCCACTTTGGAGAGGTTCACGGGCGAGACGTCGACAAGCTGAAGATGGTCCCCCATCATCCGGGAAAGAGCGGCGTGCCGATTCTCGACGACTGCCTCGTCTTCTACGAATGCAAGAAGTACGCGACCCTCCCCGCTGGGGACCACACGATCTTCCTCGGCGAGATCATCAGCAAGGGAATCGTCAATCCGGGCAAGCAACTTCCGTACAGCCGGTTTGACTACGAGAGCCAGAGCGTGATCAAGTACGTCGAAAGGGAGGGTGCGGACGCGTAGGCCGTCGCCGACGAGCGAAGGGGGCGGACAGTCGTGGGAGCAGATCACTCGAACCAAGAGCAAACGGCGATCCTCCTTCACCCGGACGACAACGTCCTGATGCTGCTTTGAGACCGATCGAACGGCGAAGCGGTCGTCGCGACATTGGCCGGCCGGAACGTGAGCGTCGTGCTGACCGAAGGCGTCCGTTTCGGCCACGAGGTCGCCGTCTGGCCGATCGAGGCGAGCGCTACGGTCACGAAGTACGGAATGCTGATTGGCGAGGCGCTCTTGGAGATCGAGCCGGTCACATGGGTCCACGTTCAGAATCGCCGAAGCCATCGCTACGGATTCCGCCAGGAGAAGTACGGGGTCCGCGCCTGAAGGGGTCATGAGTGACTGACACGGTGGGATTCTCGGATTCCGAAGGCCGGATCGGCATCCGCAACCACGTCGCCATCGTCTACACGACGAACTGCGCCGAGGTCGTCGCCCGTTCGATTCGCGAGCGGTTTTCGGGTGGCACACAGCTGTTCGGGTATCCGAAAGGCTGCTCCTATCAGGACGCACTGGTCGCCAGGATCGTCGCCATGGCTCAGCTCGCGAACTACGTTGCGGTGGTGCGCGACGTCCGCGAGGCGATCGGGCATGCGGAGCGCGAAAGCTTCAAGGCAGGCCTGTTCCACATCGGTTTCGGGAACATCGAGGGCGGCCTGACGACGATCGAGGAGAAGTCGTACGGTTGTGCCTGGCCAAGTCAGGCTCTCGCCCTCTACAGGGCGTACTGCGCGAGTACGGTCCGCCGCCGGGCGGCATTCTCCCCCATGATCAAGGTGATGGCGAATCCGCATCGGATGCAGCTGATTCGGGACAACGTCGATTTCGACGCCACGTCAATCACGCGGGGGGGAACGCTCAACGAGATGACCGACGAGCTGTACGCAGAAGTGACCGCCGTCGCCGCTGGCAAGCTGACGAAGTCCGAGAACCGCGAGCACTTCGAGGGGTAGGCGAACACGCTTCCCGGCAACTGCCTAGTCCGACTAGCTTTTCAGGTACTCGATCAGGTTCTCTAATACGACGTTTAGCATCCGTTCCCGAGCCCGCCCTGCGTACGCGGCCACGTGCGGTGTCATGGTCACGTTGTCCAGAAGGTGAAACGGGTAGTCAAATGGGTAGTCCCAATGGGACTCGATCAGCTCGGTGGGATACGTCGCCGGGTACTTCCACCAAACGTCGAGCCCGGCACAGAATCTCGGATGTGCAACCAGGTGCTCGTACAGCGCACCCTGGTGGACCAGCGCACCGCGTCCGACATTGATGAGGCAGCCCGTCTCCTTCATCAGCGACAACTCGCGCGATCCGATGATCCCATTCGTCTTATCCGTGAGCGGTAGGGAGAGAACAAGGAAATCGATCTCCGGAAGGACGCGGTCGATGTCCTCCATTCCGCCGAGGAATGACACAGGCAGCGGCGTGCTTTTCACCATATCAATCGCGAGAACCTCCATCTCGAACGCGAGCGCTCGCTTGGCGATCTCCGCTCCGATGCTGCCCAACCCGAAGATGCCGATCTTACTTTCCGCGAGGCACTGTGTCGTCCCGCGCTGATCGAACAGCTTGCTCCGAATCATTCGATCGTGTTGCGAAAGCGTCTTGGCCGATGCAAGCAAATGGGCCATCGCCTGCTCAGCGACCGCAGCGGAGTTCGCTCCACGCGCGCCCTGGATCTTCACGGTGTCGGGGATTGCCGGATCGACCTCGAGAAACTGCGTCCCTGCGGACATCACCTGGATCAGGCGGAGCTTCTTCATCCTCGAGAGAACCTCATCGGGATACGGCTTGTGGATCCCATATCGAACGAGGATCTCCACCTCAGGAACCAACTCATGAAATTCCTGCTCCGGCAGTTCGTCGAAGTAATGCACCGAAGCCAATGTTTCAAGTTTCTCTCTCCCCAGCGCCTTGTGTCTGGGCTCAAGTTCAAGTGCCATCAGTACGATCGGCTTCGACATGGATCCTCCCTGCAATCGGAGCCGGAGAGACTCCGCATTGCGTACGCTGCACGACGCCCACGCGAAATATAGTAACACTGAAACGATAGGTGCACAACTGATGTCACGACTCTGCTGGCGGAGGACTGATGATATGGCTGTACCATCGAACAGGAAAGAACTTCGGAGGACAGACGATACGGGCGCGATGGCTTGCCATCTCGTTTCTTGGTATGCTGCTGCGTCTGAGTCACTCAATAAGCACCACTGCACGAAAACAGCAAGGAGGCACTCGATGGGGGCAGGTTCAGCATCAGCTGCGGAAAACGATCACTCATGTCTTGGCGCATCGAAAACTGCACCTAACGTGATCGAGAAGGTCACCGGCGCCCCGATCTATGTCGATGATCTCACCTTTCCGGAAGCGGCGGTTGGCAAGATCGTTTGGCCGACGGTTGACCATGCCGAGCTTCGACGCATCGATGCGGAGGCCGCCCGGAAACTTCCTGGTGTTGTCGCGGTCTTGACTGCTGTCGACGTACCTGCACTCAATGGTTTCGGCCCTGCCATAGCGGATCAGCCGGTGCTCGCGGAAGATCGAATCCGATACCGCGGCGATCCGATCGCCCTCGTTATCGCAGAGGACAAACGTACTGCCGAAGCCGCCGCCCGGTTGGTGCAAGTGGACTACCAACCGCTCGCATCGATCCACGCCGCGGAAGACGCCCTGCTGGAGAACGCGCCGAAGCTCTTTCCCGCGGGGAATCTGGCGATTGAGCATAGCCTCGCGTATGGAGACATTGCCGAGGGAGAGCGAGAAGCCGAGGTCATTGTCGAGGGCGTGTTCTCCACGCCGGCGATCGAACACGGGTACTTGGAACCTGAGTCTGGTGTTGCCGAATGGGAAGACGGTCGGCTAACGGTCTACTCCGGCTGTCAGAATCCGGAGGCGATCCACCCGCTGCTTGCATCCGTGCTTGGCATTCCCCAGGAGAAGATCCGCCTCATCGTTCCTCCGGTTGGTGGCGGGTTCGGCGGCAAGCTGGGCATATCGATCCAGGCACTGCTTGCCGTCGCCGCATGCGTCACGAAACGGCGAGTGAAGATCACGCTGACCCGCGAGGAATCGCTTCAGTTCACCGCGAAACGGCACCCAATGCAACTGTCCTATCGAATGGGGTTCGACCACAACGGCCAATTGCGTTTCATCGATGGCGACATACTGGCAAATTGCGGTGCGTATCAAACGTTGAGCAGTGTGCTCGTGACGCACACGGTCAACTTCTCGACGGGGCCGTACCGGGTCCCCCACGTACGGGTCACCGGCCAAGGCGTTTTCACGAACACGCCTCCGTCGGGCGCAATGCGCGGATTCGGCGTCCCGCAGCCGACGTTCGCGGTGGAATGTCTGATGGACGAGGCAGCGCACCAGCTGGGGCTTTCGCCAATCGAGATCCGAAGACGCAATGCGCTTCGCCCAGGCGACCGCGCTCCGCTGGGCGAGGTCATGACGAACGACTGCTACTTGCTTGACACGATCGACACCGTTGAGCCGAAGTACCAACAGGCGTTGAAACTGACACGCGACAAACCTGGCTGGGGCGTCGGGTTCGCCTCCGGGTGGAAGAACTACGGTGAGGGGCTTGGCCGTCACGACTTTGCCGAAGCCGAGGTCGAGATCTTGTCCTCTGGGACCGTCGAGGTTCGCGTCGGATCTATCGATATCGGACAGGGCGTGACAACGATCATGGCGCAAATCGCGGCCCACCGGCTGGGCATCCCGTACGAATCTGTTCGCGTACGGCTCGGCGATTCGGATCTTCACATTCAAGGTGGAACGACCGCCGGCTCCAGACAGACAGCGCTTTCGGGGAACGCGGTCCTTCAGGCGATCGATGATCTGCTCCGACAAGTCTCAGATCGATCCGATTTCACTGATACAATCGGTGGTGTCGAGCTGATCCGTCGAGTCCAAATGACTGGAAAGCAATTCGTTGGGCGCGGTGTATTCGAATCTCACCCGACGTATCCAGCGAGATCTGGGCTGGGAGACAACATCTACTTCGGATACGGCTTTTTCTCCACCGTGGCTGTTGTCCACGCCGACGCTATCACCGGCGAAGTTCGCGTGGAAGCACTGCACTCTTGCTTCGACGTCGGTCGCGCGATCAATCGCTGTACGATCGAAGGCCAACTGGAGGGCGGTGCGATGATGGGCATCGGCTATACGCTGTCCGAAGCGTACTACTCTGATGAAGCGGCCCGTACGACAAGGTTTCATGATTGTGGACTGCCGCATTTCGCCTCGCTGCCGCCCGACATGTCGTTCCAACTGATCGAGCGCGGCGATTCGCTCGGTCCGTACGGTGCAAAAGGAATCGGTGAGGCTCCGGTGGTTCCCGTCGCGCCCGCCATTTCGAACGCGATTTTCGATGCGCTGGGCGTCCGGATGTGGGATCTTCCAGCAACTCCATCGAAGGTGGGGCAGGCACTGGCCTAGCAGAAACGAAGCTACCCATTCGCTTGGTTGAGCCATTCAGTCGGGCGCGTTAGTCCTCCATGTCAATGACGCGACGGTACTGCCAGCCGAATCTCTGTCGCAGTTCTACTAGCAGCTCGGCGAACTTCAGTGACGTGATGATCGGATCCAGCACGGGGACGCCGACCGCTTCCTGAATCCGCTCGTACAGCCCGAAGTAGTTAGTGCATCCGAGAAGGAGAACGTCGGCGCGATCGGCCTCGACGACATGGCGTGCGACATCGATGAGGCGACGCGCGGTTTCGTCTGGATCTTGCTGGAGGTTCTCAGTTGAGATACCGATCGCTCGAAACGACGCCAGCCGATCAGCGAAGCCATAGCGGGTGATGTTCTCCTCCATCTGGGGGATGTGGTCATTTCGCACAACCAGTATGCCAAACCGCCTGCCTAGCGTCGTTGCGATATGTAACGACGCTTCGCACGGCGCGACAACAACCATTTTCGACACCACCTCGCGAGCCTCGACCAGCGCCGGATCGTTGAAGCATCCGATCACCGTAGCATCGTACCCGGCTTTTTCGGCCTTTCGGACCATAGAAAGCGTGTCCGCTAGCGTCAAGCTTTCATAGCGATGAAGCTTCACTTGGTGAAGATAGTCACCTTCGGAGCCGTCCTTGCTTTGAGGAAACGACCAGACATCGACCACCGTCCCATCCGCCTTGGCTGCGTCGACGACCGCCTGGTAGTCGGCGTCGTACAGATGCCCCCGGAAAATATTCAGAAACATGATTCGCTTAGACATCGCACCTCCTCTTGAACCTTCCTGCAAAGGGAGCACCGGACGAGCTATGGCGCACCCTCGCTCAACCACCCCAGGCCGAGTTCGAGCAGTTTCGCTCGCGTTACGCGTCCAGCTTCATCCCATCCGGCCATCGCGTAGTACAGGGAGCGGGCGCTCTCGAACTCGTCACGATCGACGGCGACTCCGTCGCTCGGCCCGCCACGAAGCGGCTCGAAGACCTTCGGTGGGAGCACGTCGGCATCCTTCCCGACCCCCTCGCGCTGATTGAACACACGCATCATGTTCAACCGCCGCTCCCCAACCTTCATCAGATTCCACACGCTGAAGCTCCAGCCGGTCGTCATCGCGACCGCCTCGGCGAGCTGCCCGGTGCTGTAGAGATGGAACGAGGGGCCGAAGATGAACTGGCAGGCGCAGACGCTGTCCAGACATCCGTAGAGCCATTGGGTGTAGAGCGCGAAGCGAACCTTCTCCGAATTGAGGCTTTCCGAAGGTCGCGGATCGATCAGATCGAGTTCGGCGAGCCGCTCCTCGTAGCCGCCCTCGTACGCCGGATCGTGCTCGTGCGATTGATGGTCGGCCCCGAACGGATTCACCGCATAGATCAAGGCGAGGCTCCGCTTCACTTCGGGCATGTGGGCCGGGAAATCGTGTCCCTTGGCAGCGACAACGAGCTCTTCCCCGACGCCCAGGCTCTGGGCGGCGCGCGCGCTCCCTTCGGCAAGAACCTCTCCGAATCCCGTTCGCTCGCCGATTGCTTCGACGGCGCGGACCATCGCTTCGGCGTTTCCAAACCGCAGGTCCAGGCCGCCGGTCTGTTCCTCTGTCAGGAGGCCCCGTTCGGTGCAGTCCATCGCCCAGGCGATCGCCGCACCGCACGAGATCGTGTCCATGCCGTACATGTTGCAGAGCTGATTCGCTCGGGCAACGGCCGCGAGATCCGAGACGCCGCAGTAGGAGCCGAGCGCGGCCAGGGTTTCGTACTCCGGGCCGCCGTAACGGCCGTCGACGACGAACGGTCCGTCCGACACCTCGACGACGCGCTTGCAGCGCACGATGCACCCGAAGCAAGTGTCGTTCCCCGTCAGGATCGTCTCGTTCATCCGTTCGGCGCTGAGCGCCTCCGCCCCCTCGAAGACCCCGCTCGACCAGTTTCGGGTCGGCAGGCCGCCGGACTCATTCTGGGGAAGGAGAACACTCGGCGTTCCGTAGGTCTTCAGGTCGGCGACCCCCGACTCGGCGAAGTGAGCCGCACCCCACTGAGCGAGACGACGCACGGCTTCGGCGTCGGCCGCCTGATACGGCTGCCCGCCGCGCACGGCCACCGCACGAAGATTCTTCGAGGCCATGACGG
>Ga0075124_10001407_pt1 | contig 11249 bp, 13 predicted proteins | sample AntAceMetag02UKS_FD_69809 | JGI IMG/M metagenome (GOLD analysis project Ga0075124, IMG submission 69809) | Saline lake microbial communities from Ace Lake, Antarctica - Antarctic Ace Lake Metagenome 02UKS | ecosystem: Environmental > Aquatic > Non-marine Saline and Alkaline > Saline | place... | reverse complement strand
CCCCGGTCAAGCTGGATGCTTGCCGATCAAGCTGGATGCTTGCGCAGGTGAAGCGGCAACTTCCAGTTGCATCGGGCTTATATATTGTTGATGTTACAATCCGGTCAAGCAGGATGCCTGCCGATCAAGCTGGATGCTTGCGCAGGTGAAGCGGCAACTTCCAGTTGCATCGGGCTTATATATTGTTGATGTTACAATCCGGTCAAGCAGGATGCTTGCAGGTCAAGCTGGATGCTTGCGCAGGTGAAGCGGCAACTTCCAGTTGCATCGGGCTTATATATTGTTGATGTTACAACCCCGGTCAAGCTGGATGCTTGCCGATCAAGCTGGATGCTTGCGCAGGTGAAGCGGCAACTTCCAGTTGCATCGGGCTTATATATTGTTGATGTTACAACCCGGTCAAGCAGGATGCTTGCAGGTGAAGCGACAAAATGATTTCTTCTTCCACCTTCCGCAGGTGAGGCGCAAAGATTTGTTTGCACAAACCTTTGATAAAGTGCACCAAGGACAAGCCCTTGGATCCCTTTTCGCTCATCATATTGGCTATTCGCCTTAAGGTTACACCTTCGGCTCAAACCAATAACTCGCTTGTATGATTTATTTTTAGATCTTGCCATTGGTGTCAACCCCCGGTCAAGCAGGATGCTTGCCGGTCAAGCAGGATGCTTGCAGGTCAAGCAGGATGCTTGTTAGTGTTTAACGGTATTTTTTGTTGGGGTCCAGCGTTTGAGTAGTTCTTTGTAGAGCAGTTCTTGTGGATTTGCTTTTGGATTTTTTTCCATTTGATCAGTGGCGTCTTCTATGCTTGAAATAACAGTATCTTCATCGCAGGTTGTTTGATCAATATGATTAATGGATGGCATAAGTTGGAGCTGAAGGTGTTGAGTTACGATGTTTTCGTGCTTTATTTCGTATGAAAGCATTTCCATTAAATTGAGAAATTCGAGAATAGTATCTTGAGCGTCTTGAAGGTCAAACTCAGAGTTTTGAGGGTTTGTGTTTTTTTGTGCTTGAGCAATAACTTCTTTGAACGATTCGCTGTACAGATCAATAATGTTTTGCATTAGATTGATAAGCTCTTTTGAGATTATGAATTGATCGTTGCCGTTTGAATTGTTTTGGAAGTTCATTTGTTGCCCTTTCACCTATAATTAAACCATTTTTTGCGATTTTTGTCTAAATCAATCTTCATATTCTATTTCCCAGCTATCCTCTTCTTCATCTACTTTACCATCTTGTTTTGTTTCTATCTGTTTTAGTCGTACTAATTCTTTGGCACTTGATTCAATAATTTGTTTCGATTGTTCTGCTTGATGGCCTAGTTCTTGGTGCGCTGTGTCAAATAGTTTGTTCATATCACGCTGCATTTTTTGTATTTGTTTTTGCAGCTTAAGGATCATTTGTACTCCGGCGATATTAATTCCTAGTTGATGTGTCAGATAAATGATTTCCTCGAGTCGATTAACATCTTCTTCGGTAAACATTCGCGTGTTGCCTTCGGATCGTTTGGGCGTGATTAGCCCCTCTTTTTCATAGAGACGGATCGTTTGCTGGTGAATGGTAAACATTTCGGCAACAGCAGAAATTGAATAAAATGATTTGTTTCGTTTTACTTTTTTCATCATAGTTTTTACACTATTTTTATAGAACCTTCATGTTAAGATAACTTTGTCAGGACTCTCCTGGTACAGGACTCTCCTGGTACAGGACTCTCGATTATCCTGGTGTAGGATTATCCTGGTATACGTATACTTTAAAAGTATATCATGTATAAATCAAGCAATGAAACGAATAGGAGGGAAATTTTGTGATGAACGGTTTGTGGTTATTGTTTATATTTTTTCCTATGATTGTGCAAGCGGATGTAGTTAGTGAACTTGGTTCGTATGAACGCTGTGAAGAGATAAGCGGTACAACGTTTAAATATAAGTTATTTTTTGATGATGATGAAATTATGAAAGATTTTTTTATTGACAATGAACGTGTCGATAAGGATGTGTATAACGCAAGAAAATATGAAGCATATGATAAGGAACTTGAAGAGGCACAACAACAATTGAAAAAATTGTACGAAGAACAGAATGCTATACAATGTGCGGTACGTTCTAAGGGTTACTTAAAATTGATTAACGAGATTAAACAAAAAATTGAAGCATTGTTACATCTATTGCGTGACAAATCGCTTGAACCATTCCTTGCTTTCGATGAAGGGACTATTTCATCAGTCGATTCACTTGACCATATTCACGGTAAATTTTTACCATCACTAGCGTTTATTGATGATGAAGATGCGTTGAATGAAGGGCATGCAACATTAAAGAAATTATTTGAATTGTGTGAAGAGTTGTATGCCATCCTTAGCCAATTTTATAAAGAAAGTGTTGAACGCGCCATTGATAAGGCAGATGATCCGACCGATCTTAAAAAATTATTGGAATTAATTTAGACGTTAAATCGTACGTGAATGATGTCGCCGTCTTGGACGATGTAATCTTGTCCTTCAGTTCTAACTTTACCAGCTTCTTTTGCCTTAACTTCTGATTTTAGTGTAAGAATGTCAGTGCAGTTAACAATTTCTGCGCAAATAAAGCCGCGTTGCAAGTCGCTATGAATTTCGCCGCTTGCTTCGCGGATAGTCATACCTTTTTTAATTGGCCAGGCATGTATTTCTTGCGGTCCACAAGTAAAGAAGGTAATAAGATTAAGTTTGTTATACGTTTTTTTGATAACAGTGTTGAGCCCGCGCTCTGCTAGCCCAATCATGGCCATCATTTCTTGTGCTTCTTGATCGTTTAATTGGTTTAATTCTTCTTCAATTTTTATACATAATGGAATAACGCGATCAGAGCCAGATTTTTGTAAAAGATTCTGGTAATATAGATTGTTTTCAAGTTTGCCGATATCATCTTCTTGAATATTTGCGACGATAAGAAAATCTTTTGCTGAAAGGAGTGGAACTGTTTCTATCGTTGAATCTTGAATGAGTTGGCGAACGAGTATGACATCCATAGCATCGAGCGATTTATAGACTTCTTTAAGGAGCGTTTTTTCGGTTTCTAGTTTTTTCTTTTCTTGCGGATTGCTTTGTGCGCCTTTGATAAGCGTTTCAATTTTTGTCTGTCTTTTTTCTACTGAATCCAAATCTTTGAGCATTAATTCTTGAAGGATTGTATCATAATCACGCAAAGGGTCGATGGTATCTTCCGTGTGAAGAATATTTGCATTTTCGAAACATCGGAGAACATGAATAATGAGATTGACCTCACGAATATGACTTAAGAATTGGTTGCCAAGGCCTTCGCCAGAGGCAGCACCCTTGACAAGGCCAGCAATATCGACGAACATGACATCGCCGGGAATAATTTTTTTTGATTGATAGACTGCTTTTAGTTGCTCAAGTCGCTCGTCTGGTACTTCAGTGATGGCAATATGTGGATCAATGGTGCAAAATGGATAGTTTTGGGCTGGTACGCCCGCTTTTGTTAATGCATTAAAAAGAGTTGATTTTCCAACATTGGGTAGTCCAACAAGTCCCGCTTTTATACTCATTCGTTATGTTCTCGTTTGAATTAAAGATTTATCCTCTTAATTTTACCATATTGTGAGAAATTTTTAAGAGGAAGAGTTATATAAGGCTAGGGTTTATGTCTTTTACTATAATCTCGGCAAAGTTATTGCGAAAAAGGGTGTATTATTAGTGTGTGCGCGAGGTTATAAAAGCTTTCTAATTATTTAGAAATGTGCTATAGTTAAAATGCTAATAAAAAAATTTTTAGGGTTTAGGGTCATTTTTAAAAAATAAAATTATGAATAAAAAAAAGCAAGAAAAAATACGTAATATCGCCATTGTTGCCCATGTAGATCATGGGAAGACTACTCTTGTAGATCAGTTGTTAAAGCAGTCTGGGACGGTTGATAGTATCCAAGATCGTGTAATGGATTCTGATGCACTTGAGCGGGAACGAGGTATTACAATTCTTGCTAAAAACACAGGTATTTTGTGGAAGGATCATCATATCAATATTGTTGATACTCCTGGCCACAGTGATTTTAGTGGCGAAGTAGAGCGTACTTTGCAGATGGTAGAAGGCTTTTTGTTGCTAGTTGATGCTGCAGAAGGTGTGTTGCCTGGTACTCGTTTTGTTTTGCAAAAGGCGCTTCATTTGGGGCTTAAACCTATTGTTTTGATTAATAAAGTTGATCGACCTGACGCTGACATTCAGCGAACAGAAAGTTTGATTCACGACTTGTTTTTGGACTTGGTGCATGATGAAAGTCAGCTTGAGTTCTCTATTTTGTATGGTTCAGGAAAGGCTGGTTTTGTAAGCCGTGATCCCAATGCGACAGAGGGAACAATGGAGCCGCTTTTTGAGGCAATCCTGAAGGAAATTCCTATTCCTGTAGAGAAAAGTTCTTCATTGCAGTTTTTAAATACTAATCTTGATCATTCTGATTTTTTGGGAACCATTGCAGTTGGCCGGATATTTAGTGGTTCGCTAGAGGTTGGGCAGATGGTCATTTGTTGTAAAGATGAGATGGTGAGCCGTCCCACGAAAATTACAAAAATTTATCGTTTTGTAGGATTAGAGCGTGTTGTGGTTGACCGCGCAGAGTTTGGTGATATTGTTGCGGTTGCAGGATTTACTGATCCTGTTCATATTGGAACGACGGTATGTGAGGTTGATAAGCCTAATCCGTATCCATATATTGCTGTTGATGAACCGACAGTAAGTATTTTTTTCTCTGTGAATAATTCACCATTTAATGGTCGAGATGGAAAACTTTTAACATCGCGACAAATTAAAGATCGCCTTGAAAAAGAGATTAAGACTAATGTGGCTTTGCATGTTGAACCAACAGAAAATGCTGATGTGTTCAAAGTATCTGGTCGAGGACAGATGCATCTTGGTGTTTTGATTGAAAACATGCGCAGAGAAGGTTTTGAGTTGCAGCTATCGGCACCAGAAGTTATATATAAAACAATTGATGGTGTGAAAAATGAGCCTATTGAGTTGGTCATTGTTGATGTGCCAACAGCTTATCAGGGCGCTGTGATGGAGAATCTTGGTAAACGTAAGTCTGTCATGAAGGATATGCATTCGTATGAGAATGATCGTGTGCGTTTAGAGTATGAAGTTCCTTCGCGAGCGTTGCTTGGTTTTAAAAGTCAATTTATGGTTGAAACTCGTGGAACTGGTTTATTGACGATGAGTTTTTATGGCTATGAACCGTATAAGGGCGATATTGCAACGAGAACGCGTGGTGCGTTGGTTTCTATGGGAAATGGTAGTGTGACTGCGTATGCCCTCGATAACCTTCAACAGCGTGGCATTTTGTTTATTAAGCCGGGTGACCTTGTTTACGAAGGAATGATTGTTGGTGAACATAGTCGTGACAATGATTTGGATGTTAATCCATGTAAGGCCAAAAAATTAACGAATATGCGTGCGTCTGGTTCTGATGATTCCGTTAAGCTGGATCCACCAAGAGATTTAAATCTGGAAACCTGCTTAGAGTGGATTAAGCCAGACGAGTTGATTGAGGTTACGCCAAAGACGATTCGGTTGCGAAAGAAAGTTTTACGTTCTGTTTTTCGCAAATAAGTCTATCTAAATGTTTTTCTGTCTAATTTATTGAGTAATCTATTAATTTCAGTATCCTTTTTATTATTTTTGAAGCGAAAATAGTAACTAATTAAGGGATTGGGAGAGTGATGCGATTATTTTTTTTTAGGCTAATCCTATTTTTTCTTGTTATCAACTTGCGTGCCATGGAGTTAGAGCGAGATGAATTGAGTAAATTTGATTTGGATACTTTAAGACAGAAAGTTAGAGAAATTTCTTCAGATTCTGATCTGATAGATATTGTTAAATTACAAGCTAAATTTGCGCTGTATATTGCAAGTCATGTAATGTTTGACGATGGTGATAGTATGATGGCGCCTTCATCTCCAATAGTTGGTTTTTCTAAGAGAGGAAAGACATTTCAAGATAGTTTGATGGATAATTTTAGTTCGCCTAAAGTTATGTGGGGTTCAACATCTTCAAGTGATTATTCTCGATCTGCAAAGTTGAGATGGAAGAGATTTTTTTCAGAAATAGTAAAAGGGTGTGATGAGGGAAGTTTTCGATGTGCAAGGAAGGTGCATCCGTATATTTATGATGTGAGACATTTTTTAGGTAATATTTATTATTTTAAAAATCCTATAGGTTTATCAGAGTACATAACTATTAAATTGTCGTGTCATAGAATGTCAAGTCGTACGTCAAATCCTATTATGGTAAAGGCTGAAGAATCTGTTCATTGTAAAGTGTTCAAAGACGCGTTGTGTGAAAATTTTGAAGGTATTAGTTTTATTCTTCCGTATTGTTCAAAAGAAACTTTTTCTCAGTGCTGTGATCCTGGTTATGCCGAGAAAGTTCGTGTATTTCAAGAAATCAAAGGCTGAAGTTGAAAAAGTTTCTTGATTGTTTCTTTTAATTGCCAACTAAAGTCCAATTACAGCTTTAAGTCAAAAATTCAACCAGCGTCTAAATTAAACACAAGCAAAATCTTGACTATGGTTTAAATCAGCAGTATTATGAATATATATTCATTTAATAGGAGAAAAATTATGCCAAGATTTGATGGAGCGGGGCCAGAGGGAAAAGGCCCATTGAGTGGAAGAAGAAGGGGTAATTGCCAAGATCGACAGCCAAATCATTCAGTTCGTGATGAAAATCATGTGGGTGACGAAGATATACATCAAAAACTTCTAAGCGAAATTGAACAATTAAAAAATGAAGTTAAACAGCTAAAAGAACAACTTAAGAATGGTTAGACCACGCAAAGCACGATGTGTACGTGGAGAAGTGAGTGTATCTTATTTCAAGCCTCAAGGAATTCCGCTAAGAAGACTCGAGGAAGTTGTTTTAAATCGAGATGAGTTTGAAGCTATCAGGCTGTACGCTCATGAAGATTTAAATCAAACTGATGCCGCCAAGCAAATGGATATATCCCAACCAACATTTGCTCGAATAATAGAAAAAGCAAACAAGAAAATTGCACAAGCCATTGTAGAGGGGAAAGCAATTAAAATAGAACAAATAGAGAAAGGTTGATCCTATGAAAAACAAAGCATTACTTTTAACAATGATTCTTACATCACTCGCAACTATTGATATATTGGCGCGAAACGGTGATGGAACTGGTCCTTCCGGAGATGGATCTTGTCCAACAACAGGAAGACATTTAAGATGCTGTGGAGCCGGAAGCCAGACAGCAAGACTTCTTAAAAGAGATGGTGCTGGACCGCGCAGAAATGGTACTGGGCCAAGAGGAACTGGTCTTGGGCGAAGAGCCAACTGTCCTTACAACTCATAATTTGTACATAAAAACAATTTGATTATTGACGCTTAGCATTGTCTGTCAATTGATGGACAATGTTAAGTGTTAACGGCACCATTTAAATGATAGGGATAAGGGGTAGTGTTATGAATGAAAAAATTAAAAAAATTACAATCTTACCTGGAAAAGATAAGTCTGGAAAAAAAGAAGAGTTCGAACATATCGATATTGAAACTGGACAATCAATAGCAATTGTTGGAAATACCGGAGCAGGTAAAAGTCAGCTTTTATATGATATCGAACGACTGGCTCAAAATGATACCAAAAGTAATAGAAAATTTTTGGTTAATGATAAAAAGCCTAATAAAGAAACACGATTTAATCCCAAACGAAAACTCATCGCCTCACTTTCGCAAAGTATGCACTTTTTAACAGACATCTCTGTTGAAGATTTCCTAAAATTACACCTAGAATCACGCGGAAAAAAACAGGATAAAAAAATAATTGAAGAAGTTATAAAGATAGCCAATGAAATTACTGGCGAAGCAATCTCACACGATATGAACCTGTTGAGTTTATCGGGTGGTCAAAGTAGAGCTTTAATGGTTGCTGACGTAGCAATCATCAGTGATTCACCTATAATATTAATTGATGAATTAGAAAATGCTGGAATAAAAAAAGAAAAAGCAGTTGAAGTTCTTATCAAAAAAAATAAAATGATTTTAATTGTAACGCATGACCCTTCACTTGCCTTAAGCACAGATAAACGTTTAATAATAAAAAATGGCGGTATCACTAAAATTTTGAATACAACAAAGCAAGAAAAAGAAATTGCCCATCATTTAAACTGGATAGAAAGTCACAATTTAAATATTAGAGACCAAATAAGGTCAGGAAAAGAAGTTAAACATCTAGAAATAGACTGCACACAGATAAAATAATAATTTTAAATTATAACTAAAGAAAAAATATGAAATTTATAATTTTTGCAGGAACTCCGGGCTCAGGCAAAACCAGCACAATTAAATATATTATTAAAGAACTCAAAGATGAATTTAAATTATTTTTTGCAAAATTCGATTGCTTAGAGACTTCAGACAGTGAAAAAATTGAAAAAGAATTTAACATTCCATCGGTTAAAAAACTAGCTGGAGATATTTGTCCTGATCATTATACTGCTTTAGAAATTCCAAAAATATTAAGACAAAACCAAGATAAAGATATTGTCATTCTAGAAACAGCTGGGTTGTGCTTAAGATGTTCACCTTATGTAGAAGAAGGCTTGGGAATAAATATCCTGGATATAACATCAGGAGATCCCTTCCGGTATGGACCAATTTTAACACAAGCAGATATCGTAGCCGTCAGCAAAGGAGATTTGATATCACAGGCAGAACGCGAAATCTTTAGAGCAAAAATTTTAAAAATCAATCCTAGCGCTAAAATTGTAGATGTAAATGGTCTTACCGGTGAAGGCGCAATTGATATTGCTAGCTTTATAAAATCATCCTCAAATATAGGTGGCACCAGCTTAACACTAAAACACTCAATGCCATCAGCGATATGTGGATACTGCTACGGAAACAAGATAATTGATAACGACAAAGTACAAGAACGCTACCTAAAGGGAAAGGAATTGAAAAACCTTATTCCTAATTTAAATTGTGGTAAATGTGGCTTTAAAACCTGCAATGAGTTTATAAGAGGCGTTCTCGATAAAAAAGCAAAAAAAGAAGATTGCCCATTTATAAAAAATGTAAAAAACAAGGATGATTTATGCCAGTAATAAACAAAGAAAAATGTATAGGTTGCGGCTTGTGTGTTAATTTATGCCCGGTTGACGCTATTTCAATTAAAGATGGAATAGCTCATATTGACAAAGAAAAATGTATTCATTGTGGAAAATGCTTACATATTTGCCCAACAAATGCCATAGAACATGGATTTGGAAAAAATAATAACAAAAACAAAGATTAGGCGCAGCAAAATGTCTAGCATTAAAAACACATTCAACAGTTTGTTAAACAAACTTCAGGACCACGCAAAAAAAAACAGCTTTTATATAAGCCCAAATCATAATTTAGTAAAAAACTTGATACTGGCATTAATAAATAGAAAAAAACAATACGGTTCATATTATTGTCCATGCAAAATCGTTTCTGGAAATGAAAAGGCAGATAAAAATATCATCTGCCCATGCGCAAGCCATAAAAAGGATGTTGAAGAACTAGGGCGTTGTCACTGCGGTTTATTTGTTAAAAAATGAAGCATTGTATACAAAAGCTTTAATTTTATTGTCACTATTTCAGGTTAAAAAGAATCTAAATTAATACTTCCATGATATAAACGTATTATTGTTATATCTTGGACCCACCCCTGCAGTATTTAAAAAACTTCAAGATTCTGTATTTTCGATTAAAATGTCTGTTTTTGATATGCTTATAGCTGTCTAGCAGTGTGTTATAGTCTTGTTTTTGCTACATGATTTTTGATACTATCTTAACTATAGGGAAGGGGTATGATCTATGCGTGTACGTCGCGTTCGATTGATTATAAAGTTTAGTATTATTTGTTTGTTGGTGTTGTTGGGCTATGTGCAACGTTATCAAGCATCATATCACAAAGAAGCTCTTGTTTTGAATCATGTTTATGTTCGCCAGGCTGAAAAGTATGTTTTGGAGTGTGAGCCCGAGGATGGTTCCCTGCAGCTTTTGCATACAGCCTATATTAAACCAGGAACACGTCATTTGCGACGATTAATGGCGTCGCCAATTCGTGGAGGGTTGTCCCACGTGTATGGTTTTTACATGTCTCATCCATGTTCAGAAAAGCAGATAGAAAGCTTTATGCATAATTTTGGTTTTTATAGAACTGGGTATGGTTGGCGTGCCTATAACAAAGAGATTGCATCAAAAGCAGAAAAATTTGGCGTTGTGCCATCGGAGTGGGTGGTTCCGAAAGAAGGCTTTAAAAATTTTAATCAATTTTTTACGCGTCGGCTAAAAGATGGTGTTCGTCCCATTGCAAATGGTAGCAACGTTGTTGTTTCACCGGCGGATTCAAAGTTGTTTGTTATTGAACATATTCAAGCGCGTTCACGATTTTTCGATATAAAATCAGATAGCTTTTCGTTGGAAAGTTTCTTGCAAGATGATAAACGTGCACGAGAATATGAAGGTGGAACGCTATTAATTTTTAGATTGTCACCATACAATTATCATCGCTATCACTTCCCATTGTCGTGTACTCCGTCTCGCTCAATCAAAATTGATGGTTCATACGAGTCGGTTCATCCTGTTGTGTATAAAGTTGGTATTAATCCGTTGATCACTAATAAACGAAAGATCGTTCAACTAAAAACTGTATATGGGAATGTATTGATGGGGATTGTTGGGGCTTTTAATGTTGGAAGAATTTGTAACACATTTTTTGCAGGTGAACAGTATAAGAAGGGCTATGAAGCTGGATACTTTGAATTTGGTGCCTCGACAATTACTCTTCTATTTAAACCGGGAGCATTTAAAGTTGATAGATCTTTTCTTCATAATTCTCAAAGGGGACATGAAACAGTCGTTGTTACTGGTGAACGAGTTGGTGTTATGCTAAGTCGAATCAGAAAATTAAAAGATTGAAAAACAGTTAGAATCATCGAATTTAATAAAATCATGATTATTCAACTCAAATCTATAATATCCGTTCGCACTGAGGAGGTATCGTTAGATACCGTCTCGTGGGGTGCGAACTCGATCACTTCTTTTTGTTTTTTTAACAAATAACCAATTATCCTTCAATTTTCACTTACATTTTTTTAGATATCTTATTATAGATCAATTTTTATTATATTTATTTTGAGTTCGCACCCAGAGTTTATCCTGAGTATTTTCGAAGGGAGACGCCGACTACATCGGCTCCTCCAGCCGTCG
>Ga0075124_10001399_pt1 | contig 11283 bp, 9 predicted proteins | sample AntAceMetag02UKS_FD_69809 | JGI IMG/M metagenome (GOLD analysis project Ga0075124, IMG submission 69809) | Saline lake microbial communities from Ace Lake, Antarctica - Antarctic Ace Lake Metagenome 02UKS | ecosystem: Environmental > Aquatic > Non-marine Saline and Alkaline > Saline | place... | reverse complement strand
TTTACTATATGATAAGAACTGGGATCATTATGTTTTGCCACAAGGACATAGAAAAGCAAGAGAAAGCTTGCACCAAACAGCTACAAGAGAGACTAAGGAAGAAACAGGATATAATGACTTAAAATTGATTAAGAAAATTAAGCAATATCAATATCATTATCCAAAAGGTAATAATATTATTTATAAAAAGATCCACGTTTACTTAGTTAAAATTTTAAGTTTAACAAACCAAAAGAAACAATTAGATGAGCACGAGAATTACGCTAATTGTTTTTTAGGCTTTAATGAAGCGATAAAGCGAGCCCATTGGTCTCAGGATAAAGAATTAATCGCAATTAGTCGTAATTATCTAAAAGAATAACCCGGGCAATTTAATACTCCGGGTTTTTGTTATTTTAGGTATAACCACCAACGATTTAATAAATCGTTCGGAAGCAAATTTTTACATAAAGAATTTCTCATGTTTGCTATTATTTCTTCACTAATAGCAATAGTTTTTTTACCATTTTTTTCGTTAAGAAAAGTTTCGACAAGAGCATAAATCTCTTTCCCTAAACAACTATTTCTTGCGACTTCCGGTAACCATTTTTTATAAGGATATGGTTGGTAATCGGCAAGAAGAGAAATTTCCATAGATAGTTTAGCAATAGTTGCCTTAATTATAGAAACAGCAATTTTTCTGTTTTGAGATATGGCTTGTCTAAGATTATGTCTCTCTGTCCGCATTTCTATATATTTGTACTTTGTTAATGCAGGAAGAGCTTGTTGAAAGACAGATTGATAATAACCCAATAATTTTACAAATTCTCCTTGTAAGTCTTGAATAACCAAAGAATTTTGATATATCCAAAGTGCAATTGGAAGTCTTGATTCTAGATCGTCTTTTAACCATTTCAAATTTCGAAATTTTGTAAAAATAGGATATTCATAATCGTGGTCGTCAATAACAAAGTGAGAACCATAACAATTTACAAATTTACCATATTCCGTATTTGGAATCAGAACTAAAATATCACGGACAATGTTTGGTTCATCTCTGGTCAGTAAAATAATAGAGAATTTTAGAAAATACTCGGATACTTCCATTTTTAATTTTTCTTTTATATAGATATCCACTTCTGTTTTTTTGTCCATTGCTTTCACCTCCTATATAATACTTAGTTTTTTGCAGAGTTTCTTTAAACCCTCTTTGTTCCTATGATATTTTAGAAAATAGTTAAGAGCATCTTCTTTACTTACCCATAGGAATTTTATGTGTTCAGATGAGAGAATTACTTCAGCTGTTTTATGTACACGTATAGCAAAGACTTTTTCATGTTGATTACGATTATCATCAAAAAAATCAAAGGAATAATCGACATCAATAAACTCCAGATGTTTTTTAATACCAGTTTCTTCCTCCGTCTCACGTAATGCCGCTTGTTCAAAAGATTCATGCGGTTTTACATTGCCAGAGATTGCTTGCCAAAAGTTACCTTTTTGTGGATTTCTTTTAAGAATAAGAAAAAGAATTATGTCTTTCTCTTTTTTAAAGACAATAACCTCCACCTGATTATTGGTTTTTATTTCTGACATAACTTTTCTCTCTTTTTGAGATTGCTGTCTGAGAATAAACATATATTCATGTTTAAACTCTTCCGGCAAATTTGGACAATGTATAAGATTAAGAAAGGGATCATCGTTATAAAAAACTTTTCTTAATTCTTGTTTGATGATACAAGCTTTAGAAATAGCATCATTTCCTCTGACTATAAAAAAAGTCATTGGTCTTGTACATAAATACTCACTAATTCCTCTTGGGTGCATAACAACATCCCACTGATAAAACAATTTAATTAATTCTAAATTAAATTCTACCCAACCATGGTAGATAATATCAAGATTGTTGTTTTTTAGCTTGTCTCTTAACACATAAGTAAGTCCGCGATCATCCATGTCAGGTTTAATAATTATTAATGTTAAATCGCTATCTATTGATTGCATAACTTTCACCTCCTAATTTATTTTTTAAAAAGCTTTTTAAACAAAAAAATTACTTTTTGTTAACATTTACTTTACATCTTTTTATTTTTTTGTCAATATTTGAAGGGTAGATTCTATTCCGAAGTGCAACATTCGAAGAATAGAACAATGGGTTGAGCATAATACTCAAAAACAATTATAACAAAAAAGCCAATCGTGAATAATAATGATTGGTCTTTTGCTTTTTATGTGTTTATTTTTCTATCTTTAATATCTCTATTTCTGTAAAAGGCTGACGATGCCCTGTTTTCTTTTTATAACGAGTTTTAGGTTTATATTTTAAGATAATAATCTTTTTAGCTTTATCTTGTTTGAGAATCTTAGCTACAACTTTGGCTCCCTTTACGTTAGGATCCCCTATCTCTAATTTACTATTCTTTTCTAACAACAGAACATCCGTAAAGTTTATTTCTTTATCTTCTTCTTTATCTAATTTTTCAATTTTAATTTTATCACCAGGAGAAACAAGATATTGTTTTCCACCGGTTCTTATTACTGCAAACATAATATTATTTTAATTTTTTCTTTGGAGATTCATCTAACTCCCCTAACCTTTCAATCTTCCCTGATAATCTCCCAAATCTATTTTGAGCCCTGTCTGATGATGTTTTAGCATGATTAATGTGTGAAGTCAACACTGATAACTCTTCTTCAAACTTTAAAGATTCCTGTTGGACAGCTTTCATACCATTTAAAATCCTTTTAGCCCCCTGTTCTATCTTGGCTCCTTCTAGCCCAACCATAATTATCTTTAAAAAATAATAAAAGGAATTTGGGGAAACAAAGTAAATTTTCTTTTCATATCCGTAATCTAATATCTCGGGTTGATTCAAGGTAATTTCATAATAAATTGGTTCGGAGGGCACATACATTAAAGCAAAATCAACTGTTCCCTCACTGGGTAAAATATACTTTTTAGAAATATCATTAATATGTTTTTTTATATCCCGAATAAAATTTCTCTTAGCTATATCCTTTTTCATAGAGTCTTTTGATTCTCTCATTAATCTAAAATTCTCCATTGGAAACTTAGAATCAATAGGGATAATCCCTTGATTTGTTTTAACAATGGCATCCACAATCTGCCCCTCATGAAATTGATATTGTAAAGAAAAGTTTTCCTTGGGCAACATTTGTTCCAATAAATCTCTTAAAATTTGTTCGCCAATATTGCCTCTTAATTTTGGAGAACGTAGGAATTCTTGAAACTCTTTTATATTATGTCCAACTTCTTGAACCTTTCCAAGCTCAAAAGCCATCTTAGAATATCCGTCTTCAAACTTTTTTCTTAAATTTTCAATATCTTGTTTGATTACTCCAACCAATGGCGCATCATCTTTTTTAAGTCCTTTGGTCTCTTTCTTAATAAAAAAAACAGAAACAGCAACACCTGTTAATGAAATTAAAAACACTATTAAAATAAAAACAATATCCGACATATATTTATCTTAATAAAATTCTTACTTTATTACAAGTTGGGAAAAAACAAAAAGAAAATAAACAATTAATAAAACAAGCGCTTCCTTTTCAGTAATTTCTTTTTCTGTTCTAGAAAAAATAGCAAAGAATAAACAAGTAATTATAGTAAAAAGAATTCCTATAATATAAGGAGCATATTCTGATACATATAAAGGAGATATTAAAACTGTGGTACCAAGAACTAAAGTAGAATTGGCTACTACAGAGCCCATTAACGCTCCCAAAACCATTTCTTTATGCCCCATGGCTATTGCTTTTAATCCAAAGACAATTTCTGGTAAATTAGTCCCCAAAGCAATTATTAGACTACCGGCAACAACCAAAGAAAGATTTAAAGATTCGGACAAAACTAGAATGCTCCAAACCACTGCTTCGGCACTTAATAATAATAATCCTATGCCTCCAAAAAGCATTGCTAAATCTTTTAAAAACAATTTAAACTCTGTCCAGTTTCTTTTAAATTTATTAACAAAAACATTTTGATATTTTGCTTGTTCTTTAAACAGAAATTTAATATAAACAAATAAAACAATAAGTAATATTATTCCATCTAATCTCGAGATCTCATCTCCTAACATTAAGATAATTGGCAAGAAAGCGATCAGAGCAGTATAAAGAGAGTTTTTTTGAATTAATTTTGTTCCACAATTCAACTTTTTGGTCAATAAAACTACTATGGCTATGGCCAAGGTTAAGTTAACAATGTTAGAGCCAATAATATTCCCAAAAGAAAGTTCAGGCCTATTGTGGAGAGCCGAACTAATCCCTACAAAGAATTCGGGTAAAGAAGTAACAAAAGCCATAAGGATAAAAGATAAAATAAATTCCTTCCATTCCAATGACTTAGCTATACGAGTTAGGGATTGAACAGTCCATGTTCCAGATTTAATCAATAAAAAACAGGATCCAATAAAAACTAAAATATATAGAATTAACATAAATTAAATATTAGTTTGATGTCTCACAATAAAATAATGTTTAACCGTTTCAATCAACCCCAACTCAACTAAGCCTAAACCAATTAAAATCATCCAATCATAAAAGCCTAAAGCAACTGTTTTGAGAAAGGTATTAAAGACTGGCAAATATACGGTAGCAAAAAGGGCCAAAAATGATATTACCCAAGCCATTATTAGATATTTATTAGAGAATATATTTGTATGCCAAACATTCTTACGCAAACTTTTACAAGAAAAAACATAAAAAATAGAGTCAATACTCAAAGCTACGAAGATCATTGTTCTTACATAAGCAATATCGTGATTGTTATTCCAGAGCCAAAAGAATACTCCCAAAAGAATTAAATCCGTAACTAAACCGATAATAAAGATTATTATTTTCATTTCCCGAGTTAACAATGGAATATCATGCCCACTGGGTTTTTGATTCATTAACCCTCTTTCTTTAGGTTCAAAAGCCAAGGCAATACTAGGCAGACCATCTTCTATTAAATTAACCCACAAAATCTGAACAGCACTAATTGGCAAGGGAAAACCAGCAAATAGAGTAACACTAACTAAAATAATTTCGGTAAAAGTATCCGACAACAAATAAGTAATAACCTTTCTAATATTATCCAGAATGGCTCTCCCCTGCTCCACAGCAGAAACAATCACGGAAAAGTTATCATTTAACAAAACCAAGTCTGATACTTCTATGGCTACATCTGTTCCTGAACCAAAAGCTATTCCAATGTCAGCCTTTTTTAAGGCGGGAGCATCATTAATTCCATCTCCAGTCATAGCCACAACCTTGTTCTTATCTTGCCAGGCACTAATAATTCTTAGTTTGTGCTTGGGTTCAACCCGAGCATAAACACAAATTTTATCTATTCTTTTCTGAAACTCTTTATCTGATAATTTATCTAAATCTTTCCCACTAATAACGTTTTCTGCTCCTGTTTCCAAACCCAGTTCTTTGGCTACGGCGCAAGCAGTTAAAATATGATCTCCCGTAACAATAATCGTTCTTATCCCTGCTTTTTTACAAATCTCAATTGCTTTTTTAGTATCTTTTCTTAGAGGGTCTTTTAAGCCAATAAATCCAACAAATGTTAAATTATTTATATCTTTATTCTTAATTGTTCCTATATCTGTATCTTTATAGGCTAAAGCAATTACTCTTAACCCTTTACTGGTTAATTCTATTAATTCCTTTTCTAACTTTAATCGTTGTATTTTATCAATAGTTTTGTTTTGTCTGTTTTTTATTCTAATAAAGGAGGATAGATTCAGCATTTTTTCGGGAGCTCCGGAAACAAATAAAATGTTTCCCTTTTTATTTTGACGGAGGGAAGCAATAAATTTGTTTTTAGAATTAAACGAAATTTCGTCAATTTTAGGAAACTCTTTTTCTAATTCTGGTTTATATAGTCCTTTTTTCTCGGCTCCCAAAACTAACCCTCTATCTGTTGGCCCTCCTATCAATTTCCAAGATTTTCTAGGGGCATCTGGATTTTCAATAAAAGATTCACTACACAAGACCGAAATTATTGAACAAAGTTTTTCATCATTTGACCTGATTTCATCAACCTGCATTTTACCCTGAGTTAAAGTTAAAGTTTTATCCGTACAAATTATAGAAGTGCTACCTAGTGTTTCCGCAGCTGATAATTTTCTGACCAATCCCTTTTTCTTCAAAATCCTTCCCATGCCCAGGGCCAATATAACCGTCATAGCTACGGGAAGCCCTTCGGGGATAGCAGCTACGGCTACAGCTACGGCTGTGGTAAACATCTCAACAAAAGGCTTGCCTTTTATTAATCCTTCAATAAAAATAAAAAAACAAATAAAACTAATAATGATCCCAACTATAGAAGAGAAATAAGATAACTTTTTTTGATAAGGAGTTTTCCCTTCTGCTGTTTCCCTAATCATCACAGCTACTTTACCAAGCTCGGTATTAATTCCTGTTTGAACAACTATTGCTTGGGCGTTCCCATTTTCCACAATAGTCCCCATATAGAGCATGTTCTCTCGGTCAGCCACTGGGATATCCTCTGCTAAAACTCGACAATGCTTTTCAGATGTTATCCATTCACCAGTTAGAGCAGCTTCATTTATTTTTAAGTTTGAACTTTTAATGATTCTGGCATCAGCAGGCACTTTATCCACCGCTTTTAAAATTATTATATCTCCAGGTACTAAATCTTTTTGTGAAACTTGTTTCTCTTTCCCATTTCTAATACAAATTGATTTTATTTCTAAAACCTTTTTTAATTCTCTTAAAGCATTTGATGCTTTTCTTTCCTGTATATATCCCACAACAGTACTTAAGGCAATAGCAAAAAATATGACTACAGCATCTGTCCATTCTTTCAAAATTAAGGTTATTATCTCCGAAATTATTAAAATGTAAATTAAAATACTCTTAAATTGATCTAAGAATATTTTCATTTGAGACAAGGGCTTCTTTTGAGGAAGTTGATTAAAACCAAACTTTTCTTGGTTTTCTTTTACCTGTTCTAGAGAGAGTCCTTTTTCTAAATCTATGTTAAAGACTTGAGCTGTTTCTTGGATTGATAAGTTGTGCCAAATAAATTTCAGAGAATTCATATTAATCTATTCTAAACAAAAAAGGGCTTTTAAGAAAGCCCTAAGAATACATTTTCTAAATTAGAAAGGCCTAAGAGTTTTTAATCCTTAGGCCTATAAATATTATTCTTACTATGCTTTTAAATTCCTTTCTGTTATTGATTTATAAATATGATCTTTCCTTTTTCCTCCAGTTCCTTCAGTCATTAAAATTCACCTCCTTTTAAATTATTAATTAAATATTTTTTATGATAAATCATTTACTTAAAGGACAATGGTTCATATTGGTTACTCCTAATGAACAAACCATGATCTCTGTTCTTTTCATCTTTTTTTCAGGATGATATCCAGCAATTACTATTTTAAAATAATTAACACAAGTAGCATTACCTACTGGACAAATAGTACAACGATTTAATATGTCCCCTATTCTCTGACCTCCTTCTAACTTCATTAGTTCTTCCTCTTCTTTACTATAAGTAAATTCGCCACAATCCCATTTTTCTGATTGAGATGTCATCTTATCCTCCTTTTAAATTATTAAAAAACTTAATTCTATTGAAAGGGTATCAAACTAGACCACGAATGTCAATATCTGTCAAAAGGGATCAATTTGGTCTTGACGTAGTTAAAGTGCATGTTATGCTTATGCAATAGCATAGAACTTATAAGGTTCTAAAATTCAAAAAAGGAGGAATCGTACATTGAAAAAAGAAAAGGGAATTAAAATCGAAAGGTTTAAGGAAAATCCGTTATTAGTGCCGAATGAGAGTATTAGATGGATGAAACAGAACGTATTCAACTGTGGAGTAATTATAGGAGATGATGGTATTTACAGAATGCTTGTTCGAGGCGCCTGGGCTGATATGCAGGTAGGTTCAGACCTAGGACTAGCTTTGAGCACTGACGGAATAAGATGGAATCCATTAGTAGATCCAGTATTGCGGAGTGGCTTCAATAAACATTGCTTGATTGGCATTGAAGATCCGCGGATAGTCAAGTGGGTTGACGGATTCTATTATATTTTTGCTACAGCTTGTGATATTAACGGTGGCAGGATTGGAATCTGGAAAACTAAGAATTTTTTTGATTACGAATGGGTTGGCATTCCATTTAATCAAGAAGATAAAGACGCAACTATCTTTCCTGAATTAATTAATAATTGGGCATACTTACTTCATAGGAAAGCACCACATATTTGGCTTTCTAGAACAAGAGATGTCTCATTAAAAACAGGATGGCAAGATAATCAGATTCTTTCTAAGAAAAGTGACTGGTACAAAAGTCCCATGACAGGAAATTTTCCTATAAAAATTGGCATAGCCGGACCGCCGATTAAAACTCCAAAAGGATGGTTGGTTATGACTCATGTAGTTCATGGCAAGGGAGAAAATAGATTCAACCGAGCGTATAGTTTAGGATTCATGGTTTTAAATCTAGATAATCCAGCAAAAGTTGAATATATACATCCTAACCCGATTTTATGGCCAGAAAAAGATTATGAGATAATTGGCTCTGTGCCAAACGTTTGTTTTTCAAACGCCATAGTTGACCCTAATCCCGAAAACAACAAAGGCGCACTCTATGTATATTATGGGGGCGCTGATACAGTCATTTGTGGCGGGAGACTATACAAAGAAGACCTACCTATGTGCTATTAAGTATTTTTATCAATTTAAGGAGTCAGGGAAATTATCTTGGCTCCTTTTCATTTTCAAAAATTATGCCAGATTGACATCTAAAGCTAAAGAAATAAGAATAGTTTGGTGGCGTTTACTAGAAAAAGTTAGAACTTATTATCAAGAAAATCCTGATGCTGAATTTTGAAAAATTTATATGCTCGGGCGAACAAAAAAGAGGGGGTCTGGGGGAAGGAATTTTTGCCCGCCCTCGCTTTTCCGTTGCCGCCCAATTTCGTGCCAGCTTTGCTGGCACACCATCCAAAATTTTAATAATATAACTATTTTAAAATACCCACTATTCCCTTCCTTATTATTCCTATATCTCTCCTAAAATTTCGTTATTAGAAATATTATATTTATATTTTACCTCATCAATTGAATCCTCGATTGAGGATATTACTGAAAAATAAATATTCTTATCATCTTTGTCAAAATTCAATTTATCTATTTTCTTACCATGGAAAGCATCCTGATAATCCACCTCAAAAACCTTAATTAATCTACTGCCCTTTGTTACATCTCCCACAAAAATACTTTCAGAACCCTCACCACCCATAAAATTAATATGGTTATTAATAGCGATATACTTACTATTGCTAGACCATATTATATCATTAAGCCCACAAAAAATATCATAATTTGTTAAAATATTCTTACCAGTATTAATATCTAAAATTATATTATGTTGACCTTCATAAACGTGTAATATAAATGAAATATATTTTCCATCAGGAGAAAATTTTATATCACTTAACTCTTCATGGTATATGTTTATGCTATTTGTATACAAAGTTGCGACTTTATGATTAGGATATAAAAATTTTATTTTATTAAATCCTTTATAATTCCCAGAATCATCACTTTCTATATTTTCTACTATAAATGCTATAATACCTGTTTTTTTATATAAATAAGCTCTTTGAGTTTTTTGATCCAAGAAATTATAAAAACAAAATTTAGCCATGATGTCATCTTGATAAGTTTTATCCCAATCTATGCTTTGCATCCAGATAGGACAATCAAAAGAATTTATAGTTTTACTTATATCGCGAGGAATACTACAAGTTCTCCAACCAGTTTCTTCACTATTAGTTTCTTTTGTTTCGGAATCAAAATCTTGAGTTTCTTCTATGTATTGGATTTCCAAATATAAATCAGGACTTTCATAATGGAGCCAATAGTCACCATTGTTGGGAACGACTAATTTTATATTAGATCCATCATCATTCATTAAAAAAAATCCGCGGTTATATTTTTTATCTCTTTCAGAAAATATTTTATTACTCATTAATTTGCCTTGAAATAATATTTGATTGTTTGAATACCATCTAGGATAGCCAAAATAATTTTCATTTTCATAATGGCCAGATTCTAACAAGATAGTGGGTTTTTTACCTAAATTTTCTTCGTCCAATAAATATATAGAGCTAGCAGAACTATAGACACTTCTTTTTCCATCTGGTGATATCATTATATTACGAGGACGTTCTTTTATTTCCAACTCTCTTAATTCTTTATTCTCTTCATATGCATCTTCACCGCTCAGCATCTCTTTAGTTCCGTCAATCGTATTATATATAACAGTATCTATGTGCCCTTCTCCGTCCCACTTATAATAAAAAATATTCTTTCCGTCCGGACCCCAAAAAGGTTTTCGACCGTTTTCACCAAAACAATCAATTTCTTTTGGATATTTTAAATCTACTAAACATATTTTATTTTGAGGACCTCTTGTATTCCCTTCCGCAAACACAATTTTCCCGTCTAATTCTAAATTGCCAATATCTCCCCTAAAGTCTAATTTGTTTATTTTATTTATATTAAAAATTATAGTTACACTTAAGAACAATAATATTAAAAGAGATAATATTTTTATTCTCTTTGAAAATTTCTTTCTATCGTTTAAATAAGAACTTTCCATTTTTGATTCACTTGTGCTCGTTCCTAAATAACCCGAAATGATAGTTAGTATCCCAATTACTGAAACACCCAAACTAGGAAAAGCTGGATCCCATCCTAATTTAAAATACATATAGATGAAATGATATAACGAATAGGTTAAAAAGAATAACCCTATAAAAATTAAGCGTCTAGATTTTTTTTGATAATTAGATTTTGTTAATGTGACAGAATTATAAAAAATCAAAAGACCTAAAGCAAAAAAAGAAATACCAGTTGCAATAGTCATTGTTATATCAACTAGATTGACTCCCATGGCAGCAAAAGCAACTGCGATAAAAGCTTGAAGAAGTGTAGTTACAATTGATTGGATATAATAAAAACTTATTATAGATGCTGTCACACCAAGCAACATACTTATTATCCTTTTCGTTTTCTCTTTCATATTTTTTATTTTAACAAAAAATCGCCTTTTTGAGAAGCGACCAAAGTCGGCTCCTGGACTAGGCCTCGAACCCGTCTCGGTCGCAAGAATTGCACTCAAGTTGGCTGCGGGTCGTGGACGACGTTAGAACCAAGATTATGAAAGCTGAAGAACTTTATGAATGACTATGCAGCTAGTATTCAAAACCTATTTTATCTAAAATTTTTAAATTTTATTAAAAATT
>Ga0075124_10001391_pt1 | contig 11305 bp, 13 predicted proteins | sample AntAceMetag02UKS_FD_69809 | JGI IMG/M metagenome (GOLD analysis project Ga0075124, IMG submission 69809) | Saline lake microbial communities from Ace Lake, Antarctica - Antarctic Ace Lake Metagenome 02UKS | ecosystem: Environmental > Aquatic > Non-marine Saline and Alkaline > Saline | place... | reverse complement strand
TTTTCGCTTAAAAGGACGATCATCTGCTGACGAGTTGTTTTTACATTATGAGACATTTGCAACCCTATATTTTTTTAACGAGGATGAACTTTTCTTCAGTTCCAAGGCTCTCGGGCTTGTCTTTTCAGCAACATATCTACGGGGGAATCTTGCCCCCTCCGCATTGCCCCCGCTCTATTGAGCGGGAGGCCTGCGGCCTCCCCCATAGATACGTCACGAAAAGACAGCGCCCTTCCACCAGTCACTTCAGAAAAGCCCATCCTCTTTTGTAGGGTAATAAAATTTTTAGGTTTTGCAAAAGGCTCAGAACGGAGAAGTAACGATAACGTTGATAATCACACATGGAATAGTGGCATTATATTTTCATAATTTTACTATTAACAAAATATTCAAATGTATAACCAGTCATTTCTCCGGCTTTTTTATTGGGGATAGGCATCAACCGTGCTGAAAGTGGTTTATTGAGCTTTATGGCAAGAGACGCAATATCTAAGAGGAGGGCATACAGTTTATCCTCAGAGACATTTCCTGGTAATGGGATGGTATCGAGGCCGGTTCCACAGACCGATGAATAGAGCAATAAATCGGTGAGATTATACCTTTCTTCAGTATTTCTTTGAGCGAGCCCGTAATCTTCGAGAACTGGCAACATCAAACCGGAATAACCACATTTTTTAATATCTAAATTTCGAATAGTTTCAGTTATCACCCGTGCGATAGCAAGTGTTCCAACTTCCCCAAATTTACCTAATCCTAACTTTTCAAAGGCATACGCAATGCTTTCATCTGGCTTTATAGATGTTGCAATTGAAACGTCGATTCCATCGTATTGTATTTTTTCTTTCTTGCTTATTTGCTCTGCAATGTTTTCTATTTTCTTGAATTCGGCCAAAAGGGTCTTTTTGAGAAAATGGGCTGCTTTTTCAATAGTCTTAGCCTCGGAAAACGCTTTATACACCAAATCACTATTTTCTGTTCCAATTGCAAAAGAGGTTGGCCCCTTATGATAGGCTGCCGGATAGAAAGGACTACCCGGCTTTGTGTTAAAGATGGCTGCAAATCTCAGATTCGCAAAACCATCGGCCTGTATAGTTGACAGCCTCTTCATTACTTTTGCGGTTTGCCGTGCTAATGTGTAATTTATTGTCTTGCTATCAGAAACAAGGGTTGTGCAAAACATGACAGAGGTGTTGTTTATCATATCATAGATGACAGGAATGAGTTTTGGGTCAAATGTGGTGCCGATGTTGAAATAATCGAGGCTATATTTATGCACAAGCGTCTCTAACTCTTTTACTAATCTGATAATCTGATTCTTCGATTCAAAATATTCCTCCCAGGGTTGTGTAGCTATTCGTACTGTTTGAACAGTATATCCATTGCTCTCAAATGTCTCCTTTGAGTTATTTGTAAAATCAGCAAGGTGCCTGATTTGTTTCTCTTTTACAGGGGTTTCAAGATTAAAGCCTGTGGTGATTGTTCTTATTTTCATTATTATAATTAGAGATTATCCTTAATAATCATCCCTTGAGCATTGTTATTCTTCTTCGGCCAGTGCAAGTGTTCCCTTAGCAATCTGTTTGCTTACCACATATGCAGCGGCCTCGAAAAGAAAAAATTTCCCATATTCTTTTTTAAGGCTCGATTCCAAGCGGAGTGTATCTCCAGGTTTGGCAAAGTGAGAAAATTTCATATTGATAGTGGCCAGAATGAGATTCACCTTTTCCTGATCCCGAGACGTGCCTTTATCCTTCCATGTTAACCCCAAAAGGAGCCCGCTTGTTTGTGCTAAGGCCTCTGAAATAAGGACCCCAGGCATGATCGGGTTTCCTGGGAAATGGCCGGTGAAAAAAGACTCGTCAACAGAAAGATCTTTTTCAGCAATAATTTTTTCCCCTGCTTCTAATTTTACTATCCTGTCCACAAAGAGAAACGGACTTCGGTGAGGAAGCATCTCTTTGATAACTGAAATGTCATAGAGTGGATAGTTTGGCATATTTCAAAATGAATTATTTCGTCTGGAAGGATTATTTAACTTTTTTTGAGACTCCTATAGCTTTCTATCGATTGTAATAGCCTCCCTTTGGTGGCTGTATTCACAATTTCAATGTTCCTGTCTACCCATTTAACTGTCCGGGAAATTACCTCACCAGGTCCAACTTCAATAAACAAGACAGTATTATGGTGAAGTTTTTTAATCAAATCGGCCCATAAGACAGGGCCGCTTAACTGGGCGGCAATAATTTTTTTTAATTCCTCTTTATTAGGAACCGATTCTAATGAAACGTAGGAGAAGAGAGGTATTTGAGGATCCTTGAGGTTATCTTCTTTGACTTCACTCAACAGACGAGCACTGCTCTGTTGCATAAATGTTGAATGATAGGCAGTCGCTGTGGATATGGTATAGGCATCTAACGCTCCTGTGTTACAAGAAAGATCCATGGCCTTTCTGACCGAGGGTCCGATGCCGGAAATGATTATCTGTTGCGGTGTGTTATGGATGGCAATGTGAACATTCCCTACTTGTTGACAGATGCTATCTATTTTTTCAGGCGATAAACCAAAAATGACAGCCATGCTTCCATCTATTTTACGACCTTCATCGAGAAGAATTTCTCCAGCCCGTTTTACAATCGAAAGCCCATCAGCAAAATCGAAACAGCCCGCTGCATACGCAGCAGCATAGAAACCGGAACTATAGCCCGAGACCTTACCAGGAACAACATCGTGCGCTTGTAATACCTCGGTTACAATGCAGCTGACTGTGTAAGCGGCCAATTGAGCATTCAAATCACGATCTAATTTTTCCTCAGGGCCTTCGAAACAAAGCTGGCTCAAGGAAAAACCCAAAAGGTGGTCAGCCTGGTGAAATATTTCTTTAGCCTCAGGATAGGTTTGATACAAATCAAATCCCATGCCTACCTGTTGGGATCCCTGGCCAGGATATAAAAAGACAACATTATTCCCCATTATTTCATTTTTTCTGATATTTCTTTTATTTTTTTTTCAACACTTGTTTTAAATTCTTCATCATCTTTTCTTATTTCTATGGCTTTCTTGTAGTTATAGATAGCTAGAGAGAAATACTTCTCTACGTTGCCGCTTTCAGAATCTTTAAGATGTTGTGCGTATGCACCACACGCATCAGCCATAACGAGGAGATAATCCGCATTATTAGATGAAAAATAGAGAGCTTTCTTAATAGTCCTTATCGCTCTATAGATACGATTCTTAATTAAGAGACTCTTGGCGACTATGTAATAAGGCTCAGGAAGGCTTTTATCGAGTTTGTGGAACCGTTGCCCTATCTGGTAAGGTTGGCGGAGAAGTGTTTTGTATGACTTATCCCCTTTTGCTTTCAGGATGGCACACTTTTCCACTTGAGCCTTCGCTAATAGAATATTTAGTTTGAAATTCATAGGTTCCGCATGAGCTGGAGTCGATAATAGTCGAATCACATCATCATACCTCTTTTCCTTAAACAGCGCCTCAGCATCAGCATATATATCTGATTGAGGAAAAGAAGTATCTGCAATCAATATAGACTCCCGTTGACAGGACCATTTGGCCTCATCCTGATTCTGAACGCCCTGCTTTTGAAAAAAGATCGCATAAGCATATGGCACTAAAAAGATTAAAATAAAAAACAGACAACTAAAAAGCCAACAAAATCTTTTCATGTTTATGCTCCTTTATTTATAAGGTTTATAAATCATCTCCATAATTTTCTGGAAAATCTACTTGAAAAATCCCTTGCGGCAACGGTTCATTGATCGAGATAAAGTGCAATTTTAGAGAGGTGTAGTCCCCCTTTGTTTCCTTGAAATGAATGTGCCCTGGGAGCCAGTGTTTTGGGCTTATTACAACCTCAATCGTATCAATATGCTTCGCTATAGGCTTCATTTTCGGTATCAATTTCAGATGATAGCCATCTGGATGAGTCTTTGAGACAAGCTGGATTGTATATTGCTTGTTCAGCTCTTCGATTGATTGTCCGATGCCAAAGTATTTTTTGAGTATATTATCAGTTCTCCCAATGTATCTTTCTTCTGTCTTTGATATGTCAGGGTAATAGATAAATAGCCTGCTATCTTTAAAAAGGGTTATCAATGGCGAAGGACTGAGGACCTTTAAAAGCATCTTGCCAGAAGAATCAAAATAGATCAAACCTTCCGAGTGTAATGGTTCTTTTAGTAGATGGGTCTTCTTGGTTTGCACAAACTTTGCGATGAAGGTTTTTAGGTTTTTTTCTTTCTCTTTGATGTTTTTGATCACCCAGCTTAGTTTCGATTCTGACTGCGCGTCTGTTTCAGCTGAAAGCAATATGTAAGGATATAGAAATAGGCTTAGGCACAAAGATACGGGAACTATATATTTTTTGATGAGAAATTTTCTCATTACAGGGTCTTAAAGGTTTTTTTCCATGCCTTTTGAAAACCGTAATTCTGGATGCTATAGAAAAGGCCACTTCTCGTGAAAGGGAAAAGCCTTTTCACAATGGACCAATATCCGTACAAACTCTTGTAAGCCCATTTAAAACCATCTTGTAATTGTGTTGGGGTCATTTTTTTAGGCCTAAATACAACATGATTCATGTCGTACTTTTCCCAGTCGGTATGGATTATTCTATTCTCTCTTAGCAAAGCCTCTTGGATTCGTGTTCCAGGAAAAGGTGTCAAGATTGAAAACAGCACTGCCTCAAGATGTGTTTTTTCGATAAAACGCAGCACATCAGAAAAAACAGACTGGTCATCATAATCGGTTCCAAAAATAAATGAGCCTTGAATCCCAATTCCATGATCATGAATCATTTTAATTGCTTCTTTAAACTTATTCACCTGGTTGATTGATTTTCCCATGGCATTTAAGCTTTCCTGAGACAGTGATTCAAATCCGATGAAAAGACCCTTGCAGCCGCTCCTTTGAGCCAGATCCAATAGCTCCCTGTCCTTGACAATATTCAAAGAGGCCTGGCTGAACCATTTTATATTTAAATGAATAAGTGCACTAAAGAGCTCTTTTGCATAGGAGGGTTTACCGACAATATTATCATCCACGAAGAAAACGTAGCCTCTCTCCATGGGGCCAACTTCGTTGATAACATTTTCTACTGGCCTAACACGGTAAGTCCGGCCATAAAAGGAAGTAACCGAACAAAACTCACAGTCAAAAGGGCAACCACGGGTGGTCTGGATGGTGTTGATAAAAAAATATGCATCCTTATCTAAAAGCTCTCTTTTCGCTATATGCAATCGATCCAGGCTACAGAAATTTTGGGACTTGTAAAATGATTTGAGATCACCCAGTTTAAAGTCGGACAAAACCTGATCCCAGACCTCCTCAGCCTCACCCAGGACCACAGCATCGGCATGGGTCTTTGCCTCATCTTTCATCATGGTGGGATGAATGCCACCCAGCACAACTGGTACACCTTTTTCCCTATAAGTGTCGGCAATTTTATATCCTCTTTTGGCCAGAGGTGTCATTATGGAAATAGCAACCAGATCTGGCAAGGCGGAAAAATCGAGAGATTCTACATTCTCATCAATTATTGATATCTCCCAGTCATCGCTAGTTAAAGCAGCCAGGGTTGTCAGAGCGAGATAGGGAAAACGGAAGTATATCTGCCCCCACAGACTGCCCTCAGGCCACTTGGGTGCAACCAGCAATAGCCTCATTAAATATTCCTTTTTGTGATAGGATCAGGGCGATACCATTGATCAGGGTAAGAGCGTATATATTTTTCAAATATCCGGGCTGTTGTGCCTAAATTTTTTTCAATGGCATCGTCACGGTCACCTTCTAAAAGTAAAGGAATGGCTTCCTCGAGTACCCCGAAATATCTGCCATCTGATTGCCTTAGAACAAATGCGGGAATAAGTGCTGCTCCTGATTTCATGGCCAGCACAACTGGCCCGACAGGAAAACTAACTTTCTCACCAAAAAAGGTAATTGGCCGGCCCCGACCGAAAAAATCCCTGTCGCCAATCATGGCCACGATCTCATTGTTTCGAAGGCACCTTAAGATCTCAATCCCTGAAAAGGATGACCCATTTACTTCAATAACATTTATTGCCTTGTTTCTTCTGAGACGGTTTACGAGTGCATTTGTGGAAGAGGTGTTGTGTGCCAATGCTACCATATTCAGTTGATAGTTTCTGAATCGCAGAAAAAGACTGCCAAATTCCCAATTACCCAGATGGGCTGCTAATAAGATAACTCCTTTACCATTAGCAAGGGCATGCTCAAGAATTTCTAGCCCCTTAAATTCAGCAATGAACTTTTTAATCTTATGAGAAGGAAGGAGAGGCACTAAAAAAAAGTCAACCATATAATGCCCGTAGTTTTTAAAGATTTGCCTGACAGTTTTTTTTATAAAGGGATCGTCAGGTGGCCTTTTCAGGGCTAAAGAAAGGTTAGATGCAAGGCCATCGCGGTCTTTAAGTGAAAATGAATATACTATTAATGCCACGAGTTTTCCTAACCAGTGGCAAAGCCTGATGGGCAGGTATCGGACAAATAAAAAAATAGCATAATATGATATGGGGCTATCAAGTATATGACGTCGCATTTACCTTTTTCTGTGAGTCCTTAAAGAGTTGATTACAAATTTTTTACAAAAGCACCGTATTCAAGGTCAAGGTTCTGCTGTATGGCCGATTTTACTTCTGCTATTAATTGATCTTTCCCATTCTCTCCAAACATGCCAGAGTCGATTGATTCTCCCACAATAAGCTCAATCTTGCCTGGCATCAGTGCGAGAGTGCCTTTGGGGAGCACAAAACGGCTTCCATTTATTGTTACAGGGAGTATAGGCACACCAGCCCTCATAGCAATAATCGCTCCTCCCTTATGGAATCTCTGTAAATATCCATCCTTGCTTCTTGTTCCCTCAGGATAGATAACTACCGATAAACCTTTCTTTAGTTTCTTCAAGGCTTTTTGCAGGGTCAGATCCCTCTGCTTCCGCTTTTTTTCTCCAACGTATATATGCCCCATTCGCTCAAGGGCATACCCGAAGACCGGCATTTTCTTTACTGCTGATTTTATAGTCCAGCGGAGCTGCAAAGGGAGTTTTCCTATCAAGGCCCACGTATCGACAAGGCTTTGATGATTGGACATTACGATATAGGCATGACCTTTTTTTATCCTTTCCTTGCCTTTTATCGTCAACCTGGTGCCAGAAAGATATATGTTGAGCAAAGACCAAAACTTGCCTATATAATGGACTACATTTCCATTTCTATCGAATGGTGAAATAGCGATGATTATCGATCCTAAAATAAGGGTATTGAGGATCACAGAAATGAGATAAAAAGGGCGTATGAGAGGGTATAAGACCCAAAAAAAGATAACCTTCACATTAAAAATCCTTTACAAAATATAAGTTCGATTTTAAGCTGACTCCACTTCTTTTCGATAATTTACAGTCAGAAGGAAAAAATGTCAAATCAAAGTCACCGGATATATCGATCTATTATCTCTCTTTATCTTTTGGTTGGAGTACTCTTTTTATCATTTGGTTGTGCATCTCGCCCATCTCCCTTGCTGAAGACGGATACAATCAAACAAAAAGGACCGAAGGTTTTTATAATTATTTTAGATGCCTTGAAACGGAAAACCCTCATGGAATCCCTCGATTCGCTACCAAATTTCACCGAGATCATAAAGGGGAAAGACAGATCGTATCCTTACATATATTTTGAAAATGTGCTTGTATCTATTCCTTCCTCATCTGCGCCCTCAAACACTACGCTTCTTACAGGGGTATATCCCTGCCGGCATGGTGTTCCACAAACCGTGTGGTTCGACAGGGAAAAAGAAAAGATAGTCACCCTGACTTCCTTCTTTCAGCGTCGTATCATCAATATGCTTGAAAAAACAAAGACCGATACTATCTTCGATTATGCTCGCAGGGCAGGTAAAACAATGATGGGGGTGGCGACTCAAGTAGCCAAAGGTCTTGATAGCCGAGATTGGATACAGCAAAGTGTCCATCTCTGGGGCCAGGCCTTTATGCTTAACCTTATCAAAGATGGAAATCCTATTCCGGATGGTGCTCATCTCGATAGAGGTACGACTAAAGGGCTTTTAAATGGTTACATGTATTCTTTCATTGATGGGTTGGAGGGAGTCCTGAGAACAGATGGAGATATTCCTGACCTTGTTGTTGTTCACTATGTTGGTTTGGATATTTTTACACATTATCCTCGACGATTCATGGTAAAAGAGAATTGGACAGTAGACCAGATTCAAAAATGGTACCTGAGAGAGGTTCTTGATACTGAATTGGGAAAAGTCAACGCTTTTTTAAAGAAAAATAAAATATTTGAAAACACACTATTCTTTTTTATTGCAGATCATGGGCAGACCAGGATTATCAAACATTTAGATGAGGAGAGGTTAGCAGAGACATTTTCCAAAAAGTTTAAGGTCATGGACCGTCCCTATTCGGTAAAAGACGCCAATATTGTTATTATGCCTGGTGCCAGCACCAAGGTGATTTACATCAGGAATGGTATGAATGCCGACTGGATGTCACCGCCGAGATTGCTTGAAGAAGTAAAACCGGTAATAGATGTTTTAATTGATGTTGAGGATATGAAAACCTCCCTCAACACGCTCCTTGTCGCTCAATACCCTGGTGAAAGAGATGAAGGCCAGAAAGGATCAGACACTTTTTGGTTTTTTAACCTGAGCCTTTATCGCCAATCAAACCGTAGCGATGATGATTTCATAAACGCCTTGGAATCCCTTTCAGGGCTGGATGAATTGGTTGGCAGGGAGCTTAGGGCTGCGTATATGTATCGCCGTGATTTTCATGGGAATAATACTCCTGATATCATCCTTATCAATAAGCCGGGCTTCTACTTTGCCCCAGATAAAGGCAAATATGCTCACCACGGTGGTATTTATCAGGATGATGTGTATGTCTCTTTTGTGATTTCAGGGCCAGGTATTCATTTTTTTTCAGATCATCCACACAGAATAACCCATCAGATCGATACGGTGGATCTTCTTCCTATGGCCGCCTATCTGTCTGATATAAAAGTTGACAAACGAGTGGATGGAAAAAACTGGCTGCTTAAGGTACAATGAAGTGGATGTAAGATTCGGCGGAAAAGGACTTTATCTTCTGGCTGCACTACTGCTATTCTTATCTTTATGTGAATGCTCCACAAAATACATTATAACATCCCCTCAATACAACCGATATGAGGGTGAGATCAACCAGCACACCCGTTTAATCCGTGCTGAAAAAAACCTGATATTTCGAATACTGACTCAAGAGGAAGCCTTTAACGAGATATGCCCAAAAGGCATCATCGTCACGCATGAATCTTCACCGCCCTATCGTGTTGGGTTGTTAATTAAGACGAGAATTCTCCATATAGTTACGCTTGATTGGAATTCACGGGTTGAGGGGATTATTCCGGATAAAAAAATTCGCCTTCAATTCTTAAATGGGTTTTTTGCTGGTGGAACAGAGTTCTGGGAACTTGATAGTGTGGATGGATACACACGAGTGGCTCACACAATTATTGTACAACCGAAAGGTTTTTTTAAAAATCTGGCCTGGATTTTCAAAGTAAGACTCAAACACGATAAGATAGTTGAGGCCTTACTTGATAATTTGAAAAAGGTCTCGGAAACGTTCTAAATTAATGATTAACTCATTTCCAATACAGAAGTTAGATCCTTGCCCTATTTGTAATGCCTCCGATTTTCGTATCATCCATAAAAAAGAACAATGGCACTACCTCCGTTGCTTGAACTGCGGCCTGGTGTGTCTTCATCCACGACCCACTACCCAAGAATTAATAAAAAATTATCAAAATTATTTGCCCATCCAACCGGAGGAAATCAGCGAATGGGAGATGATGATGAAGCCAGTAACCGATAGATCTGCCGATCTGATCCAATCTCGAACCAAGGGCGGCAAAGGAAGATTGCTAGATATTGGCTGTGGGTACGGCTTTTTTTTACAAGAGATGAAGTACCGTGGATGGAAGGTAGAGGGGATAGAGATATCAGAAATTGGCAGACAATATGCACGGGACAAATGGGATATACATGTGTATTCTCAACCACTGGAGAATGTTGGCTTAGAAACTGACTCATTCGATGTTGTGACACTTTTTTACGTTATTGAGCATGTTAATGATCCAGTAGGTCTCCTTAAGGAGGTGAAAAGGATTCTCAAACCTGATGGTCTTATTTTTCTTCGCTGGCCTCACTCGACACCAATAGTCAGGATACTGGGTCCTTTCAGCAAAAAATTGGATCTCTATCATACCCCATACCATCTCTATGATTTTTCACCGAGGACGATGGAAAAAATGCTGACTTTTTGTGGATTCAGGGAAATTGAAACAATAATAGCAGGGAATACCAGACCATCGAAGAGGTTTAACAGGTCGTCTTCAATTATCTTCGGTCAGGTTGGGGAAGCATTATGTTACCTATCAGGAGGCCGTTTTTTGTTACCGGGAATCAGCAAGACGACCTTAGCGATTAATTAACTTTAGGGATTTCTCATAATATTTTCTGAGAACCTTTGTCAGCGCCAAATATGGGAGTTGATTATTTTTTGAGATAGTATATAGATAAAGAAATACCAAAGGAGATATGGTAAAATGTTTCGGAACCGTTCAGGTAGAAAAGGAGGTTTCCAATTGAAAAGATTTAGAGAGCCCCTTTGTGTTCTTTTGTTAGTATTCTTTTTGCAGTCTTGTGCCGGGTGGGCAAAAAACATGGATTACCACCCTTTTGATGCAAGTGAACTTGACAAGCTGACTCCGGGAAAGAGTACGGTAGCTCAGGTAACAGAAATGCTTGGCGCCCCTAGCGAGATAGTCAAGCTATCTAATGGAAACGCATACATCTACCGACGTTCTTTAAGCAAAGGGACCGGTATTTGGCTTTTGATCGTAAGTTTTGGAAACTATGAAAAGCGCTATGATCAGGTTGTCATTTTTTTTGATAAAAAGAATATCATGACACATTATGGTGTCACCTTAGATGCAAACAAGGCAGCCTATGGTTTCCCCTTTTAAAATATTTCCCTTTGTGCTGTACCCTTTCATAGTGGGTAGTTTAATTACCGGATGCGTTTCCTATAGAGTCATAAAGGCGGTGGAAGGAAGGTCAGTTCCTAATATCTCTTCGGAATTCCGGGTAGGAACGACCACACTTCAGAAGGCACTACAAACCTTAGGCGCTCCGGACCAGGTAGCAGAGCTGGAGGGTAAGGATGTGCTTATCTACCAGCAATCGTTACTGGCTAATAGCGGACTATCCTTTG
>Ga0075124_10001387_pt1 | contig 11316 bp, 9 predicted proteins | sample AntAceMetag02UKS_FD_69809 | JGI IMG/M metagenome (GOLD analysis project Ga0075124, IMG submission 69809) | Saline lake microbial communities from Ace Lake, Antarctica - Antarctic Ace Lake Metagenome 02UKS | ecosystem: Environmental > Aquatic > Non-marine Saline and Alkaline > Saline | place... | reverse complement strand
GGTGTCTATGCCGCAAACGTCCTTATTGATAAAAAAACTTATAACGGATTAACTAATATTGGGTACAACCCCACTTTTGGGGACGGTCCATTTTCAGTGGAAACCCATATCCTTGATTTTTCAAAAGACCTGCTTGACAAGACAATCAGGATCAATTTTATTAAGCGATTAAGAGATGAACAAACTTTCAAAACTGTAAAAGATCTTACAGACCAGATTGGCAAGGACATTATTCGAGCAAGAGAGGTATTTAAAACTTTATAGCTATGGTCCGGTTCGATGTTGGAGATTGCATACCCACAAACTGTGAACGTAGCAAAATAATCAGGAACCAAACTTCTAAATAATTATTACGGAGAAACACCATGCAAAAAAATAGCATCTTATCCCTAAGACCGGGTCCCATGAATCGAAGATCTTTCTTGAGACTCTCAGGTCTGCTCGGTTTGGGTCTGGCATCGACCAGCATCATCCCTGCCACTGCCGAAGCGGTTAAGTTCAACAAAAATATGTACAAGGTCTCAAAGACCAATTTGAAAATGGGGACTTTTGTATCCATGACACTTATTGACCCATCTAAGAACAAGGCTCAGGAAGCCATGGGGCTGGCATTTGAAGAAATAGACCGACTAACAGGCTTGATGAACCGTTTTGATAACAGGACTGCAGTGGCCCAACTCAACAGAGAAGGACTTCTTAAAGATGTTCCTCCTGAAGTTGCCGAAGTGATTGCAAAAGGGATTGATTATTACCAACTCACTAAGGGGGCCTTTGACATATCAGTCAAACCAATAGTCGATCTTTTCAAGGAATCCTTCGCGGGAAATAAAACCGTGCCACCTTCCAATAATAAATTAGAGCAGGCACTCGATCTTATCGGTTCCTACAGGATTGAGATAGAAGGGAGAATGCTCAGATTTAAAAAACCGGGTATGGGAATTACGCTGGACGGGATTGCAAAAGGCTATATCGTGGACAGGGCCTCAATGGTCCTTGCCAGTCACGGGATAAAGAATCACCTGATAAATGCCGGGGGAGATATCAGGGCCATGGGCTCACGACAGGATAGAAAGCCGTGGACAGTAGCTATCCAGGACCCCAAGAAAAACGGGAAATACCCGGACATTATCAAGATGACTGATGGGGCCATCGCCACATCCGGGAATTACGAGGCCTACTTTGATCACGAAAAAGTCTTTCACCATATCATCAACCCGGAGACCGGCCATTCACCTGGAATAAGCACGAGCGTATCAATTATGGCCAGGACAGCAATGGACGCGGATGCCCTTTCAACAAGCGTATTTGTTATGAATCCGGCCCAGGGGAACCGTCTAATTAATTCCCTGCCCGCATGTGAGTGCCTCGTAATCACAAAAGGAGGCACAAAACACAGGTCTGCGGGATGGAAAAAATCAGTATTTACCCGATCTGATCAATCATAACCAGAATCTGAGATGTATCAAAACCTTTAAGATGGAGAGCACCTGATCGGCACGATGCAACGCATAGACCGCAGCCTTTGCACAAGGTGGCCTCGATTTCCACCTTGCCGCTCTTTTCTTCAAATCTTGGGGCGGAATAAGGGCAAATTGACACACAGATTCCACAACCGCTGCAGTACGTTGGATCGACATAAGCCACTGTGCCAGTAACGGATATCCTTTTTGCTGAAAGTAGAGTTACAGCCCTTGCTGCTGCGGCCTGGGCTTGTGTTATAGATTCATCTAGTGTTTTAGGCGCATGAGCAAGTCCGCACACAAACATGCCGTCCGTGGCAAAATCAACAGGCCGGAGTTTTACATGGGCCTCCATAAAAAACCCGTCGTCATTCTGCGGCACTTTATAAAACTGCGCTAAAGGGTTCTTCTTTTCAGGGACAATCGCAGTGGCCAGGGTCAAAAGGTCAGGCCGTATCACCATCTGCCGTCTGAGCACATTGTCGGTAAAAGCCACTTTAAGATCCCCTTGATCAATGTCTACATCGAGTCCCTTTTCAAAATTGTAACGTATAAAGATAATACCTTTGGAACGGGCCTCTCTGTAAAGTTCCTCTCTCAGACCATAAGGTCGCATATCTCTGTAAATGACAAAGATATTCATTCCTGGATTCATTTCCTTGAGTGTGAGAGCGCTTTTGATGGATTGGGTGCAACACACCTTGGAACAGTATGGTCGTTCCGAGATACGTGAACCAACACACTGCAAGAAAACCGCAGTATTAAGTCCCTCTAATGATGGATCATTATCGATAAAACGCTTCTGCAATTCCAGGCCCGTTACCACGCGGGCATCTTTGCCGTAAAGATACTCATCCGGCTTGAACTCTGAAGCACCTGAGGCAATAATCGTTACCCCGTGCTCCAAGACCTTGCTCTCACCGTTCTGCTCAATAGTCGTTTTGAAACTCCCCACAAAGCCATCTACCTGTTCTATCTGTGAATTGAGAAAAACATCTATATTTTCGCGTGAATTTATGTCTTTAATAAGCCCTTTCAAATATTCCTGAACATCCTCCCCCTGCCAGGTCTTGTGGATATTCAGGGCCTGTCCGCCAAGAGTGCCGGTTTTCTCGACGAGATAAGTTGGGTAGCCCTGGTCTGCCAGATTTATGGTCGCTGCCATACCAGCAACCCCGCCACCAATGACAAGGGCAGTCTGGTTGACTTCCAAAATTGGTTCACTTAAGGGTTCAAGGAGGGCCACCTTGGCAACCGACATTCGAATCAGGTCTTTTGCCTTTTCCGTGGCCTGCTTGGGGCTATCTCTATGTACCCACGAGCATTGATTCCGAATATTGGCCATCTCAAAGAGATATTTATTGATCCCTGCGTTGCTCAATGTCTCCTGAAACAGGGGTTCATGGGTCTTTGGTGTACAGGCCGCAACAACCACCCGATTCAGCCGTTCATCTTTGATGACCTGCGTCATTTTGTCCTGCGTATCCTGAGAACAACTAAACATATTTTCTTCAGCATACACGACTCCGGGTAATTTCTGGGCAAACTCAACGACCGAAGGCACATCCACAACACCTGCGATATTAGTACCGCAGCAGCAGACAAAAACACCGATACGAGTTGGCTCTCCGCGTACATCAATCTCCTGCGGCACCTGTTTTGTCTTTGTGAGTGTCCATCTGGACCCTGACAGACTGCTTCCGACCACCCCTGCTGCAGCGCTCGCATCTATCACCGAAGACGGAATATCCTTCGGCGCCTGAAAGGCACCACACACATAGATACCCGGCCTGGAACTCTGAACCGGTTCAAAGCTGCTGGTGCCGGCGTAACCGTATTGGTTAACATCAACACCCAGTTTTTTTGCGAGATCAACACCCTCTTTAGTAGTACCCAGCCCCACAGAGAGTACTACCATGTCAAATTCCTCTTCGCACAACTTGCCCGATTCATCAACATAACAAATAAGATGCCGTCCTGTCCCGTCAACAGGGGGGACATTCATGATCTTAGATTTAATGAAACGGACACCGAGCTCATCCTTAGCCCTGTTATAGTATTGCTCAAAGTCCTTCCCATTGGTTCGTATATCGATATAGAAAATTGCTGCATCCAGACCCCCGCTGCTGTGTTCCTTAGCCAGCATGGCCTCTTTTACCGCATAAGTACAACAAACCGCAGAACAGTAACCTCTGGCGCCTATGTGCTCGTCTCTGGACCCTATACACTGAAGCCAGGCTATTTTTTCAGGCTCTTTCTGATCTGACGGCCGGACGAGGTGACCGCCATACGGCCCAGACGCCGAAAGGATCCTCTCAAATTCCAGGCTTGTCACAATATTGGGATATTTCATATAGCCATAGGTATCATGAGTCCCAGGATCAAAGGCCTCGCCACCCTGGGCCAGCACAACTGATCCCACCTTCAGGACAACCTCCTTTTCCTGGTCATCAAAATTGATTGCGCCACTCGGACAAAATTTCTCGCAGGCCCGGCATTTTCCCTTGGTTAAATAAATGCACTGCTCCGCATCTATGGCATATTTCAGAGGAACTGCCTGTGCATATTTTACATAGATAGCCTTCCGCTTGACCAAGTTCGCATCATACTCATCAGGCACCTTCTTGGGGCACTTCTCGGCACACAGGCCGCATGCAATACACTTATCAACATCTACATAACGTGGATGTTGCGTAACATTTACTTCAAAATTTCCTTCCTCTCCTGAAATACTGTTAATTTCAGAAAGAGTAAGCAACTCTATATTGGTATGCCGGCCGACCTCGACCAGTTTTGGTGAAATAATTCACATGGCACAGTCATTAGTGGGAAATGTCTTGTCCAACTGAGACATCATCCCGCCAATGGAGCTGGACCTCTCAACAAGGTATACATAATACCCGGAATTAGCCAGATCCAACGACGCCTGCATTCCGGCAATTCCACCACCGGCGACCATTACAGCGCCTATCTTCTCCTGGGACATTTTCTACTCCTCACGCAAAAATGATTGAACACCACTAATATCAAGTTGGTTCATATCGATCCCCAAGCTTTGCTCATCAATACCCATGCAAATGCCGAGGAGTTGTGGATAAATAATCGACGCAAGATGTTCCCCGTTTCCATTACGGGAGACCATCATCTTCTGCACTGTATCGAATTGAATTTGACAGTATGGACACCCAGTGCACAAATAGTCGGCACCTGCCTTTACGGCGTCCTCAACTTTCTTTTTGGTCAAATTCATGGATAAATCATCATTAATTCCTATCAAAGGGGCCCCACAGCATTCCAGCTTGCTGGTCCAATCAACACTTTTCGCGCCTGTTACCTCCACCAGGTTATCAAACAAGACAGGTGCAACCGGATCATCAAACTCGGTAATATTACTTGGACGCAAGGCATGACAGCCATAGTGGGTCGCAATTTTAAGGCCCTTATACGATCTTGTTATCTTCCCCTTCACAGTCTCAATGCCCACATCATGATAAAGGACCGAAAGAAAGTGCCTGACACGAACTTTGCCTTCATATTTCAGGCCATTTTCTGAAAGTATCCGCCTAACTTCTCTCTGCAGATCCCCATCTTCCTTCATCAGATGTTCCGCCTTTTTCAGGCTCCCATAACAACATTGACAAAGGACCAGCATATCCAGTCCCTCTTTTTCCGCCAATGCAAGATTTCTTACTGCAGAAAGCAGGAATGCCTTCTTATCCAGGTTTCGCATAGGATATCCGCAACAGTTAAATTGCCTTATATCAATTAGCTCTACATTCAGCCGGCTCATAACCGCCCTGGCCGAGAGATCATACTGTTTTACTCGAGCAGGTATTTGACACCCTAAGAACAATGCATACTTCATGATTCTGTCCTCATATTTCACAATTTTTTTAGTTTCTTCACTGCCAGATTTTTCAACTCGTACAAGATATCCGTGACCTGGACGTTCTGTGGACAATGCTCCTGGCATTGATAACATGTCAGACAATCCCAGATCATCCTGGAGCCAGAGGCCATTTCAGTTAGGCCCAGACCCAGACAGCACATAATCTGATTAGGCAATAGTCCCAGCACTTCCTGAGGATTGTCGTAGCTGCCGACTACAGGACATACGGTTGTACAATTCTGGCATCCAAAACAGTATGAGAAGGTATTATCAATGAGCCCACAGCCATCATCACCCATCTCCATCTTATCAAAAGACAGCGGCCTTTCCGGATCCATTAGAAAATCAAATTTACCTGCCACCGCCTGCCTTGCGAGTTCAATGGGTCTGGGATAATCATATACTGCCAGGTTCTCTTGATTCAGACCCCTAACAATGGATAATGGAGACAAGACCAATGGTTCAGGCACACCGCTTTGAATCAACCCCTCTCTTACATTGATCCACAATTCTCTAAGATTGATTCCGGACGGACAAACGACCGTACATCGATCGCAATTCGTGCAAAGATAAACACCCTCCTGAATGGCCTTGAGTTCCTTTGAGGTCAGGTCTTTCCCGGCCGCCATGCCCTTCAAAAAAGTCATCTTCTCCGAAGGAAGGATATAGTCATTCCCTGTAGCCTCACTCGCCATCATGGCAGAACAATACAGATTGCAGGTTCCACAATGGGTGCAGGCATCTATCTCGATGGCCTGCCGTGTTGCTATATTTGCCCGGTCGGATTTTCCCTCATCCATGACGGAATTGGCCAAGAGGCTTACCGGCGTGGCAATCACATGAAACATCTTGCTGAAAGGCAGGTAGGCCAGACCGATAAAGCAGGCAAGGATATGTATATACCATAAGAGGCCAACCATCCCAGCCCTATCCAGTTCAATTGCCATTGGATTCAGCACTTTGACAAGCGCATACCCCACAAATGCCGACCTCGGTGAGGAATGGCAGCTGGCACAGCTCATCTCATGGAGTTCGCGGCCTTCTTCAATAACTTCCTTGTCAAATGGTGCCTTGAGATTCGGGGAAACAACAGCGAACTCTTGAACCCAGAAGCTTTCCAGAGCACCAAGTTCCGCAACATCATCTGTGTCAGCGTATTCCTCCACCATGTTTTGAAACTCAGAGTAGGCGGTAATCTTCAGGCCTTCCAAAAGAAACCCTGAGACCAGGATAATGGCCAGGATAACAAGCACGTAAGTATCCATTGCGTTGGTCTTGAGCCTGGAGACCTTCACTATAAACCGGCGGCACACGGCAATACAAATCCCCACGATCACCATAGCGCCAAAGAAATCTCTCAAAAAGAAAAACGGGTTCAGGGTAGAATTATAATCGCTGAAAAGATGAATGGTGATAATTTTGTCAAGGGCATGCATAAGCAGCAAGAGCATAAAACCGCCGTATATCAGCATATGCATCAGCCAACGTAGGAAATTTTCTTCCAGAATTTTTCTCTGGAAGACCACGTCAAAAATAAAGACCTTGATAAGTGTCAAGATCTTTACACTGAAAATAACCTTCAGAACACCTTTAAAAGCTGTGGATACCCTCTCAACAGTTGTGGTATTTATGGCCGAGATCCCTATCTTTCGTGAGAACCAGGAATAAATCTTGACGATCAGTCCAATGACAAAAATCGTCAGGGAAACATAAAGAATTACATCAAAAACCATGGCACATCCTCCTGCATCGCACCTATCCGTTACGCAAACGCAAAAGACATAAAACTGATAACTAAAGGTCTACGCGTGTACGTCCTCTTCTACATAATCCCGAAATCGCGTCAACTCCTTCTGGAAAGTCAACTTGAAAGAGCCTGTTGGTCCGTTCCTCTGCTTGCCAATAATGATCTCAGCAACATTCCGATCTTCCATCGACGTGGGATGATAGACCTCATGCCTGTAAATAAAGACAATCAGATCCGCGTCCTGCTCAATAGCACCACTTTCTCTCAGGTCTGCCAGCTGAGGTCGCTTGTCCTGACGCTCTTCCACCTTTCTGTTTAATTGAGACAGGGCCATGACAGGAATATTGAGATCCTTGGCCAACGCCTTCAAAGATCGTGATATTTCCGACATTTCTATCTGTCTCGATTCAGCGGATTTGCGTCCCTGTATCAACTGCATGTAGTCGACTATGACAAGGCCCAGGTCATGTTTTTTTTTCAACCGCCTGCATTTTGCCTTCATCTCAAGGACACTGATCCCTGAGCTGTCATCAATAAAAATCGGCAGTTCTGATAATCTATTCGCCGATTCTGTTAATTGCGACCATTCCTTATCCCTCAAAAACCCCGTCCTTAACTTTGTGGCATCTATACCAGAGTCAAACCCCAGCAGCCTAATACCGAGTTGTTGTTTGGACATTTCGAGAGAAAAAATAGCCGCGGCCTTATTGATAATCTGAGTCGCATTATACCCGAGATTAATGGCCAGGGCCGTTTTTCCCATACTGGGCCTTGCCGCAATGATTATCAGATCTGACGGTTGCAACCCTGCTGTCAAGCGGTCAAAGGGTTTAAATCCAGTCGGAACTCCTGTCACATATCCTTCAACTGCTGAAGTACTCTCAAGCTTCTTGAAACTCTTTGTGACGACATCGCTCAGGCTCTCTAAGCCCTCTTTGACCTGTTCTTCGGCAAGATCAAAAATCGACTGCTCAGCAAGCTCAAGGAGATCTTCCGTCTCTTCCCAATCTTTAAAACAGGCCTCAGAAATAACCGAACACTTGTTGATAAGTTCTCTTTTTACATAGAGATCTTTGACAATATCGGCATAGGAAATAATCCCTGCAGATGTCGAAACAGCCTCAACCAGCGACGCAAGGTAGTCTGTACCCCCTACCCTATCTAAAGACTTTTTCTTGGTCAGAACCCTGGACAGGGTAATAATATCAATAGGTTCTCCGCGATTATAGAGACCCGTCATCCCCTCAAAAAGCAAAGCATGCGCCTCGCGGTAGAACGCCTCAGGGGCCAGGATATCCATGATCTGGTTCATGGAATCATTATTCATTAACACCCCGCCCAGTATAGCCTGTTCCGCCTCAATATCATGCGGGGGGACTTTCAAATAGGAAGAAACTGACTTTTCTTTTGGCAAGGACATCCTAAACACATTAATTATGGGTCACAGGTTAAAAACCCTTATTTTTAGTAACAGTTTAACGCTTTGAAAAAATCAGCTATCGGTCTGATTTCAAAGCGATAGAATAAGCATCCCGGGCAGTCGGGGGCTCTTTTTCTTAATAGCCGCAACATACTTACGTCATTACATGGAACAGCGGTCTATCATTACACTTCATTCCAGGCCTGCCCCGTGAAATGCTTTTTTCTTTCTATTTCACTGGGGACAGCCCCAAAAGAAGGCCGCCATTGAAACGGCCGCCTTTCCCGCCTGTGCTGAGGCAATACCCTACAAATCAGGGGGCGTTTAGGGATCACTCAAAAATAATTTCACATTTTCACATCTCAGCTTCAGGCCAACTTCGGCTGCTGCTCAATCGTGACGTCCTCGAAATAGTCCACTATTCCTGCGGCGTCACTCAATCGCAGCAACCAAATATGACCTGAATCTGAGCGTCAATTCTGCGAACTTATTTTTAAGTGACCCCTTAGCGGGCAAAGAATGAATTCCTGTTGCGACTCTTAAGAAAAAGACCCCGACTGCCCTTACAGACATTTTCAAAGCGCTAAACTGTTATTATTTTTCTGGTTTCTTATCAGGTTGTATGATTACCTTCAACAGGCCTGTCACATCCGGATAAATCCTGACAGGGATTTCAAATTCTCCAAGGAATTTAATGGGCTTATCAAGGACGATTTTTCTTCTATCAATAGCAATGCCCTGTTTTTTAAGCTGTAAAGCAATATCCATAGTCGTAACAGAACCAAACAGTTTATCCTCCTCACCCACCTTCTGTGAAAAGGAAATTACCATTTCTTCTATGGCCTGCTTTACCTTTTCTGCCTGATCCTTGGCCTTCAGCCTTCTGACCTCGATTTTCTTCTTCATCGTTTCAAGGAGTTTTATGTTCTGTGGGATGGCTTCAAGGGCAATATCTTTAGGGATCAGATAATTACGCGCATACCCATTGGCCACATTCACAATATCCCCTTCAAGGCCCAATTCGTCAACATCCTGTCGTAAAATAATTTCCATGGATATTTCCTCCGTCAATAAAATCAGCTATCCGTTTTCCTGTGAATTTTCCTGAAATCGATCCACTGGTCAAAAATTCCTCCAAGGATCAAAATCACCAAAAAAAGTTGTTGAACCATAATCAAAAAATAGACACCTATCCTGATCCACGACGGAACATGATATTTGCTAAAGAAAAACAAGACGATGGATAGCCCGTGAAAAAGATAGACAGCCATCATGACAATCATCGCATTGATGGCCAGTATTTTTATACTTTCTGATGCCAGAAATAAAGCAAACCCTGAAACAATCAAGCCCCAAATCAAGTTGTCAGGCGCCCGCCATCTATCCATGGCGATGAATTCAGGATATTCAAGGTTTCTTATTCTGAACAAAGGCTTGGCGATAACGACATTAAGCCAAACGGTAAATCCGGCACTGATAATCATAAGAGAGGGATAGATCCTGGAAATAATCTCCATAAAGGCCTTCACGTAAACCTGCAGCGCCATGGCATCTTCTTGAGGGACCCCCATCTCTTCATAAGCCTTAAGCGAGGCATTCAAGTGATCCCCGAGATAGCTGAGCATCATTTCAAACGGCCCCATATTTTTTGAAAGAGCAAGGAAAAAAAGAACCCCTGTGCCTATCACCAGCATGAACACAAGTGATAGAAAAATCGTCTGCCCGATGCTGAACCGCCTCCTCAAGAACTCCGACAGAGCAAGGCCTAACAGGCTGAACTCCACACAATATATGACAATTTGAGGCTTTCCAGCCAGATTTGCAACCAATCCAAGGATAAATACTGTAATGACCGCAACCTTAACACCCTGGTAAAGTCCCAGTTTGCTTGAATAATAAAGAAATGGTAGAGGGGTCAGCAGGCTGATAATGGGGCCAACAAAGGGAATCCAGACTGAAGCCAGCACAAAAAAAGCAACCAGACCCGTACACCCAAGCACGTCTGTAATTTTCATGATATCTTCAAATCTGTAAGACACAAAGGATCTAAGAGACTGAGTGTCAGGTTAATTATGAGTAGACCAAAATATCACAAAACATATTATACGGAGAAAGGCAATAAAGCCATATTTCTGGCCCTTTTTATAGCAAGAGCCAGAATCCGCTGGTGCTTGGCACAATTACCAGAAATCCTTGACGGTACTATTTTACCCCGTTCCGAGGTAAAATACCTGAGAGTCCTTGGATCCTTATAATCGATAACGATCTTGCTGTCTGCACAAAATCTACAAACTTTTCTTCTGTAATAAGTCCTCTTGAACCTGGTCCCTTTGTCTCCGGCCTCTTGCCTTTTGTTAGCATATTTATTAGGCGTTCTCTCTTCTCTCATCTTTTTCCTCTTGATCTACTGCTATTTTATCAACCTGTTCCGGGACCACTTCCTGTTTAATTTCGCCCTCTTTATCATCTTCTGTCTTACTAACCCCTGCCTCAGGTTCCTCTGCCGCAGGCTTAAGCGACTCAGGATCAACATCGTTACTCAGCTTTATAGTCTGATATTTGAGGACCCGGTCATCGAGTGTCAAATCCCTGGTAAGTTCAGCAGAGATCTCGGCTGTACCACAATACTGCAAGAGTACATAAAAGCCTTTATCAAATTTCTTCACCTCATAAGCCAGGGTTTTCTTACCCCACTCATCAACTTTGATAATAGACCCCTTATTCTTCTCAACAAGATTGTTAAACTTGGTTACCACATCCCCATAATCTTCATCAGATAAATCAGGATTGATTAAATAAA
>Ga0075124_10001386_pt1 | contig 11324 bp, 9 predicted proteins | sample AntAceMetag02UKS_FD_69809 | JGI IMG/M metagenome (GOLD analysis project Ga0075124, IMG submission 69809) | Saline lake microbial communities from Ace Lake, Antarctica - Antarctic Ace Lake Metagenome 02UKS | ecosystem: Environmental > Aquatic > Non-marine Saline and Alkaline > Saline | place... | reverse complement strand
AGCCCACCGGAAACCTGGATTCTACCTCTAGCCGTGAGATTATGGAGTTGCTCTGCGCCTTCAACAAAGAGCGCGGCATCACCATCGTCATGGTGACCCATGACCCCGAGATGGCCCGCTACGCACGACGAACCATTCGCTTCCTCGACGGCCATATCGACACCGAGGAATCCAATGGAGACAAACGATCATGATATGGCAAACTATTTTACTGGCCCTGAGGGCCATTCGACGCAACGTGTTGCGTTCATCCCTTACCATACTCGGCATTGTAATTGGGGTGGCGGCTGTAATCACCATGGTTACCCTGGGGGACGGTGCAACCGCGCAGGTGACCTCCGATATCTCCAAACTCGGCAGTAACATGCTCCATGTCAGACCTGGGCAGGGTTTTCGCGGCCCCGGCGGCACGCGATCCAGGGCCGATATGTTCGACGTGGATGATGCCGAGGCCATAAGCCGGGAGATCTTCGGACTGGAAGCCGTAGCGCCCACGGCGTCCCGGAGCCAGCAGGCAATCTACGGAAACAAAAACTGGTCTACCTCGATTATGGGTGCCACCAACGCTTATTTCCAGGTGCGGGACTGGGAATTAGAGAGCGGGCGTCAGTTTACCGAGGGGGAGTTACGCTCCGGCAGAACAGTGTGCATCCTCGGCTCAACTGTGCGCGACGAGCTCTTCGGCGATCAAGATCCCCTGGGTGCCTTCATCCGCTTGCAAAGGCTTTCCTGTCAGGTGATCGGTGTCCTCGAATCCAAGGGACAGTCCAGCATGGGATCGGACCAGGACGACCTCGTGATGATTCCCCTGCACATGTTCCAGCGGCGTATTGCAGGCAGCAACGACGTGAGCGCTCTCTATGTGTCGGCTCAAGAGGGCATCTCCACAAAGGCGATCAAGGAGAACATCGAGGCTTTGATGCGCGAACGTCGCCGCATTGCTCCAAGTGCGGATGACGATTTCCATGTGCGCGATATGCAGGAGATTGTGAGCACACTGACCAGCACTACGCGCGTGCTCACCGGACTGCTGGGAGCAGTGGCAGCGGTGAGCCTGCTGGTGGGCGGTATAGGGATCATGAATATTATGCTGGTCTCGGTTACTGAGCGTACGCGTGAGATCGGCACCCGCTTGGCCATAGGAGCCTTGGAGCGGGAGGTGCTGATGCAGTTTCTGATCGAGGCTGTGGTCCTCTCCTCCTTCGGCGGGCTTTTCGGTGTAATCCTGGGGCTCCTTGCCGCAGCAGCCGGCGCACATGTCCTTGGGATGCCATTTGTGCTCAACTCAGGAATTGTGGTCATTGCAGTCGTGTTTTCCGCAGCAGTGGGCATGATCTTCGGTTATTTCCCGGCCCGTAAGGCAGCGCGTATGGACCCCATCGAGGCCCTGCGATATGAGTAGAGTAGATTACCAGATCGCGGAGTTTATCCTGAGCATAGCCGAAGGACTCCTCGCAATGACATGATTGCGACCCGGCATTCCGTATAGAAGAAAGGTATATATTGAAAAAACTCACTCAATCGGGACACACCCCTAGGCTGCTGCAAGAACAAATAAACAGCAGTCCACATGACCAAAAGCACAACACCCTTGCCAGTGAAAAAATAGGCACACTGCTATGGAAGCTCTCTCTTCCCGCGGGGATAGGCATGTTCGTTATGACTCTCTATAACGTGGTGGACACCATTTTTATTGGTCACGTGGTTGGTCCCCTTGGAATCGCCGGGCTTTCCATCGTGTTTCCTGTCCAGATGTTGATAATGGGTATGGGGCTGATGGTAGGAATAGGCGGAGCGTCGTTGATCTCAAGGTCCCTGGGGACCCGCGATCCCGAGAAAGCCGCAAGAACACTGGGCAATGCCATCCTTGGCATCATTGTGCTGGGGATACTGATTACACTCGTTGGATTGTCTGATAGCCTCTTTTGGCTAAGGCTTATGGGGGCCTCAGAAACAGTACTACCCTTTGCCAGGGAATATCTGGATGTTATCCTGCTCGGCGCTTCTTTTCAACTATTCGCCATGGGGGCAAGCCACCTCGTCAGGGCTGAGGGAAACGCCCGTGTCCCCATGATCAGTATGCTCATCGGAGGCATATTGAATATCATACTTGATGCCTGCTTCATCGTAGGGCTTTCAATGGGAATCCGAGGTGCGGCAATAGCAACCGTGATTTCCCATGCCGTGTCTTCCGCTTACCTGATCTACTACTACCTTTCCGGAAATAGCTCCCTCAAAATTTATGCAAAGAATCTCATTCCAAACATAGCCATAGTCCGGGAAATTACCCTTATCGGAGTAGGTGAATTTGCAAGGACCTCGGCGACGAGTCTGGTGATTGTTCTCGTGAACAGGTCCCTTTCTGTCTATGGCGGGGACATGGCGGTTGCTGCTTTCGGCATTATGCACCGGATCATGATGTTTGTGATCATGCCCAACATTTCCGTTGGCCAGGGGCTTCAGCCGATCCTCGGATTTAACTATGGCTCAAAGCGTACTGACCGGGTGCTACGGGTGATCAAACTATCCATTATCGCTGCCACTATATTCTCTGTTACAGCGTTTCTGGTCTTGTTCTTTTTTTCTGCTCCAATTATGCGCATCTTTACCGATGAGCGTTCGCTCATCGGTGTCGGCTCTCATGCTGCAAAGCTGATCTTTTCCGTGGCCTTCCTGGTCGGGTTTCAGGTAGTCGGTTCAGTGGTATTTCAGGCGATTGGAAAGGCCCTACCGGCGTTTTTGACGGCCATCTCACGGCAGATCCTGTTTTTTTTGCCTCTCATACTGATACTCCCGAGGTTCTTTAAGCTGAATGGTGTGTGGATGTCCTTTCCCCTTGCCGATGTCCTCTCATTTCTCCTCTGCCTCCTGTTGTTAGTAGTTCAGATACGGGAGATCAAGGATGACAATCCATCGGCAAGGTGAGCAATCGTAGGCCCTGCGTGCTTGTGGTAAAAATATGCCTTCAATCCTCCCAACCACCACATTTTTTTCAATCCCTATCCCTAGGCAACTATTTTTTTGTAACCTTTTTTGAAAACTATACGACTTAATAACTAAAGGTAATTAAATAACGATTTCAAACAATGGATTGAACTATGGTACCACACAATACCACATCGAGGAATACCCGGCTGCGGGTACTCGAAAGCGCGTCTGCGGTATTCGCCGAGAAAGGATACCGTGATGCCACGATCGCCGAAATATGCGAGCATGCGAGCGCAAACGTGGCCTCGGTAAATTACTATTTCGGTGATAAAAAACAGCTCTACGACAAGGTGTGGCATCATGCCCATAAAATCGCAACTGAGACCCATCCCTTTGATGCTTGCCTAAGCGATGACGCATTGCCTGAGGAATGTCTTTACGCCTTTGTTTCGGGGATGGTCAAAAGGACCCTCAGCAAGGGTCCCGCGGGTCACTTTCAGCGGTTGATGGCACGGGAGATTGCCGAGCCAACCCAGGCGCATATGGCGATTGCGGAGGAGGCAATTCGCCCTGAAAGTGAGTGGCTCGAAGGGATTGTGAAGAAATTATTGGACGGAAGAGGGATGAACGATCAGGTCCATTTGTGTGCATCAAGTGTGATCAGTCAATGCCTGTTCCTGAATCTCAATAAACATGGGCACGAGCGTGATTTCAAGGGAAAGGGATTGAAACAAATAGAGACATTAGCCTGGCATATTACCCTTTTCTCCCTGGCCGGCATTCGGGAGGTAAAAGATTTGGCTAAAGGAAACAAATCATGAAGCATTTTCTAAAAACCCTAACAGTTTTTATTTTACTCGGTTTCTCTGCATCATCATGCACCACCTTTAAGGCCCAGATCAGGACCAATCCGGCGGGTGAATTACCAAAAACCTTTTCCCTTTACACCACAGGACCTGAGCGTCCTGAACGATGGTGGGTGGAATTTAAGGAACAGGAACTAAACACCCTCGTAAAGGAAGCCTTATCCGGAAGTTTTTCCCTTCAAGAGGCCTGGGCACGCCTGAATCAGGCACGGGCCTTAGCGGTTCAGGCAGGATCAGGGCTCTATCCTGATCTCACCGGCACTGCCGGGGCCTCCCAAGGGCGCCAAAGGACAGAGAGCGGGTCGGCAGATACCCAAACAAGTAAGGATTATTCTCTCGGTCTGGCCAGCACCTATGAGCTGGATCTTTGGGGGCGGATTCATTCCGAGCGTGAAGCTGCACGACTGGAGGTGCCCGCCACGCGGGAGGACGTGAATGCCGCTGCAATGACCGTGGCTGCGGAGGTTACCGATCGGTGGGCGAACATTATCTCCCAGCGGATGCAGAAAGCGCTCCTGGAAGAGCAACTTCAAATCAACCAAACCTATCTGGAGCTGGTGGAGCTTCGGTTTCAAAATGCCATGGTATCCGCGCTGGATGTGTATCAGCAGAGGCAGGTGGTCGAGCAGGTTAAGGCCCAAATACCCCTCATAGAGGCCCAGGAGCAATTATTGATGCATGAACTGGCGTTGCTGCTTGGAAAACCGCCGCAAACACCTATTGAGATTACCAGCGATACATTGCCGGCCCCTGGTGAGATCCCGGTAACCGGGCTGCCCGCGGATCTTCTCTCCTCACGGCCTGATATCCGGTCGATTTAAGCGAGTGCACAGTTCTGGGGGTGCCGCGAAAGGAACTGGCAGACCTGCACTGGGTCTTGTCTCTTTCAATGATTATTTTTATCTTGGCTCACCTCGTGCTCCATTGGGGCTGGGCGAAAGTGAGCTTCAAAAAGTATCTGAGGGTGGGGCCAAAACCGCTCGCTGTTACTTCGGTATTGCTCGTAGGTATCTCCGTATGGCTATGGCTTTGATGAGAAGCTCACAGATTTATCTTCCTTCCAGGCTTCGTAAAAAAGATAGCAAACCGGAAGAGAGGACCGATTACTATCTGATGATATGGCCTTACCTACGGGATAAATGGCAAAAACTCGATGCACTTAAAGCCGCCTTTGCAGAAGATCGGCCTTTGGGTAGATGGCGCAATATGGTTCAGGGAATATATGACATAAAACTCAAACTATAAGTCCAACTCAGGCTGGGCTGGATACTTTCGGTTACAGGTCTTCGAGGTTAAGGCGGACAGGATGGCTATAGTTATGCTGTCGCAGTGCTCCATATATTGATGGATGTCATTGACGGCTCGGGTCAGAATGCCTAGCCCTGTCCGCTCGACATCTTTAATTATGGCTCTAAGGTGCTCTGATCCTGGGAGAATCCCAGAGATCTTGTCATACCAGGCTGCCAAAGTCGGGCAATATGGACAGGGTTCGCCACCAGCTACACCGAGCCTTGTGTCCCTAAAACCGTAATGTGTCAGGTCGGCTTTATACTAATTTTAAAAAAATGCCGCTCAAGCGGCAAAAGGGGGAGTTTTGTCTCAAAAAAAGATAAAATTTATAGTTGACTTTTTCTTGGTACTCTGACCCCATTCACTTATAGCTAAGCCCCATTAACTTTCAAGGGATTATCCTCAATCTCATTTGAATAACCAGAAGGCTTGTTTTTTTAAGGTCTTCCTTGTCTTGTTTCGAGAATTACTCCTCCCTTTGGAGTTCCCGAACGCTTCTACTGCACACCCGATAGCCTGTGTCTATGCACTCATATTCATCCATCTCGACCATCATTCTCACCGCCGGCAACATGGCATTGGTAATAGTCATGTTGCCAGAGTTACTCATGGGTGGGTCAATTTTTGGTTAGCAAAATCAACCAGAACCAGAAGCCCACGATGAGAGTTTCCACTAACAACCCTGGGGATCGACCGGTACTTTTTCTCTTATCCATAAAAAAATCATAAAAATACTTGACAATATACAAATTGTATGTTAATTGTATACAAAATATAAATGATGCATTTGAAAAAACCCCTTCATAGAAAATGGGATCGTGTAAAATCAATATGTTACGGAGGTAGAAATGGGGTTTTTAGAAATCATCATATTTAAATTTAGCCGAAAAATAAATCTGGTTAATGTTCGCATATTGTGGCGATTCAGATAAAAGCGCTGATTAGGAGCTTGGAAAATTAAGCCTTCTGGTATAGATAACCATTATATCAGAGTTCCAGTGATATTATCATTTGGTAAGGTCTTAGATAAATGTCGGTGCTTTGAGGAAAGGATATTGCAAGTATTTAGAAGAAATAATTAGCTCATGCCTAAAGAGATTAAGCAGAATACATATGAATCAATTCGAGAGGCAATCATTAACGGTGTTCTTAAACCGGGGCAGGCAATTACCGAAGAATGGCTAAGCAATTATTTGAGTGTGAGTAGAACACCTGTCCGCGAGGCCTTTATTAGACTACAATCAGAAGGATTGGTTCGTATCGTTAAAAATAAAGGGGCATTTGTTCGTGAAATTACGTCTGTTGATATTGGTGAAATTTTTCAGATAAGAAAACTTTTAGAAAGTTTTGCAGCAAAGGCCTGTGTTGATTTTATCGAGGTGAAAGAAATAGGGGAAATAAAGGATGAACTTGAGGAATTGTCGCTATTAGAAGGGCATGTCTCAGAGAAGGTCGAGCTTGGGATAAAATTACATAAACTTATCATGGAATCTGCTGGAAATCATCGTTTAACATACCTTGTTGGGATGTTAAGCAGCCAAATACTGTGGGTTAGATCTCTTGCACAACGAATTCCAGGTCGAGTAGCTAAATCAATTAATGAACATATAAACATTGCCAATGCAGTATATTCTAGAGATAAGACACGTGCCGAAAAATGTATGATGATACACTTAGACAATGTCATGAAGGATATTTTGGATGTAAAAAATATTCAATTATTTTCTAACTTGAGAAGCAGGTAAGAAGATCGAAAATTTTCTGGGAATGACATCGATAATCTTGAAGCAGTAATCATAAAAAACCTGCTTTTCAAAATCTTCGCTGCCAGAAAGGAGGTGAGGCAATCCCCCGTGGCAAAGACTATAGGCTAGTGTATGTTGGAGAGCACAGAGACCCAAAGTGTAGGCGTATCTGAGCCTTCATTTATTAAGGGAAGAGAAAGGGGGTGGTAAATGAGGTAGTAGATAAATCTTAAGGGAAGCTTAATGGGACAAAAATCTTAAGAAGGAGGTTTATACAATGAGAAAGAGCAAATTACTAACACTTATAGGCAGCATCTGCTTAATCCTAGTATTGGCAGCCCTGCCCTTCATGACGGCCTCTCCGGCATCAGCTGAGGAGAAACCAACACCCACTGGCCCCACGGGGGAATTCCGAATAGCGATGTCCACGCTTGAGACCGAAGATCTGGGTACTGTTATGGGCACTGTCGACGTCAAGTGGTATCAGACCCTTATCTATGATCAGTTGATAGGAGTAGAACCTCCTAGTATTGATTTCTCGACCAAAACAGGGATTGCCTACCGCTGGGAGAGTTCGCCAGACTACAAGTACTGGACCTTCTACTTGCGGAAAGGTATCAAGTTCCATAATGGCGAAGAGCTAACCGCTGAGGATGTCAAGTATACTCTGGACAGGGCATTAGGACCAGTGGGCCTGGGTAGCAATAAGGCAACCGTAGTAAAAGTAGTTGATAGTGTGGAGATGATTGATGATTACACAATTCGCATTCACTGCAAGGGGCCTAGCACTATGCTTCCAATCTATATGTCCGAGCGTATAGGCCAGGAGGCCTTCATAGTCCCCAAGGACTACATCGAAAAAAAAGGGAATGAATATTTCAGAACTCACCCTATTGGTACCGGCCCCTACAAACTTAAAGAGTATATGCCCGGCAGTTATATCCTCCTTGAGGCAGTTGATAATCACTGGGCTTTGGGGGTTCCCAAATACAAGTACGTTCGACTCTTAATAGTTCCAGAGGCCACGGCTAGGATCGGATTGCTAAAAAGGGGTGACGTAGATATGATAGGCCTACCCCGGGAAAGAGTTAAGGAGGTCAAGGCAGCTGGGATCCCAATTGTGCAGGACCCTTCCCAGACTACATGCTTGCTCCTCTTCCATGAAACCTGGAATAAGGACTACCCTCTTTCCGACATCAGAGTCCGTCACGCCCTAAATATCTCCATCGATAGAGAAGCCGTGTTCCAGACCCTGTTTGCTGGCATGGGCGAGTTGGCCCCGTGGGGATTCGCAACTCCTGCAACCATCGGTTACGAGCCCGCACTTCCTATCTACCCCTATGACCCTGAGAGGGCAAAGGCACTACTTAAGGAAGCTGGATACGGGCCTGGAAATCCATGCAAAATATCCGTTTACTCATTTCCCAGGACCATTTTCGCTGAGGCGGAGCGCTTCATCGAGGTTGCTGCCACCTCTTGGGAAGAAGTGGGGTTTAACATAAAAATCATCAAGGTACCCAATTACGAGACATTTAAGAAGAAGTGGACACAACACACCACTGGAGGGGGTATCTCTCCTAATGATATGTCCGGCAGGGTATGGGGTATGCCGATAACAAATGTCATCAACCATAGCGGTGTCTGCTATTCTACAGCGGAAATGCCCGAACTGGATGCGTTGTTGGACGCAGCTCTGGCTGCAGTTGACCCTGAGGAGCGAGCCACCCTTGCTAATAAGGCGTACCGTAAGATATACAAGGAATATCTCCACCTGCCATTGGTTAATACCCCGGGTTGTTTTGCTGTAAATAAAGAAACAATCCCTGATTGGCAAGACTGGCATATGGGTGTGATCATGTGGGATTTCAATCTGGAATGGGTGTTGTTCCCTCGTCCGTAGCATAAAGTCCAGCTTCGGTATTAGATAACTTCAGGGGGGATGATGCAGATTAGGTATCTTCCCCCTATGAAGTTTACTTAGTGTTGGAAGGCGGTGGTAGCATGGTGTCTTATATAGGGAAACGTTTATTGCAAGCAGTCGTTGTCTTGCTGCTGATGTCGGGAGTTATTTTTCTGGTGGCAAGGCTCGGAGGTGATCCTGTATTAAAGCTGCTGTCCGAACAGGCATCAGAGCAGGACAGAATTAACTTAACTATTAAGCTGGGGCTAGATAAACCCCTGTACGAGCAATACTGGGTTTGGATAAAGTTAGTGGCGCATGGGAACCTAGGAATCTCAGTTCTGCACCGCATACCTGTGATCAGGTTAGTGGAAATCTATGGGAAAAATACTTTGAAATTAGTGGTCTATTCCATGCTTTTGGCGTTGCTATTTGGCGTACCTTTGGGTGTTGTGGCTGGTGTGAGAAGGGGACGTGGGGCAGATATTATTGCGAGGACGATAGCAATTTTGGGGCAATCTGCACCGTTGTTCTGGGTCGGACTAGTTCTAATGTACTTTTTTGCCATTAGGTGGCCTATTTTTCCTATCCTAGGTTCGTCAGGGATACTGGGTGCTGTGCTACCCAGTATCACTTTGGCCTTGTTCACTACAGCAGGGATTACACGGCTCACACGCTCGGGTATGATTGAAGCCATGAACTCAGATTATATCACATTGGCTAGGAGTAAGGGAATTTCAGAGGCTGTAGTCGTGTTCAAACACGGTTTGAGGAACGCTATCATCCCAATTTTAACTTTTGCCGGGATGTATTTTGCCATACTGATGAGCGGTGTTGTCGTAGTGGAAGTTGTTTTCGCTTGGCCCGGGATAGGGCAATTGACTTTCATCTCTGCCTTGGGAGGAGACTATCCAACGCTTCAGGGAGCGGTGCTCGCAATAACGGCAACAGTGATAATGGTTAATCTGATTGTGGATGTCATGTATGGCTATATTGATCCACGTATCCGATATCGAAAGGCATAGTGACTTAAGATGAGGCCAATGACATTTGCTAAGCGTCTTAATACAGAAAGTGTGGTAGTTTTTACTTGTATATTTATTATACTTATTCTAGTTATTTTTGCCTTTTTTGGAGATTTAATCGTTCCCCACTCCCCTACTCACGGTGTCCTTCTGGACAGACTCCAACCGCCATTCTGGCAAGAGGGTGGTAGCATGAAGTATCCTTTGGGAACTGATTCGGTGGGGAGGTGCATATTGAGTCGCATCATCTCGGGAGTCAAGTATTCCTTGGGGATCTCCATTGTCTCCATTGTTATCAGTGCCTTGATTGGGGTTCCGATGGGGCTGATATCAGGATTTTTTGGGGCGGGTGTGGACGCGGTAGTCATGAGATTGGTTGATCTCGGAATGGCCTTCCCCATGATCATACTGGGGTTGCTGCTGAGCATCGCTCTTGGTGCAAGTGTGTCCACCCTGCTTATTGTGCTTGTTTTCTGCCAATGGTCACGCTTTGCTAGGCAGGTACGTGCTGAGGTGCTCTCACTAAAAGAAACTGAATTTGTCGCTCTTGCTCGCGTAGCTGGGTGCTCCTCTGCCAGGATTATTTCGCGCCACCTACTTCCCAACGTAACCAATACGGTGCTGGTTCTCATGACCCTGCAGGTGAGTTGGACTATTCTAGTGGTGGCTTCGCTCAGCTTCTTAGGGGCGGGTATTCCTCCACCTCAACCGGGATGGGGGCTAATGGTGGCAGATGGCAGAGAGTACCTTTCTACAGCGCCGTGGGTCTCAATGATGCCTGGGTTGGCGATTATGATTACTGTCCTGTCCTTTAATACCGTGGGCGACTGGATACGCGACCGGCTAGACCCCCGATTGCAGCAGTTGTGAAGTGAAATTGAAAATATGGAAGGGGATTGGTAGTGGCAAGAGATAATGTCATCCTTAAGGTGGAAAACCTGAAGACCCACTTTTTTTTAGGGCGAGGGGTTGCGAAAGCAGTGGACGGCGTTAGCTTTGATGTGAGGCAAGGCGAAATAATGGGTCTTGTTGGGGAATCAGGATGCGGTAAATCGATTACCTGTCTCTCTATTGTACGTCTGGTGCCGTCTCCAGGGAAAATCGTATCGGGAAAAATCGTCTTTGAGGGTGAGAATCTGTTGGACAAAAGAAATAGGGACATGAAGAGGGTGCGTGGTAGCAAAATCTCCATAATTTTGCAGGACCCGTCGACTTCCCTTAACCCGCTTTTCAGTATCGGTAACCAAGTGGCAGAGGCCATCAGGGTTAAGCACCGGCTTAGGGGGGCTACATTACGGAGGAGGGTAAAGGAAGCACTTGAGTTAGTGCGTTTTCCAGCTCCGGAGGAGCGCTTAGGCGATTATCCCCATCAATTGAGTGGTGGGATGAAGCAGAGGGTGGCAGGTGCAATTGCCCTGTCGATCACGCCAGCACTGTTAATAGCGGATGAGCCCACCACCGCTCTAGACGCGACTATTCAGACTCAATACCTCTGGGAGATCAAGAATCTTCAGCAGCAGTTCAATCTCTCCACGATATTTGTTACCCATGACCTTGGTATTGTGGCAGC
>Ga0075124_10001381_pt1 | contig 11336 bp, 7 predicted proteins | sample AntAceMetag02UKS_FD_69809 | JGI IMG/M metagenome (GOLD analysis project Ga0075124, IMG submission 69809) | Saline lake microbial communities from Ace Lake, Antarctica - Antarctic Ace Lake Metagenome 02UKS | ecosystem: Environmental > Aquatic > Non-marine Saline and Alkaline > Saline | place... | reverse complement strand
ATATTATTACTACATTTCCTACATGCACTTCCATAAAACATAAAAAATCTTTTAAACCAAATACAAATAATTTAGTTAATGAACATATTGAATCTGACTATATTGCTATTTCTCAAAAACCTGATTATAAAGCCGACCCCAGTTGGCTTTATGAACAAACAAGGGATTTATTTATTGAAGAAAATAAATTAAGATTTCTGCGGGATTACCAGATAAGAGCTATAAAATCCTTACAGGATGCAGTAAAAGAAGGGAAAAGCAGATTTTTATTTGAAATGGCAACCGGTACCGGAAAAACATTAATAGCTGCAGGTGTAATCAAACTTTTCCTAAGAACCGGGAATGCTAAAAGAGTGCTTTTTTTGGTAGATAGATTAGAATTAGAAGATCAGGCACAAAAAAATTTTGTAAGATACTTAAAAAATGATTATAAAAGTGTAATTTACAAAGAAAATAAAGACGATTGGATGAGAGCAGAAATTGTAGTTACCACAGTTCAATCTCTTCTTTTTAACAACAAATATAAAGATCTATTTTCTCCGACAGATTTCGATTTGGTAATATCAGATGAAGCACACCGGTCTATAAATGGCAATAGTCGTGCGGTATTTGAATATTTTACCGGATATAAATTAGGACTTACTGCCACACCTAAAGATTATTTAAAAAAGATTGATAAAGAAAAATTAGCGGAAAAGGATCCCCGTAAATTAGAAAGACGCCAACTGTTGGATACCTATGAAACCTTTGGATGTAAATCGACTAACCCAACATATAGATATACTCTATTAGAAGGCGTAAGAGATGGTTATCTGGTAAATCCTATTGTATTAGATGCAAGGACAGATATCACTACAGAACTTTTATCAGAAAAAGGTTATTCTATTTTTGTAGAAAATGAAGAAGGAGAAGAAGAGGAAAAGACCTACTTCCAGAAAGATTTTGAGAGAAAATTTTACTCAGAAAAAACAAATATTACTTTATGTAAAACTTTCTTTGAAAATGCGCTAAAAGATCCTCTGACCGGGGAGATTGGGAAAAGTATTGTTTTCTGTGTTAGTCAGAAGCATGCCTCTAAAGTGACGCAGATTTTAAATAAATTTGCTCACAAATTATATCCGGGCAAATATAACTCTGATTTTGCGGTCCAGATTACTTCCAATGTGGCTGATGCTCAGCAAATGACCATCAATTTTGCCAATAATAATCTTAATGGCCATACCTTTTTTAAAGAAGGCTATAAGTCCAGCAAAACAAGGGTATGTGTTACCGTTGGGATGATGACTACTGGATATGACTGCGAAGATATTTTAAATTTATGTTTGATGAGACCCGTTTTTTCACCTTCATACTTTGTTCAGATGAAAGGTAGAGGAACACGTAAATATAATTTTGTACATAAAGAGAAAGATGAATTAGGCCTTATAGAAAAATATAGTAAACCAAAGAAAAATTTTAAGCTTTTTGATTTTTTTGCAGTTTGTGAATATTTTGAAGAGAAATTTAATTATGATGAAGTGATTGAATTACCTCCGGAGACCGGCAAAAATGGTGGCAGTGGTCCCCCTCTCCCGATACCCAAAGATTATGAAAGCTTTATTCCTGATCCAATAAAAGGAATTGCAGAAACCTCTATCGGTCTCAAGGGAATGAAGATTGATAGAAAACTATTTGAAAGATTTGAAGAAACGATTAAGGCTAATGAATATATAAAACGAAAAATGGATGAAGGTAAACTTCACGAGGTTGAAGAACATATAAAGAAAACAATATTCAATAAACCGGAAGATTATTTTAATCTTGATAAATTAAGGAAATCAATAAAACTTGACCGTAGATTGAGCTTGCGGGAAATTTTGGAGAAAATATTTGGGAAGATAAAGAAATTTAAAACAAAAGACGAACTTCTCGAAGAAGAGGTAAATAAATTTATATCTATATATCATCCCAAAAATGAATTCATCCGTATTATAAGGCAATTTTTAAAAACCTATATTTTAGATAGTGAATTGAGAGAAATCATAGATTCGAAAAAATTTGCGAATCTTGCAATTAATCCAAGATTTAATATAGAAGATTTAAAAGAATTAGATGGCTGGAAAGATCCGGTTGTTGAATACATTAAAGATTATGTTCCTCTAAATACTTTTGTGGCATAAAGGAGATTTAAAATATGTTGGACGCTCTTACCAAAAGAAGAATTGACACAGCAAGAGATATTCTTGTGGGAAAATTACCGGATCCCAAATCACAGGTTGAACAGATTACCATTGCCTTGATTTACAAATTTATGGATGACATGGATAAACAGTCTGAAGAATTGGGAGGAGAGACAACCTTTTTTACAGATGAATATGAAAAATATGCCTGGAGTAAAATTTTTGACCCCCACGTGAGTGGATATGAACTTGTCGGTTTATACGGAGACGCAATACAGAAGATGAATCATAATCCGAATATCCCTCAGCTATTTAGGAATATTTTTAAAAATGCTTATTTACCCTATCGTGACCCGGAAACCTTAAAAATGTTTTTAAAGGTGATAGGAGAATTCGAGTACGATCACAGTGAAAGATTAGGAGATGCTTTTGAGTATTTGCTTTCCATTATGGGTTCACAAGGTGATGCCGGTCAATTCAGAACGCCGAGACATATTATTGATTTTATGGTCAAAGTAGTTGATCCTTGTAAAAACGAGACCGTCCTTGACCCTGCTTGTGGAACAGCAGGATTTTTAATTTCTTCATTCAATCACATTCTCAATAAAAACAAAAAAGATAATAGACTTAATTTGACAGCTGATGAAAGAACGAGATTAATCAATAATTTTTCCGGTTATGATATCTCTCCTGATATGGTGAGATTATCCCTGGTAAATATGTATCTGCATAAATTTCCTGCTCCGAAAATTTATGAATATGATACCTTAACTTCAGAAGAAAAATGGAATGAGTTTTACGATGTTATTCTGGCCAATCCTCCGTTTATGTCTCCAAAGGGTGGGATTAAACCTCATAAAAGATTCAGTATACAGGCAAAACGTTCAGAAGTCCTTTTTGTTGATTACATCGCTGAACATTTAAACCCAAACGGCAGGGGTGGCATTATTGTTCCGGAAGGTATTATTTTCCAATCTGGTAATGATTATAAAAAACTTCGTAAGATGTTAATAGAAACTTCACTTTATGCAGTTGTCTCTTTACCTGCTGGAGTTTTTAATCCTTATTCCGGAGTTAAGACCTCCATTTTATTTTTAGATAAAAATTTATCTAAGGAAACCGATAAAATATTATTTGTAAAAGTAAACAATGATGGATTTGGTTTGGGTGCTCAGCGCAGAAAAATTAAAGAAAATGATTTGCCGATAGCATTGGAAATTATAAAGAAATATAAACAGAATATTATTGAAAGTAAAGAAATTGAATTCAATATAAATGAAGAAAAACTGGCACAGGTGGTGAAAAAAGAAAAGATTACAGAAAGTGGTGATTATAATTTAAGTAGCAATAGATACAAAGAAGCGGTTGTTTATAATGGTAAATGGCGTTTTGTTAGTCTTCAAAGTGTGTGTGAACTTATAGGGGGATATGCCTTTAAAAGCACAGAGTTAAAAAAAGAAAAAATATCAGATAAATATCTACCCGTAATTAAAATAGGAAATTTAAAAAAAGAAGGAAAGCTAAGTTTAGAATCAATTCAATATTATAAAATTGAAGATCATTTATCTAAATACTTAATTTCGCAATCGGATATTTTAATCGCTATGACTGGTGCAACGGTTGGTAAAGTATCAGTTTCACAGTACAGTGGGTTATTGCTGAATCAGCGAGTTGGAATGGTCCGAGTAATAGAAAATAAAATTAGCAAAAGCTATCTTAAAAATCTACTTTTAAGTGATTTATTTTACGATTTTTGTCAAAAATTAGCAGGTGGCGGTGCTCAAGGAAATATATCTCCAAAAGAGATCCTGTCTTTTAAAATTCCTCTTCCTCCTCTTGAAATACAGGAGCAGATTGTTTCTGAATTGGACAGCTATCAAAAAATAATCGATGGTGCCAAACAGGTAGTAGAAAATTACAAGCCAACCTTCAAAATCGATCCGGAATGGGAAGTAGTTGAACTGGCGAAAATTGCAAAGCTTTATGGCGGTGGTACTCCTTCGAAAAAGGAAGGAAATTACTGGGGTGGGAATATTCATTGGTTAGCATCAAGACATTTTACTAAAGATTTTCTCGAATCTTCTAATGAGAGAATTACCGAAGAGGGTTTGATAAATTCTTCAACTAATATAATTCCAGCAAATTCAGTACTATTAATTACAAGAGTATCTTTGGGAAAAATTGCATTTTCTCTAAGAGAATTTGCAATAAATCAGGATATTACTGGAATATGTACTAAAAATACTAACTTGATAGAAAATTTATTTATTTTCTATGTATTAAAAATATTTATGCAAGATATTGTAAAAGCAGGACAAGGATTAGGGGTAAAAGGAGTAACTCGTCATTTTATTGCGCAATTTAAGATACCAATCCCTTCTATTGAAGTTCAACGTAAAATTATTACTCGATTAGAAAAAGAGCGAAAAATTATTAATTCAAACAAAGAATTAATTACAATTTTTGAAAATAAGGTTAAAGATAAAATGGCAGAAGTATGGAATCAATAATAAACAACAATCTTTTGCAAAATACTTTAATTAAGGTTTTGGAGGTAAGTGTGTTATAAATATGCGGTTCAAAAAATCAAAAGTGTTTCATTTTATTAATTGTGGTTATGTTGCTAAGATAAAACCCTAGAATTAATTCAATTTGAAACTTGCGAAGAAGCAATCGCTTCTGGGAGAAGACCTTGTAAGAAATGTTGTCCTTAATAATAAATTTACTCAGAAACAAATGAATAGGAGGAAATTAATTATGAAATGCCCGCATTGCAGGGTGGAGTTTCATTACAAGCCTAATTTTATAAATATTGGACACGATTCTGATGGTGATTGGGTTTTGGAACACGCAAAATGCCCAGCGTGTAATAAAATTGTTTTGCTATTAATAAATGGGGAAGATGTCTATTGGCATGAAACAGGAAGTATAATTAATAAAAATATAAAAAAGCGCTTTTTTGTTTATCCTAAGAGCAGTTCAAGGCCACTTTGTCCGACTGAAGTTGAAAAGAGGTTTGCTGAGGATTACGTTGAAGCTTGTCTTGTAATTGCTGATAGTCCAAAAGCCTCTGCCGCATTAAGTAGAAGATGTTTGCAAAATATACTTAGAGAAGTAGCCGGAGTAAAGCATAGTAATCTTTCTAAAGAAATCCAAGAAGTTATAGACAGTAAGGCATTACCATCTTACATTGTTGAAATAATTGATGCTGTGAGGAATATTGGAAATTTTGCTGCACATCCAATTAAAAGCGAAAAAACTGGTGAAATATTGCCTGTTGAGCCAGGAGAGGCTGAATTAAATTTAGATGTTATTGAGTCTCTGTTTGATTTTTACTTTGTACAACCGGCTATTATTAAAAAGAAAAAAGCTGCTTTGAATGAGAAGTTAAAAGAAGCAGGGAAAAATCCGATGAAATAATGAGCATGATTTTCAAATAATATTTCAATTAAAACTATAAGGAATGTATCTATAAAGGAGTCTTTTATGAACCAAGAAGCAAACATTCCCACAAACTGCCCCATCTGTGGAAGACCAACTCATAAAGAATCAAAATATTGCATTTTTCATGCAAGTGCAGAGGAAAAGACGGAGGAAGATTAAAAGATTAATAGATATTACACTTTTTTCAGCTTGAATAGAAATTAAAGGAGTAAGCGATGGAATGGGTTATGGTTTTAAAGGAAGATAACACAGATTTAGAACTTTTATCAAAATATTTTAATGGCAAAGATTTAAGTATTATTAAAGAGAATGGTCAATTTATTATTAGATCGAACTATCTAAAGTTAAATAAAATAATCCTTGGTAATGAAATTATTAATATTAAAATTGCTAAAAAATTAATAAATACTATTAATGGACTATCCAAAGTATTATTAAAAAAGGAAAATAAAATAAGTTCAAATTCAGCTAATTTATTCGATAAAAACAAAAAATATATTGGAGGATGTACTTGGATAGATTGTAGTGCAACTATTCAAAATAATAATTTTCTGCCAAGTGATAATTATAACATTGAGTTTAGTAAAAATTTAAATAAATATGTAGAAAAAATATTGAGTGATGACAATTTTTATAGAGCAATTATCTTTCTTCAATATGATAAAGATAATTGGAGAGATCTTTATTGTGTTTATGATGTAATTATAAATGTAGTTGGAAAAGGAAATAGACATTCTGGTAAAAAGATTATTAAAAGTTGGCTTTTTGACAAAGAAAAAAGCATGGTTAATTCTTTTACCCAAACAGCAAATAGTATTGAGGCAGTAAAAGAACAAGCGAGACATGGAAAAGTGATTCCAGCTCCAAGAATAAAGATAAGCTTATTTGATGCAAAAAAATTAATTTATAAAATCATTTTAATTTGGTTAGAAAAGTATTCATAATAATATTCAAAATTAAGTAAAAGCTTCTTTAGAACATTACTAAATGATTAGGAGTTAAGAATTAGGAAGAATTTTGCAGGAACAGAAGCTAATATTGGTGCTTTTATGATGGTTCTTTTCGTTTATACTTTCGCAAGGAGAACAGGGGGAAGGTAGGTTTTTATTCAGTAAAACATATTAATTGAAGAAAATATAAGGAAGGAAAAAAATGGATGAAAAGACAGCTATTTTATTTACAAAACAGACAAAAGAAGATTATTTATATTATATAAAAGAAAACTTTTTATTAATGAGAAAATTATTTGAAGAAGGGAAAAATTGCCCTCCATATAATGATGATGAAACATCAAGAGAACATAAATTTCTTTGTCGATGTAGAGTAAAACATTTTCAGATGATGACTATTTTAGGTATGAATTTAGAACATATACTAAAGATAATATTATTAAAAAATGGGTATATAATAAATAAAAACTCTTCAGAGAATCATTTTTAAAAAAGATTGAAATATTAGAAAAACAAGCTTTGATGATATATTTCAAGAGCAAGAAGCCTTTAATAATTTATATAATGACGCCGAGCAATTAATTAGTGATAGGAGAACAATTAGTTTTTACGAATGTAGAAAAGATAGTGGGGTCAGGCTTCACAATTTCACAAAATATCTAAGGATATGATTTTATTATCAAATCAAATTGGAAAATTGATAAAAATGTGAAATTGCCAAGATAATGTGATTGACTACGAAGAATATAAGGAGAAAGATAGGTTTTCAAAGGTCGCAGAGGATGAAGAGGAAACAGATGATTAAAAAAGTGAAAGATTCTATTTTTTGTAATATGGGTAAATTATTTAAAGACTTGAACTTTAAAATTAAACTAGAATTATTCCGTGTTAGAAAAAGATATGGTTGGTTGCAAGGGAGAATATCTGATTATTCTAGTTTATCTAGAAGAATAATAATATTAGTTATATCTTTGGTATTGGCAAGAATTATTATAGGAACCATTGATTTACCAAGTTTCCATTTTAATAAATTGGCTGATAATTTTAATTCTATTGGTGTTATGATCGGTGGTGTAATGGCAATTGTTTTAGCTTTATCTATATTTGTACTACAAAATGCTTCCGATATGTATTCTTCACAATTTTACGAAGTTTATATTTATGATAAGTTGGAAAAATCTATTTTTTTCATAATAATTATATTAGCTTTATTGTTTTTTACTGCAGGAATAATATTTAAGAATGATTTATTCTTTATTACTATCATTATGAAAAAAGTCATTATTTATTGTTTTCTCTTTTTTATTGCATTAATTTTTGTACTAATCGATAAACAATATGAAATTGTGCGAAGAAAGGCAAATCCTATTAAGGCTTTAGAATTCTTAGAATATAAATCCATATATTTTCTTAATAATATTCAAAAGGATATTACAGAACTTGTAAGAATTGTTAAATTAAAGAATCAAGATTCATCGGAAGAATTAATTAAAGCAATTGAATGGAATAAATATCCAGTTCTACATTTGCCAATTCTTAATCGGCAAATAGAAAATTTATTTGAGATAACCATGAAACTTTCTGATAGACAAGAAATAGAAACCGCAAATAGAGGGCTTAAATCTATTAATAATATTTTATTAAAATATTTGGATTTGAGAAAAGATTGTTCACTAGTTTATCCGTCAAAAATAAATTTTCTTGTGACAGAAAGCGACAGTCAATCTTTTCTTTCTAAAAATATCGAAAGTATATATAATCTTGGAAAAAAATTTATAAAAGAAAATAGAATGGAAAATGCAGTATATGTCTTTGATATATTCATTTCCTTAGCTAATAAATCAAAAGAAATTACATTTTTAAATACAAAAAATAAAAATCCAATCTTTAGTCAAATAATTGGTTATTTTAAATTTTTAATCGAATTTTCGATTAGAGAAAAAAATCAGGAGGTAGCTTTCCAAGGGATTCGGGTATTAGATAATTTTATTTTAGTAGTTTTTGATAATAAATTAATGATTTCATTGAATACTATTTATGAGGACTTGTTAGCAATTGCATTGTTTGGAATTAGTGAAAAAAATACTGCTATCACTGATAAATGTCAAAATGTGTACCTTGTTAGTTTAACCAGAATTTTTAAATGTCAACTAATAGATGCAGATAGATATGCAGAAAAAACCTTAGAAAATATAAAAAATATTACGGTAAATATTTACCAAATGATGATAAAAGGTTTTTTGCCAAATAATATTTCGACAAGTTTTGCCCTGACTAAACCATATGAAAAAATGTTTAATTATATATATGAAATTGTTCGTAGCTATAAGGAATTAAAAGACGAAAAAACAAAAGAATCTTATAGAAAAGACATAGTAGGCTTATTTGATAAAATTTATAGATTTTTAAGAGATTTGGCGGAAAAAATAAAAAATTGCGATAGTATTTTGAATACGTATATAGGATTTCTTATTTTTGATTTAGATTCCTTATTAATTGATTTAATTGAAGATAAGGAATTTAAAAGTTCTCAAAAAAAATTAATAGAAATATTAGGATATTTTGTCTATCTTCCTTCATGGTTTGTTTTATATGATAAAGCATCGAGAAAGTCAAATAATCTTAATTTAAACGAATTAATAGAAGCAGTTACTAAAACCGGATTAAAATTATTTAAAAAAATTAAAAATGATGATTTAATTATAGAGATTGAAAAAATAAAATTGTTAAAAGATTGTGTGGAATCTCTATATGATATTGCAAAAAACAGTATCGAAAAAATTAGAGAAGATTATGGTTATGATGAGCCAAGAGTAATGTTAAAGTTATGTTTTTTGGGAGTTTTGGGTCTAAAAAACGACTTGCAACCTATTATTATTGAAGTAAAAAAAAGAATATGTGAATTTGAAAAAATTTATAAGGAGAAGTATTTTTCCGGCGTATCAGATGAAATTATCCCGAAAAACATTTACGGTCCAAAAAAAGAACAGTTACTTATTGAATTATTAAATTGGCATAGAGAATTTGTTAATCACAAATATGAAACTCATCGGTTAATGGATAGTTCAAAAGATATAATGTTCGAATTAATTGATGAGAAAGATATTGAAAAATTTATACACGAAGTATGGAATTATACTTTTCCAAAGTAAAAAAATAGAGTGAATAATTTTTAATGTAGAGAAGGGTTGTATTAGCTTAGCAAAGAAAGATATTGAGGTCAGAATTTACATGTTTACAAAATATAAAAGACATTATTTATCGTCATATTAAATTAGGAAATTGATTAAAATAAGAATTTATAAAGCTTGAATCTATAAATACATTTATATAGGAGAAAGAAGAGAATAAAGGGGTCAGGTCTCAACATTACTCACCAGGTATACGGAAGAGACATCTCAAAAATATATGATACATTTATATTTTAAAAATCTTTGTATATTTTTGATTTAAATTATCAGGGTTAAGATTGTTCTGTTTCATATTTTGGTTATTTATTTAAATTAGAATTAGAAAAATTATTATTTTGTTTTTTATAAGGAGAGTATATAAAATGAAGGGAATTGCTAGAATTTCAGTTAAAATATTATCCATTTATTTTTTTGTAGAATTTATCACTCAAGGAATTCCGCAGATTTTTGGGATTTTTAATATGAGACAGGAAATAGGGAAAGGATTAGTTATAGGCATTATAATTTCACAATTACTTAAATTACTTATTGCTGTATATTTATGGTATTTTGCTGAAAAGCTATCAATTCGGATAATGGGAAATATTAAAAATGAATCTATAAAGGAAATAAATTATAGAAAATTGCAGTTAATAGCTTTTTCAGTGGTTGGGATTGTATTACTGGCAACAAGTATTCCTGAAATAGCACAATATATTGTAGAATATCTCAGTATGTCCGGTAGAGTCATTACGAATATATTACCTAAGTTAATAGCAAAAACAATTGAATTGATTATTGGTATCTGGTTACTCTTAGGTTTACCGGGAATTTTAAATAAAATCTCAAACTAAATGCGGACACTCAGAAATATTTATCAGTCTAATTTATTACATAAGAAAAGCATTATTTAAGTTTAGTAGTAAATGCCTCTATTACTGCATTTTTGAACAGAGAGATTAGGTGTTGGGCCTATGTATAAGCTTATACTATCTCTATACTATCTTTAAAGAATATTATCAAAAAGACTGGAATGCTGGACAAAATAAAATATTTTGAAATCGGGGGAGTTAGAATGTCTCATAAGAGTGGGTTAGCTCCTATGAATTTTTACGAATATACAGTATATTCTCTGGAGAGTGTTTGGGATATAAGTGAGAAGCAAGGAAGAATTATACCGGAAATTTAGATAAGAATGATCTTGTTTTTAACTTGATGATAAGACAGCCTGATTTAAATAATAGGGACGGATCCCTATTTTCTTAGATAATTAAAAAAGAACAGGGGACGGTTGTTAATGCTCAATAATTCAGTAATTTTTAGAAGAACAGGTGACACTTTCTGTTCTTGTTTATCTCTCTGAAACCCTTTGTTTACAAGGCTTTCAGACCCCCTTTAGGAATGCCCTAAAAACGCACGTAGAGTGTCTTTAAATGGGCCTCAATTTTCGAAAAAAGGTAATTACGACGTTTTTTTTAGCCTTTTTTGGCTTTCCCGAAACTCTGTAACTCTTACAGGAAGCCATTTTTAAATTTTGAGAGGGCAAAAATAGGTCAAAAAACACTCATTTTCCGAGGGTAAAACCATAGGTTGAGGCGAAATTTGCTCATATA
>Ga0075124_10001379_pt1 | contig 11343 bp, 10 predicted proteins | sample AntAceMetag02UKS_FD_69809 | JGI IMG/M metagenome (GOLD analysis project Ga0075124, IMG submission 69809) | Saline lake microbial communities from Ace Lake, Antarctica - Antarctic Ace Lake Metagenome 02UKS | ecosystem: Environmental > Aquatic > Non-marine Saline and Alkaline > Saline | place... | reverse complement strand
ACTCCAAAGCCACCGGGAAATATTATTGCATCAAAATCTTCAGCTTTGAATTCAGATAAGTTTTTGATAACTCCTCGGGCTATTCTTGCAGATTCAATTAGCACATTTCGGCTTTCGTTCATTTCTTCACCTGTAATATGATTTATTACATGATGTTGAGGGATGTCGGGAGCAAAAATATCATAGTCAGCTCCTTGTTTTTTAATGGCTAATAAAGTTAATGTTGCTTCGTGTATTTCAGCACCGTCAAACACACCGCAACCGGCTAATATCACAGCAATTTTTTTCATGTTTTTAGAATTTTAAATTATAAAAACAAAGATATAAAAAAAATCAATAATTTGAAAATTGGAAGAATTAAAATACTAATAAATTTTTTTAGAAACAATTGTATTTTGGAAAGATGTTTTTTTGAAAACAGATTTTTTATTGAGTGCGTAAATTATTATTAGAGGGTAAGTCATCATCAAATTTCATAAAAGTATTTGAATAGGAGTTAATGTCATGTTCTATATTTATATTTTTTAAAATTTTTTTAGTATCAAAAGGGATATCATCAACATATTCTTCTTCTTCCAAAGACATTTTTTGAAGCAAAAAATGAGAATATACTTCAAAAGTGTTAAACGGAATATCATCAACATATTCTTCTTCTTCCAAAGACATTTTTTCAAGTAAAAATTGAGAAAATATATTAAAAGTATTAAATGGAATATCATTAACATAAGATTCGTCAACAAGTTTTACTTCGTCTGCTTGCACTCTATTATTAAAAGTAATTAGAAAAGGCATGACTAAGGTTATGATAATTGTTTTCATATGTTTAATTTTTGTTTAATAAAATGTATTTATTATTTAATGTTCTATTGTTTTGTGTTCTCAAGTTGTATGCCATTTTTTGTAAATACAAGAAATAGTGTTTATTATCTTAGGTTTTATGAGTTTTTTATAACTTTATTGTGTACGTTTAAATTTTGTATTGTCCGATTTTGAACGATACTGTTTTGTTGTTTGTTAAATGACGGACATGTATTCAAAATGTTACAGAAAAATAATATTAATTAATAGTATTTGTTTTTTCTATCATAATTGTTTTTCAAATAGGATGAATTAAAAATATTATAAATAAAAAAAACCAGACAACAATAATTATTATTAGCCTGGTTTATTTTGTAAATAGAAAAATTATTAATCGTCAGTTTCTTGTTTATTGCCTTCAACATTTTTCACATAATTTTCAAAAGCATCTTTCCCTTCATTTTTCCAAAAATCTTCATAGTGATTCCATTTTTGAAAATCTTTATTTTCATGTTGTTTGTGATGTTTCCAAGGTGGAATTCCTTCATGCGTCCACTTTTTAAAATATTCTATTCCTTCATCTTTTTTAATGTGGGCTTTATTAGGATTTTTATGATGGCTGATTGCACCAAAAAGAAACTTAGACAAAATAATTATTCCAATTGCCTGCCAGTAGTTGATTGTCATAAGTCCGAAAATATCGGGCATAAGCCAATTCCATAGCAACATTACAAAATAGCCAAACAGAAATGCCATAACTCCTGCTATGGTGATTCCGCCAATAACGATTCCAATAAATCGCAAGGCAATCATTATTCCTTTTTTTGTTGAAATTTCACAATTATTTGTTTTCATTTTTATATCTCCTTTTATTTTATTTATGTTTTATTAAAATTCTGAATTATCTAAATTATCGAGCATCAATTTACTAAGTTTTGCCAGTCCTCTATGTTTGCGAGCCAGCAGAGTTCCAATAGAAATTCCTGTTTCTGATGAAAGTTTTTTAAAAGAATATCCTTCAAATTCTGTGGCAATAATCACCATTTGTTCTTCAGGATTAAGTTTTTCTAAAGTTCTCATCATTTTCAATTGCATATTTTCGTCGAGAACTATATCCGGATTTTCTTGTTCTTGTTCGGGAATTTCTTTAATAATATAGCCATCTTCTGTTTCTGTTTTGCTATCAATATTATAGGTTGGTAATTCTTTCTTTCGTTGTATGTCAATAATTTTGTTTCGGAGTGAGCGATAAACATAGCCGGCAATATTTTCAGGAGATTTAGAATAGGAAGCTCTTGAAAACATATTCATAGCAACTTCCTGAACGATATCTTCGGCATCCATTGTTAGTCTGTTATAAACAAGATTTCGAACATATAAAATCAATTTATTATATTCTTTTTCAAAGAACATCGTTAATTGATTTCTATGCTCTATTTGTTGCTCCATATTTTAGAAGACGAAAACTTAATGTTTTATTGCAATAAAAAAGAATTTTTTTAAAAGAAAAAATAATAATAAAATTAATTCATTAATATTATTTGTGCAAAATGGTATCCTCAGGAAAATTCAGGGTATAAAAAATAGATTCAAGCTGACGCATAAGGTCTCGTTTTTTATTGTTGGGATAATAAATCGAACCGTCAACAGTAACAACGCGATTGGCTTTTTTATCAAGCACCGTGTAGCTGAGAAAAGGACCTCCCATAAAATCTTTTTTTACTATCCAAAGTCCTCGTGTTTCAATAGCATAATTTCCGTTGAGTTCCAAAATTTTTGAAGTAGAAGGGAAAATATCAGAAACTGCCATATAAGAACTGTCTGAATGGCCGGGAATATTGCTCTTTGTTATTTCATTTCTTACATTAATAATTTGTTGCGGATTAAATGCAATTGTATCAGTGTAAGGATAAGAATAAATCATTATTTCGTTGTTGAAATTTCTAGTAATTTTTCTTAGCCAAATAAAATTGTCTTTTTGTTTACCGATGTAAAATCCGTTTGGAATAACTAAAGACAAGTTCATGGAATTTTTTAAGGTAGTTCTAATTTTAAAATTTTCATCTTGCTTAAAAGCTTTAATAATTCTTCTTCGTTCGGCTTCATCAAAAAGTTCAAGAAATTGGTCTTTTCTTGCATCAAAAGCAAGCAAAAAACTTTCTTTATCAGGAGCAATAAGTTTAATTACTATTTGAGGCTGCGACCATACATCTTTTCTTATTTCCAGACTTGGTTTTGATTTATTATTATCAATTTCAACAATAAAAATATTACGGTGTTTTTGAAATAATTTATTAAAAGAATTTTTAGACATTTGAACTACATCATAGCAAGGTTCGTCAGTAGAAAGTCCTTCCATTTCTTGTCGAAAAAATGATTTTATGCTTTCTCCAATTTCTGATTTCCAATGCACATCATTCATAACCACTAACATTTCAGATGTTTTCCCTGCGGAAGAAGTTTTTTCTGAAGGTTTCGAATTGCAACTTTGAAGGGAAATTATAGATGCTAAGAATGAAAAGAGAACTATGGTTTTAAAAAATTTCATTTTTTTCATTTTTAAAAGATTATTACAGGATTGAAAATTATTTATCAAATTCCCTCAGGAACATAAATCAGTAGTTCTTGTCCGGGATGTATCATGTTTTTATTAAGATTATTCCAATATTTCAGGTCGTCAATTGAGCATTTATATCTGCGTGAAATAATTCCCAAACTTTCGCCTTTTCGAACTACATGAATTTCTTTATCACTTCCTTGTTCCCAAGATGTTGTTTGCGTTAAGGCTTCTTCTTCTTTAAGCTGTTGTTCAGTTTTATAATTATATAAAGTAGCTTCATTGTTGATAAAATCAGCTAAATATTTTTTTTGAATTGTTAAAGAATATGTTTTGTTTTCAGAAGCAGGGATTATACCTTTTTTGTAAGCAGGATTCAAAAACTCTAATTCAACTATTGGGATGTTCAGCATTTGGGAAATTTGTTCAAAAGTAATTTCATGTTTAACGGTAAGGGTGTCAATTTCTTGAAAAACAAATGATGTACTCTTAGGAATTATATTATGTTCGCTAGCATAGTTCATAGCATAATTTATAGCGATAAATCCTGGGACATAATTACGCGTTTCTCTTGGCAGGTGATTTCTGATTTCCCAATAATTTGTTCCTCCGTGCGAACGCTTAATTGCTCTGTTAACGGTACCTGAGCCTGAATTATAAGCAGCAAGAACCAAAAACCAATCATTGTAGATTTGATAGAGATAACTTAAATGTTTACAAGCAGCAACAGTTGATTTATAAGGATCGCTTCTATCATCAATAACTGAAGAATATTGTAGATTATAGATTTCCCCTGTTCTAGGCATAAATTGCCATAAACCGACAGCCTTTGAACGAGAAACAGCTTTAGGATTTAAAGCGGATTCAATGATTGCAAGATATTTTAGTTCTAAAGGTAAATTGTATTTGTCTAATAGTTCTTCAAAAAGAGGAAAATACAATTTAGACAAACCGAGAGCGCGACGGGATAAACAATTAGGCTTTTTTGTGTATCGCTCAATATAATGTTTAACATCTTCGTTATAAACAAATTCAAAAGGAGAGTTACTGTTTAGTTTTGCAATTCTTTCCTCGTAAACGGAGTCAGTAAAAATTAATTCATTGTCAGTTTGAATATTATTAATATTTGGTTTTTCGGCACTATTAATTAAGTTTTCCTTAAAGAATTTATTATTTACAAGACTGTCGAAAATAGCAATTTCAGGATTGTCTTCAACAAAAGCAATTTCGCTTTGAGCAGAAGTGTCTAAAGGCGATTTTTGTGCAAAAAAGATTTTAGAAATAAGTAATGATAATATTATAAATGATATAATTTTTTTCATATTAGGTTCTGCAAAAAACAGTAAATAGATTTATTAAAAATCACAAATTGGTTATTTGAGAATATATTACAAAACTAAGAAAATTTTTATTAATGATTTGCTTGCCGATTTCTAATTCTTATTTTTTTCTTGCCAGCCAATATGCAGGATTTTGTTTTTTGTCGCCCTTCCAAAGTTCGAAGTGTAATTCGGTTTTATTATCTTCGGAATCAGTATGAACTTTTCCGATAATTTGTTTAGTGCTTACCGTTTCACCTTTTGTAACATAAACTTCATCAAGGTTTGAATATAATGTAAAATATTCTCCATGTTTAACTCCAACTGCTTTTGTATTTGAAATACTTATGATAAATCTTACGGTTCCTTTAAATACAGCTCTTGCCATGGCATTTTTACTGGTTAGAATATCAATGCCAAAATTTTCTGTTACAATTTGATTTAATACCGGATGAGGATGAACACCATAAGTGCTTGAGACAATCCCTCTTTCAGAAGGCCAGGGTAGTTTCCCTTTATTAGTAGAAAAAGAATTTGATAATATTTTTTCTTCTGGAGTAAGAGAAAAAGCATATTTGGGAGATTTTGCTCCTGATTTTCTCATCTCAGCAGCAATAATTGCCTGAATTTCTTTCTGTAGTCTTCTTGCCTGGGCTTCTTTTAGCCTGATTTTTTTCAATAATTTCTTTTCTTTTCTTTTAAGCTGAACCACTGTATTATTCTTTTTCTTCTTTTCTCTGTTTAAAAGATTTTTTTCGCTTTCCTTTGTTATCAGAAGTTCAACTTTTTCGGATTTTTGCTGTTCTAAATCGTTCTTCTTTTCGTTAAGCAATACTCTGGTTTTTGTAATCAGCTCTGCCTGCATTTTGCGATAAGAATTATATTGTTGCAAATATTTTAACCTGCGGTATGCCTGATTGAAATCTTCAGCAGAAAAAATAAACATCAACCTGTCGTAAGAGTTCATGTTTTTATAAGCGAAATAAACCATTTTTGCATACTCATCTTTTAGGTTTTTAAGATCTTGGGTCAATTTTTCAATCTCTGCTTGAGTTTGCTTTATTTCTTTGTCGAGATATGAAATTTCATAATTAATGGTTGTTATTAATTCTTGTCGTTTGCCGATTTTGTTTTTAATAAGAACAAGCTGATTAAGAGAAACCTTTTTGCTTTTCTTGGTGTCGCGAAGTAATTTGTTTGTGTAGGAAATTTCCTTTTCAATATTTTTTTTGTTTTGCTGAAGTTTTGCTTTTTTGTCTTTTTGAGCATAAGAAGCACTGATGATAAAAAATATCAAAACAATAGAAACGAAGTTTTTTATAGAATTTGCTGGCAGCATATTTAAGAAAATTAGTAAAATATGAAATACGAATTTAATACTTTATTAACAGATAGATTAATTAATATAAAATAATTTATTAAAACATGAATGTTAATAATGCAGACGTACACTATTTGAGCTTGGTATATTTTTTAGGAATTTTGAATGGAAAGCCTTGAGGGACATCAAGAACAATCTTTGAATATTTGATTGAAATATTCATCATTTTTTCTGAAGTAATAATGATATTGCTTTGAAAAGGAAAAAGTTGCTCGTTGATTTTTTGAAAATCAGAATAAAATACTTCAAGTTTCCTGTTTTCCTTTTGGATAAGCTTAATCATGATTTTTTTGATTTTATAATTTTCGGGATCAAGCCAAATATCCTGAACCAAAACTCTTAGTTCCTCCTGCTCGTTTTTCACATGTTTTTTAAGTTTTTTTCTGCCAAAGGTGCTTAGGTGATATAGTTTGTTAAAAACATTGGCTTTGAAAACATCGTTTTCGTAATACGAAAAATCATTTCCAATAATAATAGATTGTAAAATATCAAAATCAAGGTCGATGTTTAATAATTGATTAATGAGTTTGAAATCACCAATAAAATATGTTTTATTAAGACGGTTTAATAGTTTTACTGAATCTGTTGTAATAAGAACTCTCGCAATTTCAATTCCAAGAGCCGGGGAAAAAGAAGCCCAGATAAGACTGTCTTTTTTAATTCGAAGATGAGCATTTAAAGAACTGCTTTTTTTATCAATTAGTAAATCTGCAGACAATTTAGCAGAAATCCATTCAAATTTTAATTCGTTTTTTTTGAGTTGAGAAAAAAGATATTCAGCACCTTCGTCTTTTTCTTTGATAGGCTCTTTAATAATTTTACGAGTCTTACACGAACCGCCAATAAGAACAGAAAGAATAAGAGCAAAATATATTAAATGTTTTTTATTCATGTGTTTTAATTTTGTTATTTGACAGATTGTTTGATTTATAAGTTTATTAAGGGGGCTTCTAATAATTCCTTTCTTTCAAGAAACAAATATAATGAATAAGATGTTAGGCACAAATTTTTCTAAATAGCCTAAGCTATTTAGAAAAATTTTAACGAAGCAGATTATTAATAATATTTGTTCCTATAGGGTTTTCAGAGTTTTCCATATACTTCTTCAAATTTTCTCACATTATCTCAATAGTGCTTCAAAAATTTTCATCGTCTATTAAAAACTCTGAAAATCTTGATGCGAAGTAATTATTAGAAGTCCCCTTAAGTTATCAAACTTTATCTGTACCTAACATGGAATACCCATAATTTATTTATCTCTTTTGGTGTACTTTAGTACATGGGCATTTCATACAATTTTTTATCTTTTATTTTTCTATCAAGAAATTCGGAAGCTGTTCCGGTTTTTTTTGCTTTTTCCCAGATTTCATGAGCTTTTTCAATGTCTCCGAGTTTATAAATTATATCACCGTAATGTTCTAAAATAACAGCACTTTTTTCACCACCGTTTTTTATAGCTTTTTTAATCCAGATTTTAGCATCTTCATATTTCTTCATTTTATACAAAATCCACGCATAAGTATCCTGATAAGTTGAGTTGTCAGGATTTATTTCATTAGTCTTTTTTGACATTTTCTCAGCATGTTCAAGATTTTTATTTCTTAGAGAAAGATAATAGCTGTAGTTGTTTAGAACATAAACATTTTCGGGGTCTAATTTAATAATTTTATCATAAGTATCGTAAGACTCATCGTATTTTTTTATGTGGTTATAAGAATCTCCAAGAAAAGTAAGCATTTGAATATTTACAGATTTATTATTGCCGACAAAATTCAATCCGAGCTTTATTGATTCTACAGTTTTCTCATAATTTTTTAAAGAATAATTTGCAATCCCGTTGAAATAATAAGTCATAAACTGCTCGGGGAAAATCTCCATAGCACGCTTGCTTTCATTAGCCATAGCTTGAAAATCTTCGAGTTGGGATTCGATAATTAGAAGTTGTTCCCACACAATATATTTTGTACTATCCAAGGAAATTACTTTAAGAAGGGCATCTTTAGCTTCAGTGAATTTTTTTTCTCTGTTAAGGAAGTCTGCATAAATTGAATATACTTTAGCTTCGTCGGGATGAACTTTTATCAGAATGTCAATAAGTTCGAGAGCCTGAATTTTTAAATCGGTATATTTTTCTGTTATGGTAAAATATTTTAAAAGGATTGAAATCTTTTTATCGATATTAAGCTCAGGATTTAAAAAAGCAAGTTTTATTTCTTCGAAGGATTTTTCTTTGTCGCCTTTTCTTTGATAATAATCGGCAAGAGACAAGTGAACAAAGGGATTGTTAGGCTCCATTAAAAGAATTTTATTATATATCTCAAAAGCATTTTCGTCTTTATTTTCAGACATATAAATTTCTGCTTTTAAGCCAAGATATTTGGTTTCCTTAGGAAATTTTTCTATAAGATTATCGATTTCTTTAATGGCTTTTTCGGGCTTTTTTAGGAAAAAATATATTTTTTCTTTTTGCAAGGAAACATCTTCGGTAACGCCTGTTTTGTTTTCAAGATTATTATAGGTTTTTAAAGCCTCGTTATATTTTTTTTCATGAATATATAAATCGGCAAGTTGAAAATAAAAATCATATTTATCAGGATTGTCTTTTATCAGATTTTCATAAACTTTTGCAGCACTGGAATAATCTCCGGTATTTTGTAGGATGTTGGCATATAATTGTTGATACCAAATATTTTGTGTATCGATTTCAACTGCTTTTTTTGCAAACATTAGAGCTTTATTATAATTTTTCATGACTCTGTAAATCTTTGCTAACTCATACATTGCAGCTGAATTTGATGGGTCTTTTTTTAAACAAAATAAAAACAAAGATTCGGCGGTTTCGTAATTACCAAGAATTAATTCTTTTTTAGCTTCAATAAAAATTCCGGTGTTAACGGTTTTTTCTTCCAAAGACAATTGCTTATTCTTTTTCCGTAAAAACTTTTTTTCTTTTTGAGAGTTTTCGGTTGTTTTGCAGGAAGGCAGATACAAAACCAGAAATAATGATATAATTATGATTATAAATTTATTCATAAAATAATTTCAATGAAAATTAAAACATTGTAGTGTAGTCGCCTATACTAACATTGCTAACTTTTCCTTTGTAGGTAACGTGGTTTCCAATCATTGAATTGTCAATGTTTGCGTTTTTTATTAGTGTATTTGTTTGAACAATACTGTTTGTAATTATTGAGTCTTCGATTTTGGAATTATCTTCGATAGAAACATGTGGTCCTATAATAGAGTTTTTGATTTCAACATTTTTACCAATATAACAAGGTTTGTTAATTATCGAGCTAAACAATTTTACAGAATCCGAAATCAAAGGTTCAAATTTGTTTGTTTCTAAAATTCTTTGATTTGTATTAACAGTAGTATTTTTATTTCCGCAATCGAGCCATTCGTCAACAGATTGAGTAGTAAAATCAACACCTTTATTCATCATATTTTGAAGAGCATCTGTAAGAAGATATTCGCCATCTTTAATTATTTTATTGTCTATCAAATATTGCAATTCATTTTTAAGTAATTCGCCATTATTAAAATAATAAATTCCTATAATTGCTTGATTTGAAACGAATTTTTGTGGTTTTTCAACAAAGTCGGTAATAATATTTTTTTCATTGGTTTTTACAACTCCAAATGAGCTTGGGTCTTCAACTTTATGTGTCCAGATTATTCCATCTTTGGAAGTATCTAAATTAAAATTTGCATTGAACAAAGTATCAGCAAAAGCCACAATTATATTTCCCTTAAGAGATTCTTCAGCACAAAGGATGGCATGTGCAGTTCCAAGGGCATCGTGTTGGTAAGAAATTTTTCCTTTAACATTTAGGCTTTTAGCAATGTTTAATAAAATGTCTTCAACATCTTTTCCGAAATCTCCGATAATAAAATTTATTTCGTTAATAGTTTCGTCACAAACACTAATAATCCCTTCAACTAATCTTTGGACAATAGGTTTTCCTGCGATATTAATAAGAGGTTTAGGAATTGTTAAAGTGTGAGGCCGCATCCTTTTACCTATGCCAGCCATTGGAACAATTATTTTCATTGGTTAAATATTTATATATATAATCGCTAAAATCTTAATTCTGTTTTTTTAAATTCCGGTATGACCAAAGCCACCCGCGCCTCTTTCGGTTTCAATGAGTTTTTCAACTTCAATCCATTCAGCTTTTTCGTGTTTATTAATAATCATTTGAGCAATTCGTTCGCCATCGTTTATTACAACATCTTGATTTGAAAGATTAAACAAAATAATCTTAATTTCACCTCTGTAATCAGCATCAATGGTTCCCAGTGTGCTCGAAACAGTAATTCCTTTTTGTATTGCTAAACCGCTTCTCTGACGAATTTGTGCCTCGAAACCAACAGGGAGTTCAATAAATAAACCGGTAGGAACCAGAGTTCTTTCTAATGATTTTAAAGTAATTGGATTATCAATATTTGCTTTTAAATCCATACCTGCCGATGCAATAGTTTCATAAGATGGAGATGGGTGTTTTGAATTGTTGACTATTTTGATTTTCATCGATTTACTTTTACAATTGTTTATTTGTTTCTTTAAAAAACACGAATATTTTCTCCCTTATGCTAAATTTTGAATGCAAAAGTAAAGATTATTTTTTTAATAGGAATTTTCAAATTTAAGGGAGGTTAAATATTATTTGATGAGTTGTGGTAGAGTACCAAAAATATTTATAGAACAATCTTAAAAAGAATGAATTTAGGTGCAGAGCAACGGAATATTATTTTACAATTAAACAATCTTACTGCACAACAATCTTCTCAACTCTCACAAAATCATTATTCCATAAACGAATAAAATAGACTCCTTTTGGTAGTAATGATAAATCCATTTTAACATTTACTTCATTGTGAATATATTGATTTTGTATTTCCTGTCCTTCAATGTTAAAAATCAAAATTTGAAAATCCTTATTTATTCCAGAAGCAATAACAGTAAATTTTCCCTTCGTTGGATTTGGATAAATTTTCAGTTTTTGATTAAATTCAGAATAATTATTAAACGTTGAAGCCCCAACCGAAGTGGTTTTAATAATCAGTCCATTTCTTCCAACAGCATAAGCCGTATTAGAATCTGCAATACAAACCGAATATAAATTATTACTATCCCCACTTAATTTTGCTGTCCAGGTAATTCCACCATTGTTGGTTTTTAATATAGTTTGTTTGTTAGGAACCAGAAGACCATTTATTATAGTATCTCTACCGCCAACAGCATACCCGGTTTTAACATCAATGAAATATACTGAATTTAACTC
>Ga0075124_10001376_pt1 | contig 11358 bp, 8 predicted proteins | sample AntAceMetag02UKS_FD_69809 | JGI IMG/M metagenome (GOLD analysis project Ga0075124, IMG submission 69809) | Saline lake microbial communities from Ace Lake, Antarctica - Antarctic Ace Lake Metagenome 02UKS | ecosystem: Environmental > Aquatic > Non-marine Saline and Alkaline > Saline | place... | reverse complement strand
CCCCGCGCAATGGGGGTATCGTACTCGGGGAATCGATATGCCTTCATCAGATTCGACCTGGTAAGATACTCGTTTGCCGAATAAATGCCGCTCAGATTCTCACCCGGTATGTTCATGAAAACCGGTGCACCGGCACCGACACCGAGAAATACCGCATCATACCCCTCTTCGAGAAGATCATCAACCGTTTTGCCCCTGCCGATAACCGCATTGGTTACGATCTCCGCACCCAATTTTTCAAGATAGTCGACCTCGGCATCAACGATATCCTTGGGAAGCCTGAACTCGGGAATGCCGTAAATCAAAACACCTCCTGCTTTATGAAGCGCCTCGAATACGGTAACGTTGTGACCGAGCTTTACAAGATCCCCTGCGATGGTGAGACCAGCCGGCCCCGAACCAACGACGGCGATTCGCTTTCCCGTTTTCAAAGAAATCTCCGGTATCAGAATATCTCCGGCGGTTCGTTCATAATCCGCCACGAACCGTTCGAGCCTCCCTATTGCAACAGGATCACCCTTTTTGCCGAGGACACATACCTCTTCGCACTGATTTTCCTGAGGGCAGACCCGTCCGCAGATAGCGGGGAGAGAATTTGTCTCCTTTATCTTGTGAGCGGCACCAATAAAATCCTTTTCCGAAATAAGGCGTATAAAACCGGGGATATCGATATCGACGGGACATCCTGCCACACAGAAGGGCTTTTTGCAGTGGAGGCATCTTTGCGCCTCGAGAATCGCTTCTTCCTCCGTATATCCGAGGGGAACCTCGTCGAAGTTTTTGCTGCGAACCTGAGGATCCTGCTCCTTCATCGTCTGTCGCGGTATTTTTATCTTTTTCTTTTTATCTTCCATTGCCTCTGCACCTCGACGCATCCATCGCCACGTTCTCCTGATCGCAATACATCCTGAGACGAGTCATCAAAAGGTCAAAATCAACCTCGTGGCCGTCAAATTCGGGACCGTCAACGCAGGCCAACTTCGTTTTACCACCCACCGAAACACGACAGGCACCGCACATTCCCGTTGCATCAACCATGATCGGATTCAGGCTCACAATGGTTTTTATATGAAAGGGTCGTGTAACCTCAGAAAGCACCCGCATCATCGGTACGGGTCCGACGGCAAAAACACGATCAATTTTTTTACCTGTATCTATCAGATTCTTCAGTACATCGCTGACAAAACCGTGATAGCAGTAGCTCCCGTCGTCGGTGGCAATGAGAAGCTCATCGCTTACCGATTTCATTTCTTCTTCGAGAATCAGGATATCCTTCGTCCTCGCGCCTATGATAGAGATCACCTCATTTCCCGTTTCCCTGAGGGCAGCTGCAATGGGATAGACGACACCGATACCGACGCCTCCGCCGACACAGACACTGGTACCAAAATTCTCTATTTCCGTGGGATGCCCGAGGGGACCGACAACGGAGAAGAGTGAATCTCCTTCTTTCATCCCGGCAAGATCGGTCGTGGTCTTTCCGACGATCTGGAAGATTATCGTTATCGTACCCTTTTCCTTATCATCTTCGACAATAGTCAGTGGTATCCGCTCGCCCTTTTCATCAGTCATGAGAACGACAAACTGACCAGCCTTTCGCTTCGTAGTAATATCCGGCGCACTGACCACCATCCTGATGACATTTTCGGATAAAAAAACACGATTAATTATTTCGTTCAATTTTTACTCCTCTTCGAGATTAAATAATAAGATTGAACACAGAAGAAATTTGAGTGATGGAAACGATCCGTAAATCGCTAAAATTAGGCAGGCATATAGCACAAACATCTATCCTTATCAAACAATAAACATTTGCACTCTTATTAATGATAACCGGCTTATAGTTAGTATTCTTTTGTCAGTGTATCCAGCTCTGCAAGAGAGAAAACGGGTCCGTCCTTGCATACATATTTGTTGCCCACATTGCAGCGCCCGCACTTGCCGATGCCACACTTCATCCTCATCTCAAGCGAGGTATAGATATTCTCTTTGGAGAACCCGAGTTCAAAGAAGACGGGCAGGGTAAAGCGAATCATTATTGGAGGCCCGCATATGACGGCAACGGCGTTTTCCGAACTGGGCGCCACCTCTTTGCAAACGGTGGGAACAAAACCTTCCCTTCCCGTCCAGGTCTCATCGCCCTTGTCGACGGTGACATTCATGTTGATGTCATCCCTCTTTTCCCACGCTGCCAGTTCATCCTTATAAATGAGAAGACCTGGTTCCCGTGACCCGTATACGACGGTAATATTACCAAAGCGCGATCGATTTTTTTCAAACGTCATATAGTTAATGAGAGATCTCAGGGTTGTAAATGCGAATCCGCCACCCACGATAACGATATTCTTCCCTTCCAGATACTCAATAGGCCATGTATTTCCAAGTGGGCCCCTGATCCCCATTCGAGTACCCTCTTCCATGCTATGGAGTTCCGAGGTAACGACTCCCGCTTTCTGAACGGTAAATTCGATATAGCCGGGCTGCGTCGGTGAGGAGGCGATACCGATGGGAGATTCACCCTTTCCAAATATGGACAGCTCGCCGAACTGGCCGGGCAGATACTTGAAATTTTCCTCATCCTCTTTATTCACAAAAGTAAAGCGAAAGGTCTTGATGTCCTTTGTGGTTACTTCCGTTATAATCTTTTCAACATCCACAGGTATGGGTACATAAGGATTATTTTGCATTAGGATCTCCAAAAACTATAATTTCGAAATATCGGTTACTATTTTTCTTATATCAATATTTACAGGACAATTGATGACACAACGGCCGCACCCCACACAGGCAACTGCGCCATAATTATCCACAAAGTATTTGAATTTGTGCATCAGCCTCTGGCGCCAGCGCTCCTTTTGTGATGTCCTCGGATTGTGACCCGAAGTCTCCATCGTAAAGAGCCACGACATGCAGGAATCCCATGTCCGTATTCTCCTTCCCTCTTCCCCCTTGACCTCATCGGTTATATCAAAGCAGTGACAGGTCGGGCAGAGGTAGGTACAGGTTCCGCAGGCAAGACAGCTTCTATGTATGGTATCCCAGAAGGGATTCTCGAAGTTCTCATCCAGCCAGGGTTTTATGTCATTCGCCGGTATATGTGATTTGATTTCCTTTTCAGCATTATCAGAAAGCTCCTGCTTCTTTGCATCCAGGGCCTCATCTGCCACCTCGAGGTTCCCCATTTTTTCGATGAGTTTTTCACCCTTCGGTGTCATGAATTCGACAAGATACACGTCCCCGAGATCGGTCAGTACTACGTCGGAACCCTCTGAAGACATTGGATGCCCTCCCACAGATGTGCAGAAACAGGTCGTATAGGGGGGGTGTACACAGGCCAGTGAAACAATGACAGTTTTTTCTCTTCTCGCGATATAATAAGAATCCTTGTATTTCGGATCGTCAAACACGTTATCGAGAAGGACAAAACTTCTGGCATCGCAGGGCCTGACTCCAAAGAGTACCGCGTCGGCTGCATCTTCAACAACTTCCGAGAGCTCCTTTCCCCGCTCCGTCCTGAAATATTTCATCATGGTTTCCGTCTGGGGAAAGAAAAAGTTCTTCGGCGCATTCTTGGTATTTGCATACTCTACAAGAGGTTCCATTCCCGACTCCAGGACCTTGAAGAGCACATTGTCTTCATCCTGAACCGGGGCATACACCAGCATGTCATTCGATATATTCTTGATTATACCGGCCAGGGCATCCTTTTTGATCACTCTCTTTTCCATATCGTTCCTTAGTAAACCTATTAGTATTCGCTATTTAAAAGTATCTGCATGCATCTAAATCAATCCCAGTGAACTGAGCAGCGGTCTGGGATCCACGTTGTGCATCTTAAACCACGCATCAGATCCCTCCAGGCCTAATGCCAGTGCAATGAGCTCCGTAAAATAAAAAGCGGGAAGGACGACATTTTCGCTTGCCCTCGTATCGAGGTTTGCAAAGCAGACCGGACAGGCTGTAACGATGCAGTTTGCACCCGCCTCCCTCGCCATCGTCATCAGTCTATCGACAAGACGCACCACTATCTCTGTCTTGCCGAGCGTAAGGCTTCCTCCGCAGCAATCGGTCTTGCAGGACCATTTGCGTGATTCCGCTCCGAGGCTCCCCATCAGCTTATCCATCATATAAGGGTTTTCATAATCGTCAAATTCACACACCTCGGGCGGTCTCAGAAGGAGACAGCCGTAGTAGGAAACGGGTTTTAACCCCTCCAGCTTTTTGGTGACTACCTCGCTTAGTTTGTCAACGCCGATATCGTTGTAGATGATATCGATGGGATTCCTGATGGCAACACTGCCCTTGTATTCCTCACCGATAATGCCTTCAACTTCCGCCCTCAAGGCTTCGTCGTTTTTGAGGTGATACTGCGCCGATTTAAAACGGTTAAAACAGGCGGCACAGGGAACCATTACATCCAACTCATCCTTTTCGGCAGCTATGATATTTCTGGCAGGCAGGGCCACAGATAATTTGAAATTGGTCATGTGGGCAGATGATGCACCACAGCAGGACCAGTCATCTATCTCGTTCAGCTCTATATCCAAAGCCTTGCTTACAGCCTTTACAGATTCATCATATTCTCTTCCCGTGGCGTGAAGCGAACATCCTGGATAATATGAAACTTTCAACTAAAGCCTCCTTCAACGTCGGCAAAAGACGATTTGCTATTTACCGGTTGATTTAAATATATTTCTTACCGATTTCATGTCCTTGGTTCTCGGGGACAGGAGCTTGATCTTGCCCTTCATAAACATACTCATTCCCATACCGAGATCCGAGAAATAGTCACCTGACTTTATCTTATAGAGTGCAATCATCAGGGGTTCGCTAATCCGTCCCCCCAACTTTATATTTGAAAGAAAGGCCTCATGAAATTTGAGGATATTCTTTTCCTTGGCACCCACATTTTCCTCGATGGCAATTTCCCTTAGAACATCCATCATTCTGGCGATATCCACATTATTGGGGCATCGCGTCACGCAGGTCTCACAGGAAGCACAGAGCCAGATGGTCGAACTGTTAAGGACCCTGTCCCGCATTCCCATCTGGATCATCTTGATAATTGCGTTGGGATTATAATCCATGGCAAATGCTATCGGGCACCCCGCTGTACATTTCCTGCAATGATAGCAAGCCTGGATGGGGACTCCCCCGATTCTTTCATTGACTTCTTCTAAAAAAGTACTCATGTTTTTTTCCGTTCACTTTCTCTTTACGGTTCAAAAATAAATTCTTCTTTATCCTCTGTTGAATGAACACTCAGGATAGGCATCTTGTCAAGAGCCTCTCCCGTCCTGTACTCAAACTGGTTATAGGCATCTTTATCAAGCTTCTTCAGGAATGTTCTCAAATCAACACCCATTGGGCACACCTCGAGACAGGAGCCGCAATCGACGCACCGTCCCGTCATATGAAACATTCTCATAAACTGAAAAACCTGCGTATCCGTCTCGTCAATACCGGCGCCAACCCATTTCGGCTGACTCTGCTCAACAAAACAGACCTTGCAGTAGCAGGAGGGACAAGTATTTCGGCAGGCATAACAGCGAATGCATTTATCCATTTCCTTGGTAAAATATGCCCACCGCTCTTCCTCAGAAAGGCCCTCAAACTCGTCCACTTCTTTGTATTCATTATCCGCATCCATCGCAGGAGCGGGATCACCGATCATCATGTCCGAGATCACGGGATTATTAAAACGGCAGGTAAGACAATTGGCGGCAGTGACTTCCTTGAGGGGAATATCCTTTGTTCCGTCAACCGTTGTTACCGAAAGTGTATCGCCTGCGACGGAGCATTCTGTTACTTCCTTTCCGCCAACGGCAACGGCAAGCTTCTTCTTTGATATGTAACCCGTGCAGGGAACACCAATAACGACGACCTGGTCCCTGTCATACTGTTTTTCCTGCAGGTGCAGTACGATCGATCGCGTGGTGCATCCACGGGCCACGACACCGACGATTTTTTTCGTTCGCTCTTCCGGTTTGGCCCTCTTCTGCGATTCCTTGTGTTGAAAGATAAGATCGTGAACATACTTTGCAAGATTCACGGAGCAGTATTTATTCCACACGAGCCTTTCAACACTCTCGGGATCCTCTATGAAACAGGGTGTCGCCTGACATGGAAGCGTTCCTTCTTCGTACCCGACGATGACATCCACCTTCTTTTCAGCAAGGAGTTTTTTTGCCTCTTCCCGCAATTGTTTTTCTATATTTTCCACAGTCTTCGATTCCTCGTCCCTGTTATTTGATTTTATCGATCAACGCATTATTCGAATTTCTTCACCAGCTTTTTCGCCGGCCCCAATGCCTTTACCTTTTCAGTAACCCCCTTTACAACCTCAGCAAACTTCTCACCCTCGGATGCTGAAATCCAGGTAAAGAGTGTTCTGTCCGGCTCGATACCCACGTAGGAAAGAAAATTTTTCAGCATGGCAAATTTGCGACGGGCAGATAGATTTCCCGTTATATAGTGACATTCTCCGGGATGACATCCCGAGACCAGCACACCATCGGCACCTTCCTGCAGTGCTTTTACCACATAAAAGGGATTCACCCTTCCCGAGCAGGGCAGTCTTACCAGCCTCACATTGGGGGGATACTGGAGCCTGCTAATCCCTGCCAGATCTGCTCCTGCATATGTACACCAGTTACACACAAAGGCTATAATTTTGGGTTCCCAGTTTTCATTTGCTTTATTCTCAGTCATACAATCCTCGTTCCATCGGCAATCGCTTTTATAAAGCTGCTATCTGCGCCAGTATTTCTTCATTATTAAAACCGTTAATATCGACGGCATTCATTCTGCACGATGCGGTACATACACCACACCCCTTACATAATACTGCATTGACCACGGCGCATCCCTCGTTCATATCAACCTCTATGGCACCAAAGGGACAGTTCTCCTCGCAGAGACCGCAGGCCATACACCGATCCTTATTCACGAAGGCCGTTTTCCCCTCAGCTTCAATGAAATCCTTGGTCAGAATGGTACATGCCCTCGATACGGCTGCATTTGCCTGTGATATCGTCTCATCGCTCATCTTCGGTGAATGGGCCATACCGCACATGAACACACCGTCGGTGGCAAAATCTACGGGCCGCAGCTTCACATGCGCCTCGAGGAAGAACCCGTCCTGATTTACCGACAGTTTCAGCATATTGCTAATGGCATGGTTTTCAGGATTCCCGACAACACCAACACTAAGTGCCAGTATATCCGCCTCCATCTCTACCGTCTCATTCAATATGTAATCGAAGGCAGACACCTTGACTTTCGATCCGTTACCGGTTACGTCCGGTTTTATATTCTCTTCGTAGCGGACAAATTTTACATTGGCCTCACGGGCTTTCTTATAATAATCTTCTTTCAGCCCGTAGGTCCGTATGTCTCGGTAGAGAATGGTCACATCTGTCGTGGGATCGGCCTCTTTCAGCCTCAGGGCATTTTTAATCGCTTCACTGCAGCAGTATCTACTGCAATATGGCCTTTCTTCGCAACGCGAACCGACACACTGGATCATGATGACGCTCTTCGCCTTCGCTACCTTTGCGTCCTTATTGTGGATCAGTTCTTCCAGTTCACGCTGGGTCACCACACTCTCATGCTGACCGTAGAGATATTCTGTCGTCTTATTTTCATAGGCTCCAGTGGCAACAATCACCACACCATGTTCAAACTGGTTTTCCGTCCCGCCGGCTTCAACCGTTGTTGTGTAATTACCGATAAAGCCATCGAGATTCTTTATCTCCGCTCCTGTGTAGACATGGATTAGGTCATTCTTTTCAACACGATCGAGAAGACCGGCCAGATGTTGTACCGTGTCCATTCCCTCCAGCGTATAGTAAAGTTTGCTGTAATTACCGCCCAATTCGGCTTCTTTCTCGACCAGGTGAGATTCAAATCCCTGATCTGCGAGCGAAAGTGCCGCCGTGATACCGGCGAGTCCACCACCTATAATCAATGCGGCCTTATTTACGCTGAGCTGACCCGGTTTCAGGGGTTTCAGAAACTCAGCTTTTGCCACTGACATGCGCACCAGATCTTTTGCCTTTACCGTCGCCGCCTCCGGTTCATTCATATGTACCCATGAATCCTGGTCCCTGATGTTCGCCATCTCAAAGAGATATCTGTTGAGGCCCGCCTTTTCGCAGTTTTCTTGGAATAGCCCCTCATGTGTTCTGGGTGAACAGGATGCGACCACAACCCTGGTAAGGTTCTGCTCCTTAATTACCTCGCCCATCTTGACCGCCGTATCCTGAGAACAGGTAAAGAGATTATCCTCAGCATAGACGACATTGGGGAGGGTTTTGGCATATTCAACGACGGAGGGAACATCCACCACACCGCCGATATTGATTCCGCAGTGACACACAAAGACACCGATCCTCGGACCCACACCCCGAAGATCCTTTTCCAGGGGAAGTTCCGCTTCAGTAATCATGCTTCCTCTCTGTGCAGCCAAAAGACCTCCCGCACAGGCGGCGGCGCTGCTTGCTTCCATGACCGTTTCGGGAATATCTTTTGGACCTCCGAAAACACCGCAGACGAATACGCCTTCACGGGAGGTCTGGACGGGATTATCCAGGGCGGTCTCACAGAAGCCATGTGATTCAAGTTTAATGCCGAGGCTCTCTGCCAAGGTCACCGCTTCCTTCGGCGGCATGAGACCCACGGAGAGAACGACCATATCAAACTCTTCATCTATCAGTGTCCCGTCTTCCTGGACATAGGTGAGGAGAAGATTCTTGGTCTGCTGCAGTTCCTTTACCGATGAGGGCATGGATCTGATATATCTGACACCGTATTCGTTCTTCGCCCTGTCGACAAATCTGTCAAAATCCTTGCCGTAGGCACGAATATCCATATAGAAAATTGTGGGTTCAAGTTCCTTGGCATGTTCCTTCCCGATAATCGCCTGTTTGGTCGCATACATACAGCAGACGGATGAACACCAGCTGTTCCCGCAATTCACGTCTCTTGAGCCTACACACTGGATCCATGCAATCTTTTTAGGTTTCTGGCCATCTGAAAGCCTCTGTACATGACCAAAATAGGGGCCGGAAGCGGAAAGGATTCTTTCGAACTGTATACTGGTTACCACATTATCATAAATACCGAATCCATATTCACCTCTGAGCGACGCATGAAAGAGCTCTGTTCCGGGCGCTGCAATCACAGATCCAACTTGAATTGTTTCCTCTTCCGCAAACATCTCATGGTCAATTGCGCCGGCGACACAGACATCAACACACTGATAGCATTCCGAACAGACACCACAACTGAGACACCTTTTCGCTTCCCTTACGGCCTCCTCTTCAGTGTATACATCTATTACTTCCTTAAAATGTGTTTTTCGTTCATCGGGATCGAGTTCATGCAGCTTGGGACGGCTTTCTTTCGGTACCGAACTCACGTCACCCTTGTCGGCAATACCTTCCTTCCAGTTACGTGCCCGCCCGAGTGCTATATCTTCGCCCCTGAGGTAGCGGTCGATCGATTTTGCCGCTTCCTTTCCTGCGTTGATTGCCTCAACAGCCGTGGCGGGTCCGGTCACATCGTCACCACCGGCGAAAATACCCTCTGAACTGGTCGCGAAGGTTACATTGTCAACATCGAAGGTGTTCCATTTATTGACTGAAATATCGCTCCCTTCCGGTACAAAGGAAAAATCTGCTTTCTGGCCAATTGCGGGGATAATGGCATCGACGTCCAGGGTAAATTCCGAACCCTTGATCGGAACGGGGCGTCGGCGACCACTCTCGTCCGGCTCACCCAGCTCCATCCTGATACACTCAATGCCCGTTACCTTTCCGTTGCTCCCGATTACCTTTACCGGGGCAGCGAGGAACTCCATCTTGATCCCTTCCTGAATGGCCTCTTCAATTTCCTCCGGGGATGCGGGCATCTCGGCACGGGTCCTTCTGTAGAGAATAAAGGCCTCTTTGGAGCCGGTTCTGAGCGCCGTTCGGACGGCATCCATGGCGACGTTACCACCACCTACGACGGCGACGCGGTTACCGAGAAAGACCTTCTCGCCCAGATTTACCCGTTTTAAAAAGTCAATACCGTGGACGACCCCTTCGAGCTCTTCACCGGGGACATTTAATTTGCTGCTGACATGCGTTCCGACTCCAAGGAAAATGGCATCAAAATCTTTCTTAATATCATCAAAGGAGATATCGGTGCCCACTTTTGTATTGAGCCGTATCTCAACGCCCAGGTCTTCGATTATCTTTATCTCTGCATTGACGATGTCTTTCGGCAGCCTGTACTCGGGAATTCCGACAGAGAGCCAGCCACCGCCAACGGGAAGCGCCTCAAAGACGGTAACCTGATACCCCTCGACGGCAAGATAGTAGGCCGCTGTCAGCCCGGCAGGTCCACCGCCGATTACTGCCACCTTCTTATCTCTCTTTTCCTTTATCTCGGGAACAAATTTGGTCTCATCATTGAGATCGAGGTCGGCAACGTACCGCTTGAGATACATGATCGAAACGGGCTCATCAACCTCTCCTCTTTTACAGGCGGCTTCACATGGATGGTTACAGACCCTTCCGCAGACAGCGGGAAAGGGATTTTCCTGTTTTATAAGTTTCAGGGCTTCTTTATATTTTCCCTCCCCTATAAGAGCAACATAGCCCTGAACACTGATATGGGTGGGACAGGCCGCCTTACAGGGGGCTGTCCCTATTTTCTCAATTGCAAAGGCACTTGGAATTGCCTGGGGAAAGTTTCGGTAGATGGCCTTGCGCTCATCCAGGCCTTCATTGAAGGCATTCGAAACGGTTACGGGACAGACATTTGCACAATCTCCACATCCTGTGCATTTGCTGATATCGACAAAGCGAGGAGCTTTTTTGAGCGTTACCTCAAAACGACCCGCTTCACCGTCAACCGATTTTACCGTTCTGTTCGTAAGAATTTCTACATTCGGGTGTCTTCCGACTTCGACAAGTTTCGGAGAAAGTATACAGGCTGAACAATCGTTGGTGGGAAAGGTCTTGTCGAGCTGAGCCATGACACCGCCAATGCTGATATCATTTTCAACGAGATATACCTTCATACCCGAATTTGCAAGGTCCAGGGAAGATTGAATTCCAGCAATACCCGAACCTACAACCATTACGGCGCCTACTTTATCATTATCTTTAACCACCTTTATTGCACCTCGTGTTTCATATATGAGAAATTATCTATAACAATGACCGCCGGTCAGTACTTTTAATCGATGGTGTCGGTACCAAAATTTGGCTTTCATGTCAAGGTAGAATTGAAAGTTTTTTGAGCCCTGATAAAGGATGTACTACAAGAAGTGCGAGATTATAATGAGTTACAATAAAGTTATAATGT
>Ga0075124_10001375_pt1 | contig 11361 bp, 9 predicted proteins | sample AntAceMetag02UKS_FD_69809 | JGI IMG/M metagenome (GOLD analysis project Ga0075124, IMG submission 69809) | Saline lake microbial communities from Ace Lake, Antarctica - Antarctic Ace Lake Metagenome 02UKS | ecosystem: Environmental > Aquatic > Non-marine Saline and Alkaline > Saline | place... | reverse complement strand
CTCAATACCCTGAATGTGACAGCCCGGGCTGTTTTTTGTGTGTTGTGCGACCGGACTTCCATGAAGAGAAATACCTTTTAATCCACAGCAGAAAATAGAGTACTCAACCACAGCGGGTGATCTGTTCATGGCACTTTTTGATAATTTATTCGGACAGGGGAACCAGAATCCCTGGATTGAAAAAGGGAAAAACCACTTTATCCAGGGCAGATATGAAGAGGCGGCCCGGGATTTAGGGAAGGCCCTTGAAATTTCTGATGACACAGCGACCCACTACATGCGTGGGGAGGCATTCTTTTATCTTGGGGAGCCTCTTCAGGCGGCCCGTGAATTCCGGATCTGTGTGGAGAAGAAACCTGAGGACATCGCCGGGTGGGAATCATTCGGTGAGGCACTGATGCGCACAGGCAGTTACACAGAGGCACTGAAGTGCTACGACATCGTCACCACCCATCGACCGGAGGCACAGAACGGATGGCTCAGAAAGACAGCATGCCTCGAACGGCTCGCCCGCTACACCGATGCAGCAGCAGCAGCCGAGGCAGCACTCGCACTCGACCCGGATGACCGCATCCTCCGCGAACGGGCGGCACGGATGCACCTGCGGGCCGGAAATACGGCAGACGCACTCACCCATCTCACCCGGGTACTGAAGTTTTGTCCGGATAATGCAGAACTGCTCACCCTCACCGGTGACGCTCTGGAACGGGCAGGCAGACGAGAGGAGGCGGCGGAGACCTACACGCGGGCTCTCAAAGCAGACGGAGACTCGGTTGCGGTTATGATGCGGCTTGCAGCACTGTATGAGTCTCTCGGGCGGTTTGGAGAAGCAGCGGAGGTCTACCGCAGGGCTGCGATGGCCATGCCGGAGAACCCGGTCCCCGGATATTACCGGGCAGCCTCCCTCTACTGGAAAGGAGACTTCCGCGAATGTGCTCAGTCGCTTGAGATCGTGGTGAAAAAGAACCCCGATGATGTGCAGGCATGGTACCTGATGGGTGCCTCTCTGGAACACAGCGGGGATTACCGGCGGGCTGCGGACTGTTTTGATGCATTGCTCCGCATCGACCAGACAAACAGTCTCGCCTGGTATCACCGCGGCATCTGCCTCTCCGCTCTGGCCCAGTATGATGAGGCATACAAAAGCTTCGGAAAGGTCACGGACACCAGGGAAGACGGGGCAGTTTCATGGATCAGCACAGAAGCTGAACTCAGCCTCTTTTCCAGTGATTCACGGGGCAAAGGTGTCCGTCCGGCAGACATTGACGTCCGGATGAATGCCCTTACAGCCCTGCAGGCAGATGCACTGATGCACCTCGGGCGTGAACGCGAGGCCCTCACCCTGTACTCACGCCTCATCGATGAAGACAGAAAAGACCTCAGTGCATGGCGCCGGAAAGGCGAGGCACTCATGAACATCGGTGACTATGCACGGGCAACTGAGGTACTCACGCATGTGACAACCGTTGAAGAGAAGGACTGGACGTCTGTCACCCTTCTGGGTGACGCCTGCCTGCACACCGGCAACAGAGAACAGGCTGCCGCACACTATTCCGCGGCCATTCAGGCAGGAGTTACAGACCAGAATGCACGCCGAAAACTGGGAATCATCTACCAGACATCCGGTGAGCACGAAAAGGCCCTTGCTGTGTTTGACAGTATTCTGGAAGAACACCCGAACGACCCCGGAATTCTCGCACTAAAGGGCAGTTCCCTCCTCGACATGGGTCAGTATGAAGCAGCCCTCGCTGCACTTGAAGCAGTTGACGCCAAAAACGGGGCTGATCTTGTTATAAAACGGCAGATGGCTTCTGCCCTGGAATATTTGGGCAGATACCGGGAAGCACTGGAGGTAATCGTTGAGGCACGAACCATAGCTCCTGCTGATATGAGTCTCCTTGCCCAGAAGGCATCTCTCCTGGAGAAGGCAGGCGAACTGGAGGAGGCAGCCACGGTCTATATGCAGGTCGTTGAAGCCGAACCGGGCCGGGCAGGAGCATCACTTCGTCTCGGAGAATCCCTTGCATCCCTCGGGAAGTATGATGACGCGATATTCTTCTTCCAGCGGTCCCTTGAACGCAATCAGGAGAATACGGATGCCTGGATTGCCCTCGGGCAGACTTATCTGCGCAAAGGAGACATGGAAGACGCACAAAAATGCCTCATCTCTGCTGCAAAGACCAGACCGTCAGATCCGGCGGTGCATTATGAAGCCGGAAGAGTCGGGCTTGCCCTCGGGAACACAGGGGAGGCACTGGAGTCCTTTGACACCGTGCTCAGCCTGAAGCCGGACCATGCACCGGCCCTCCGCGAACGGGCAGCAATCCTTCTTGCAACCGGACGGGCAAAGGAGGCAGTGGAAGGATTTACGGCATATCTCACGATTGTCCCCGGCGACAATACCGTACGCACGCTCCGTGCCCGTGCCTATGAGAAGGCGGGCCGGTTTGCAGACGCTGCAGCAGAATACCGGGAGGTACTGGCCGTCAACAGTCATGATACCGACAGCTGGCTCTCCCTTGCAGCCTGCCTCCTTATCACCGGCGACTATGCAGGGGTTGCCGATGTGACAGAGAAGATAACAGCAATTGACCCCTCAAACTGCCAGGCATGGGAGTACCGGGCGTCAGCGCTGGAACGGCTTGGACGATATGAAGAGGCGGCCCATGCCTACCAGAAGGCCCTCTCATCCGGCAGCGATAGTATTCTGATGCAGATGCGGCTCGGCACAACGATGATGCATGCCGGTGACTATGCCGGTGCCGCCGCAGTCTTCTCAGGGGCGGTTGCAGCAGAACCGGAACGGGCGGAACTGAATTATCACCTCAGCGAGGCAGCCCTTGCTGCAGGAGACCTGAAGGGAGCACTTTCCGCGGCAGAGGCATTCAGGGACGCTGAACCGGATTCCGCCTATGCCCGCTTTATGGCAGGAGTTCTCTATGAACGCACCGGAAGAATCGATGAGGCAATCACTTCCATCCAGTCAGCAATTGAGGCAGACCGGAAGAACGGCACCTACTGGGCGGCGCTCGGGGCGGTTCTTATGACCGCAGGAAAATACCAGGAGGCAGGAAAGGCATTTGACCAGCTCACTCTCCTCCAGGGGGAGACAGCAGCCACATGGTACGGAAAAGGGCGGGCACTTGCCGAGACGGGCAAATATGAACAGGCGATCACCTGCTTTGAGGAGGCAATCAAAGCAAACCCGGACGATGACGCCTCACGCTCCCGTCTTGCAGCCGCATACATGGCCATCGGACGCTACAAAGAGGCAGCAGAATGCCTGAACAAACTCTCTACTGTATAAATGTAAAGAGACCATCTTCCTTTTTTGAGGCTCTTCATCCACTATCTGACGTCCGGTACGCAGGTTTGGCTCCAGACCCTCTTCGGGCGGTTTTGTTCACTACAACATGCAAGAATTAAAAGAGTCCACCCTGAATACGACCAATCCTCCCACAGGGCTTCCGGATGGCACAGTGAATACACCGAAAATATATGAAATTGGGATACGGGACGGAATTTGAAATACCGCAGTAAATAACCAATGGTTTATCTTTTTACGCCAGAATTCGCGGAATTCTGGAATAATATTATATATATTTAAGAGACAGTGCTATTTACACTGAAACAAGGTGATTATTATGGGAATTGGTGAAAATCTTAGCGAATCCTTTGAGTATACAAAGGAAGCACTGATTGGTAAATGGAAACGGTGGATCCTGCTTGTCATCATCGGTATCATTCCGATTGTGAACTTTATCCTGTACGGCTACACCATCCGGGTGCTGCGGGGAATAAAACCGGCACCGGAACTGGAAGATTATGTGCAGCTCTTCATCGACGGGCTGTTGTATATGATCATCTCCATCATATGGATGATTCCTGCGATCATTGTGGCCGTGATCCTCGTCGGCGGGTCAATCGGCCTTGCAGTTGCATCTGATCCGGCGGCAATGGGTGCGGCAATTGCAGGCATGGGCATCGGTCTCCTGATCACATTCATCGTCGCCATCCTCTGCGGACTGTTCACCACCATCGGCGTTGTCCGGTTTGCACGGATGGAGAAGTTCGGTGAGGCATTTGCATTCGGCGCAATCAAAGATAAGATCGGCGAAATCGGATGGGTCAATTACATCATCGCACTCATCGTAATGAGCCTGCTTATTGGAATCATCTACATGGTTCTCTCAATCATCCCAATCATCGGATGGCTGCTCATGTTCATTGCAATCCCAGCCTTTGCCATATTCTCGGCACGGTTCATCAGCAACCTGTACGACAGTGCAGGCACAGCCTGACATACAAATATTCTCTTTTTACCTTTATCCACTGCCCAGACGGAGATCGTGGTTTTCACAATAGAAACAATCCGACCTCTTCATCACAATAGTATATCCGGTACACGACTGTGGCTCCACAGTCTGGTTAGATCATTCGTTCAATACAACCTTCAAAAAATATCATGGCAATCCTGAATAAACACAACCATATGCACCCAACACATCCGAATGACGCGATAACACTGGCGTAGATTTTGAATAAAACCATGATACTGAACGGGATGCAGATTTTCAGAGTAAATGACCAATGGTTTATCTGTTTACGCCAGAATTACCGAGATACGGGAATAATATTATATATATTTAAGAGATAGTGCTACTTACCTCTGAAACAAGGTGATTATTATGGGAATTGGTGAAAATCTTAGCGAATCCTTTGAGTATACAAAGGAAGCACTGGTCGGGAAATGGGTCCGGTGGATCCTGCTTACAATCATCGGTATCATTCCGATTGTGAACTTCATCGTGTACGGCTACACCATCCGGGTGCTGCGGGGGATAAAACCGGCACCTGAGCTGGAAGACTATGTGCAGCTCTTCATCGATGGGCTGTTGTATATGATAATCTCCATCATATGGATGATTCCTGCGTTCATTATTGGTGCAATTCTCGTCGGCGGGTCAGCCGCTGCAATGATGTCCGGCTCTGATGCAATAGGCATGGCAGGAGGGGCAGGTATGGGCTTCGGGTTCCTGGTCGCATTTATCGTCGTCATCATCTCTGCACTGTTTGCCACCATTGGCATTGTCCGGTTTGCACGGATGGAAAAATTCGGCGAGGCATTTGCATTCGGTGCAATCAAAGACAAGATCGGCGAAATCGGATGGGTCAATTACATCATTGCACTCATCGTGGTGGGCCTTGTGGTTGGAGTCATCTACGGGGTTCTTTCAATCATCCCAATCATCGGATGGCTAATCATGTTCATTGCAGTCCCGTTCTTTGCCATCTTCTCTGCCCGGTACATCTGCAACCTGTACGACAGTGCAGAAACAGCCTGAAAAAATTACATCATATCAAACTTTTATTTTCTTTTTTCACTGCTCAAAGACCAGGAGGGCAATCCCTTTCTCATACAGGCAGATCACTCTCAACGGTGTATATGTCCATCACAATGACAAGCCACGGTTCCTTCTGCCGAAAGAGCCTCTGGTTTGCAACTGAACACGCTCCATACACATTGCATCACCCCCAGTCTCTTTTCTAAAAAAAGGCACACGGCAGAGATGGAGCAACTGCATCTCATCTTTGAAAGAAAAAAAATACGAAGAAAGCCCGGGCAGACCGATCAGTGGTCAGCATAGACAAGGATATCGGCATTCACCCGGTTGCCGTACAGGTCGATTTGCACCGGGCCTTCATGGGATATTTTCAGGTCTTTTTCGAGGTCCCCGCTATACTGCCGCCGGTAACCGTCCTGCAAAAGCACACTGCCCGTGGCACAGTCGGTCACCGTCACCTTCGTGAAACAGTCAAAGGTCGTGTCGTCATGCCCACGGATGATATAGGTGATAACAAGAGGGCCATCTGCCTCAAAGGACCGGGCGGCCCATGCAAAATCGATGTTCTCGTTTATCATCGGATTATTTTCGACTGCTTCAGTTGGCGCAGGGTCAGGGTCAGGGTCAGGGCCAGTACCGCCCGTTCCCGTAAACCGCTCACTGAACGAACAGACACTCTCGGTGATCGCAACCGTAAACGGGGCATCACCCTCCGGATTGGTCTCCCCGGTCAACACGTCAGCAATACATGATCCAACGGTCAGGACAAGTGCAAGACCGATCAATAGCATTATTTTTAGCCCCATACCTCTTCTGACCCCCCCGGCCATCAAACCTAAGAGGGAATATTCAGAACTGTTTAAATGGTTTCCGGTTTTAATTTACGCCCATATGAGCCATTACAGAGCAATCCATGTATCAGAAGGAATTTTCTATGAAATGGGATACAAAACGGGACCATTCTTCGGGTATCGTGTGACTACCGGTGCAAAGAGAAACAGGACTCACAGACAGGTCCATCCCGAGGGCCGCAGGTATACCCGCCATCATCGAACGTGCTGCCCGTCTTCCTGCATCATCGGGCACCATCCCCCATGCGATCTCATCTGCCATATGCAGAAGGGAGGCAGTGGCTGCCACGATGATGGGATCTCCTGCCATCACCCGGAGTCGTGCAAGGAACTCCTCCCGGAAGTGCTCACCAGGGAGTGCAGCAGCGGCCTCCCAGAATTCCTCTTCTCCGATGCCAAACCGTTCGAGCCTGACCAGCATGTTCTGCTGGGACTCAGGCCCAAGGCCGGTCTGCCGGGCCAGTGCCTCCCGGGTCGCTTCTTTGACGCACCGGGCAATGAGTTCCCCCAGTTTTGCGTGTTTGCCGCCATTGGTGAGGCAGAGCGGATGTGAGCGATCACTTACGACCGTGATCATATCGGTCCCTGACCCGGTAGCAATACCCGCCGAGTAGCGGGACGGGGCCATCAGTTCCTGGAGCACTGCCGCCTTCGCTTCAGCAGCCGTCATCACCACACGGGTCATGGTCTCCGGCGGGAGGGAGGCACCGATGAGAAGGAGCGTATTGATGGTGCCACCGAGATCGCCGAAGTCACCGTTCTCTTCGTAAAATGAGGCAGGGTCACCGGCACGCCCGCCGTTCACCTCGATGCCGCCGGTGACGACCGCGGTTACCGTGAGGTCACGAAAGGTATGGGTGACAACGGCGGCATTGCACATATCCGCCTTCGTGAGCATCCCGGTTGAACAGTCAGGGTCAAAACCGAGGGAAACTGCGGTAAGCCGCAGGTATCCTTCTATACTCCCCCCTTCCAGGGTATCCGACCGGCAGTCCTGCTCCGGGAGGTGGTGGTTGAAGACCATCCGGATGCCTTCATGGTAGCCGCCATTCAGCCACGAGGTGGAGATTACCGCCCGTCCAGGCGGGAGAACGGCCACAATGTTTGTTTCGTCGCAGTATACCATCTCCCCCCCTGCGGTTTCACAGAGCACATCCCTTATCTCATTCTTCGCGTTTTCTGTCATGATACACCGGATAGATATACAGAATACCAACTATTCAGAATCCAGAACAGATAATACCGGCCGATTCATTGCTCTGGTAATCAACCAGCCTACTGTCCTGCGTTACCACCATCCCGCCATCCCCCCACTACCCGACAATATGGAATACCGCAAAGAGGTAGTACAGTGAGACGGCGAGCATGAAGATGCCTGATCCGATACGGATGGGGACAGCCTGGCGGGTAAGAAACCCGGTGACACGCCGGGTGCGTTCCTCTGAGAGAAGAGAGAGCAGGAGAAGGGGAAGGGCCATTCCGAACCCGAAGAAGATGAAATTGATAAAATTGTCCACAAATGCGGTGACGGTTGCAGAGAGGGCAAAGAGAACGACGATGCCCGCCGGATTGCAGGGGAGGGCAATGAGGCCGAAGAAAATACCAAAGAGAATGGCGGCGGCATACGGCGATTTGGCACCGGGAACGGCGATATGCGGCAGGATGCGGGAAAAATCGAGACCTGCGATCATCAGCACTCCCACTACGGCGAGCACCCCAAAGAGCAGGGGCGAGAAGACAGCCGTCACATCATCGGCAGAGAGTCCAAGGAAGGTAATGACGACAAATCCGAAGAGAAGGCTTGCCGCAAGCACCCCGCCGGTGACACAGAGACCAAGATAAAGGGGGCGTGCCCGTGACCCCGCTGCACACTGACCGGCGAGAAAAGCCAGATACCCCGGATAGAGCGGAAGGACACAGACAGCACCGAGGGGCGTGAGAACTCCGGCAAGTAAAGAGAGGGCCCATGAGAGGAAGAGGGACGGCATCATGCACAGATATCTGATACCGACTGCCACACTTCTTCAGCGGATTTCAGCCCGTTTCTCATTTTATATGCCTTATTCCCCTCCGGACAAAAGAGAACAACCGGTGTGTTTGAAGGTACAAACATATCCCTTCCCCACCCATCAACGAAACCGGCAGTGAGAGAAGTCGGGGACGCAGCCATGATCACAGTGAGCCCGTTATCCTCCGCATGGATCTTCAGGGTCCCGCCTGATACAGACGGGTCCAGTGCGAGCCCGACAACTGCAATCTCATCCGGGTGGTCACCCTGCAGACGGGAGAGTTCACCAAGTTGATCGGTGCAGATGGAACAGGAGACCGAGAATGTCTGCACGATTACCGTCCGCCCCCCGTCACGAAGGCTCCGGATGGTCACCGTATCACCGGTGAGGGCATCGGTGAACGGAACATCCAGCCACTCGGATGATGAAATATCAGACGCGATCAGATGCCCGGGATCAGCGGGAAAAAGCAGAACACCCACAATTACCACTCCGACGAGGGCAATGAGGAGCAGAACAAGAATATCCTTCATCTCCATACGTCACAATACTTTGATTGAGGATATAATACCTCCGGGTAAAAAGGGGGAAGGAAGAAGGTGTCTTACCAGAAGCGTTCCTTTGAAATCATGAGGGCTTCTATGGCGGGAAGGGTCCTGCCGGTTAAAAACTGGATGCAGGCACCACCCCCTGTTGATATATGAGAGAATTTCTTTTCGATGCCCATCGATTCGATGACGGCTGCAGTGTGTCCGCCGCCCACCACCGAGAATTCTGCGGCTGAGGCGGCCCGCAGAATTTCATTGGTCCCTATTGCAAAGAGGGGATCTTCAAAGACACCGGCAGGGCCGTTTAAGACCACGGTGCCGGATTCACGGATGATGTCTGTTAAGGGACCGATGGAGTCAAGGCCACAGTCAAGAACCGGCAGGTCAGGAATGGCTGCCACCGGGCATTCATCCCGTAAATCACCGTCACGGACGGCGACCGTCTCCGGCAACACCACTTTGTCTCCGTATGCGGCAAGAATCTCCCGGGCCTTCTCCACCTCTGACAGGTAGCCAAGTTTACCGAGGAGATCTTCTGACGGGGACCCGATACTGATGCCCTGTGCCTTATAGAAGACATTCGCCACCACGCCGACGGCTATTACCAGGTCTGCGATGCCGCCCGAGAGGACGTTTGCCGCTACATCGAGGGAATCATCCACTTTGGTGCCACCGAGGACGAAGGTTACCGGCCCCGGTGCTCCGGCGAGGACCCGCGAGAGGGTGGCAATCTCTTTTTCCATCAGGAGCCCGGCAACAGCAGGCATCGCCCGGGGGAGGCCAACAATAGTCGGTTGTGAGCGGTGGGCAGTGCCGAATGCATCATTCACATAGAGGTCCCCCATCAAAGCGAGGTTGCGCACCAGATGCGTGCCGAGGGCGTCATCACCCGACATCTTCAGGTTCTCTTCGGCATTGAACCGGACATTCTCGAGCATCAGGACATCGCCTGTTTCCATCTCTGCCACTGCCTCCCGGGCACACCGCCCAAAGATGTCATCCAGATAGGTGACCGGGCGGCCGATGAGGCGTTCCAGCCGTGCGGCATGGGCCTCAAGCGTGGTGAAGTCCTTTTTTTGCGGCCGGGACTGATGCGTGAGGATCACACACTTTGCATCGCCCAGCGCCTGTACCGTCGGCACATGTTCCCGGAACCGTTTGTCATCAAGGATGATATTTGATGCAGGGTCAATTGGGGAATTAAAATCGACGCGCAATAGGACGGTTTCACCAGCAGTTTCCGTTTCAGTGAGCGTTGCGAATTTCATATTCTGTTACACCTGGAAGCACGAAAGAGAACGGACGATTCTCTGTATGGATTATCATTTAGATCGGACTTGCAATATTGGTTTCTTAGGGAGAACCGGTGCGATCCCTGCCGCCGGTCACTTCACCCCATAGCGCCGGACATGTTCCCAGGCCCGGTGGTAGCGTTCTGCACCGGCACGGTTCCGGTAGATTCCGGTATCCTCCCGGTGGTAGTGCACCCGATCCTCTCCCACCGGGCATACCTTGATACAGGTGCCACAGGGGGACCGGTACTGCGTCTGAAGCATCTGGCTGTACCCGGCACAGGTCGCCTTATCGGTCAGACCGTCCGGATAATCGTCTTCATCGAGCGCCTGCACCGGACACTGTGTTACACACTGCATGCACCGGGTGCAGAGCATCCCCTCCTGCACCGGGTCGGCCGGTAGGGACGCTGCCGTGAGAACAGAACCAAACCGGACACGCGGCCCGTACTGCGGTGTGAGTAGCATATTATTGACCCCGAAGTTCCCGAGCCCCGCAAGATATGCCGCATGTCGGTGCGAAAAGAAAGCCACCGGATTGTCTACCAGAACACTCACATCCCCATAGCCGTCGCGGGGAACAGAGACAGACGGATATCCCTGTCCGTTGAGATACTCCGCCAGCCGGTAAGTGTATTGATCAAGAAGACTGTTGATGGTCCGGTACTCTTCGCGGTACCAGACAGAAGGTGATGTCTCGAGGGCAGGGAGGTGCACGGGAAGACCTATCACAATGACAGACTGTGCTTCGGGCCAGATGGAACGGGGATAAAATGCCTCAGGCATGTCGGGATTCAGGGATGGGTCTTCCCACCGGCAGACATCAGCGATTCCCGACAGGGGAATCTCCATCTCACGACATCTGGCCTGTATCTTCTGCTTTAAATCTTCAGTCATAGAGAACCAGCATTCTCCTTTTCTCACCTGCACACAGAAAAGGTCTTCTCTTTTTTAGCCCGCACGCTGACGGGAAAGAAAACGGCAGCAGGGATGTGTTGTACAATACGGATGAGAGAGAAAAAGAGTACCCACTCAGAATAAGCAGGGAAAATAAGAGCCACGGCTCCGGTCTGAAGTAAAATAAAAAGTGTAATACTAATTAATTATTAGTATCTTGGTTTTCTGTGCTTTGGGAAGCACTCGTTGCAATACACAGGTCTTCCCTCTGTTGGCTTGAATGGAACGTCACATTCCTTTCCACAGTCTGCGCAGGTTGCCTTGTGCATTTCTCGGGGACCGCCAAAGGAACGTCCGCTATCCTGACCACGGCTACCGCCCCGGTAATTGTTTCTGTCGTTCATGAGATAAACTCTAAT
>Ga0075124_10001373_pt1 | contig 11366 bp, 10 predicted proteins | sample AntAceMetag02UKS_FD_69809 | JGI IMG/M metagenome (GOLD analysis project Ga0075124, IMG submission 69809) | Saline lake microbial communities from Ace Lake, Antarctica - Antarctic Ace Lake Metagenome 02UKS | ecosystem: Environmental > Aquatic > Non-marine Saline and Alkaline > Saline | place... | reverse complement strand
GGAAGTTCGGACTTATGCATTCCCAAAGAGGGCTTTGGGAATGAGAGAACTGGTGAGGGCTTTGGGAATGAGAGAACTGGTGAGGGCTTTGGGAATGAGAGGAGGTGGGTCGCTCTTCTGTGTCTTTATATCACGATTCATCGGGGAATTCGAGTCTCGAAAGACTGAAGTGTAACGGAGACTGGCGGTTTAAAAGATTCAATAATGGTATCTTCGAAAATCTGTAAAGTCTGTGTGGTTCTGCGTGCCAATAAAAATTAAATTGGTAAAGATGGTAAGAGGTCTTATTCTCATTGACAAAAATGGCAATTATTCTCCGGCTCATATTACGAAAAAGATGGCTTATGCGTATGTTGATAATTCGGAAGTTTTTATCGCTGGAATAAATCTAAATATTTAAGAAGCAGGTAAATCAGGATACTAAAAAAGCCGAAAGCAATTATGTTTCGGGTACATTTCTCTTTTCCATCTAATATGGAAATATCAAAAAGAAATAATATTGGCTTAAAGAATATATTTCGTCAGATCTTCGTCAGTAATGATCTTTCCAAGTTTTTGGGTAACCAGATCTTTTGTGATCTTGATCTTTTCAGTCTTGTTGTCCGGCAATTCGTAGAGGTAATCTTCCAGAAGTATGGAAAGGACAGTATGCAATCTTCTGGCGCCGATGTCCTCCATTTTTGTGTTTGCAAGCGCAGCAAAATGTGATATCTCTTTGATCGAACCTGGCGTGAAATGAACGTCAACCCCTTCGGTTTTAAGCATTTCAGTATATTGCTTGATTAGCGCATTCTTGGGAAGAGTGAGGATCTTTGCAAAATCCTCTTTAGTAAGACTTTTCAGCTCAACACGAATAGGGAAGCGTCCCTGCAATTCCGGAATAAGGTCTGAGGGCTTTGAAACGTGGAATGCTCCTGATGCAATAAATAGGATATGGGTTGTATCGACCATGCCGTATTTTGTGGGGACATTTGTACCTTCAATTATTGGAAGGAGGTCACGCTGAACACCCTCGCGTGACACATCGGGACCGTGCATAGATTTCTCACCGGCGATCTTGTCGATCTCATCGAGGAAGACAATGCCGTTTTCTTCAACGCGTGTTATGGCGATCTCTTTTACATCGCTCGTATCAACAAGTTTTTTAGACTCATTATAAAAGAGGTAATCGAGTGCTTCACCAATCTTCATCTTTTTCCGTTTCCCTCCCGATGAGTGCACGGGCAGAAAACCTGCGAGAATCTCACCCATATTTATATCAAAACTGTCCATGCCCATGCCTGAGAAAACTTCGATACGCGGCTCAGGTATTTCATCAAGTTTCATCTCTACTTCTCTGTTATCAAGCGAGCCGCTCCGGAGCATCTTTCGGAGTTTTGCTCTTGTTCTCCCGTGTTTCTCTTTTTCCTCTTCAAATTTTTTACGCTCCAGCTTTTGATCTTCAAGGGAGAGATTTGTTTTTCTCAGGCGTTTGAGGGGAGGGAGCAGGAGGTCGAGAACCTTTTCTTCTGCCCGTTCTCGTGCTTCTTCTTCAACCTCAAAAGTAAGCTCGTCGCGAACCTGGTTGATAGAAAGACTGACAAGCTCACGAACTATAGATTCGACATCCCGACCTACATAGCCCACTTCAGTGAATTTTGAAGCTTCTATCTTGATAAAAGGAGCATTGACGAGATTGGCGAGTCTTCTAGATATCTCCGTTTTGCCCACGCCGGTAGGTCCTATCAAAATGATATTATTTGGAAGTATTTCATCGCGAAGTTCTTCGGACACATTCTGTCTTCTCCAGCGGTTTCGGAGTGCGATAGCTACAGCGCGTTTTGCATTATCCTGGCTGATAATATATTTATCAAGTTCTTTTACTATCTGTTTGGGGGTGAGTTCGTGCATGTCCATTTAGATTTCCTCTATGACAGTATTATCATTAGTATAGATACAGATTTCAGCAGCGATCTTTAGCGCTTCTGAGACGATCTCTTTCGGGTTCTTTTTCTTATCTTTGATGAGAACCATAGCAGCAGCTTTTGCATAGGGACCGCCAGAACCGATAGCTGCAATATTGTGGTCTGGCTCGATTAGGTCGCCGGTACCCGATATCACAAGCAGATGGTTGGCATTACCCGCAATGATCATTGCTTCAAGGCGTCTAAGGAATTTATCTGTTCGCCATTCCTTTGCGAGTTCGACGGCAGCTCTCATAAGATTGCCCTTGTATTTTTTAAGTTTCTCTTCAAATTTTTCAAATAAAGTAAACGCATCGGCGGTTGCGCCAGCAAAACCTGCAATGACCTGTCCTTCATATAGTCTGCGTACTTTATGAGCAGTTGCTTTGAAAATAGTATCGCCGAGTGTTACCTGTCCGTCGCCGCCGATTGCTACTTTTTTCCCGATCTTAACACCGAGTATTGTTGTTCCCTTAAACTTTGTCGCTTCCATTATCTTTTATATCCTATGATTTCTTACTCTTATTTTTCTGTTTTTTTTCTTCTTTTTGAAGATTGCCATTGATATATTTTTGGTAAATTTCATCGATTTCCTGTCCGCTGAGGGTTTCCTTATCCAGTAGTTCGTTGGCAAGTGAATGAAGAAGTGGTTCATTATCAGAGATTATTTTCAAGCATCGCTGGAATTGTTTTTCTATGATAGTTTTAATCTCTGAATCGACGAGTTTTGTAAGGTCTTCGCTATGATTATTCGGTCTGCCGAGTTCTTTGCCGAGAAATATATTTGTATCTTTATCCACGATTGTCATAGGACCGATCTTTTCGCTCATGCCCCATTCGCACACCATTTTTTTTGCCAATTCCGTTGCTTTCTTTATGTCATCTCCCGCTCCGGTCGTAGGTTCACCTCCTGCGATCTCGTCAGCAGCACGTCCACCAAGCAGGTGTGCAATCGTAGATTCGCAGTAGCTTCTTGAGTAGGTGAGTCTATCATCAAGAGGAAGGAAATGGGTTGAACCGAGGGAGCGACCGCGGGGTATGATCGTCGCCTTATGGATAGGATCGCTACCGGGTATGAACTTGGCAGTCATCACATGACCTGTCTCGTGATAAGCAGAATTTCTTTTCTGCTCGTCAGTGAGTACCATACTTCGGCGTTCTCTACCCATGAGCACTTTATCTTTTGCGCTTTCAAAATCATCCATTTGTACAGATTTATGTCCTACACGCGCACCCCAGAGTGCTGCTTCATTCACAAGGTTTTCAATATCAGCTCCGGAGAAGCCGGGGGTGCTTTTAGCGATCACAGAGAGGCTTACATCCTTTGCAAGATGGACTTTCTTTACGTGTACCTTCAGAATACCTTCTCTCCCTTTTACATCGGGTCTATCTACTACGACTTGTCGGTCGAAACGTCCGGGACGAAGAAGCGCTGGGTCAAGAATATCAGGTCTGTTCGTGGCGGCAATTATGATAACGCTTTCATTATCCTCAAAACCGTCCATTTCAACAAGGAGCTGATTGAGTGTCTGTTCGCGTTCATCATGACCTCCGCCAAGTCCTGCTCCCCGGTGGCGACCAACTGCATCGAGCTCATCTATGAAGATGATACAGGGTGAATGCTTCTTTCCCTGCTCAAAGAGATCACGAACACGAGAAGCTCCAACGCCGACGAACATCTCGACGAAATCGGAGCCACTTATACTAAAGAAAGGCACATTTGCTTCTCCTGCAACAGCTTTTGCAAGTAAAGTTTTTCCTGTTCCGGGAGGTCCAAGCAAAATGACGCCTTTCGGGATCCTGCCACCTAATCTCTGGAATTTCTTTGGATCCTTGAGAAATTGAATGATCTCTTCAAGTTCTTCTTTTGCTTCATCTACACCGGCGACATCTTTAAAAGTCTTGTTAGAGCGGCTGCCGGCGAACATCTTTGCACGGCTTTTTCCAAAACTGAATGCCTTTCCTGCTCCGCCCTGCATAGAGCGCATGATGAATATCCAGAACCCAATGAATATTATAAAGGGAAGCCAGTAAGAGAGTAGGGTTGTGAACATCGAGGGTTTCTTAGAAATGATCTCAATATCTTTATGGGCTTCTGCAATATTCTTTACCAGATCCGGATCATCAAAAGGGATATTTGTAGTTTTTTTTGTATTGCCGATAAAGTAAGAAATATCTTTTCCGCTGAAAATTATTTTTGAAACTTTTCCAGACTCTAAATCATTCCGGAACTGAGTGTAAGAAGCTTCAGATGAACCTCCACCGCCTGAGAAAAGCTGAAAGAAAGCAACGACTGCCAGAATAACTATGAGCCAGACAAGAAGAGAGCTTCCTTTTGGTGATTTTATGGGTAATTTATTTTTGGGAGGTTGATTATTATCTTTTCCCGGAGGTGTTTTATTTGTCATTTAATTGATATATCTCCTTTTTTAAAATTCCAATATAGGGTAAATTTCTATATTTTTCATCGTAGTCCAAACCATATCCTACAATGAACTCGTTTGGTACATCAAAGGCTTTGTATGACATTTCAATATCCAGCTCATGGGCATCGACTTTGTCCATAAGCACGCATATTCTCAGAGAGAGCGGGTTCTTTCCCTGCAGATAGCGAAGTATGTAATTCAGTGAAAGTCCCGTATCAACGATATCTTCGATTATTAGGACGTGTCTATCACTGATATCAATATTGCAATCTTTTGTGATCTGAACTACTCCTGAACTTTTTGTGGAATTACCGTAACTTGCCACTCCCATGAAATCGATCTCGATAGGGATGTCCAGTGCCCTCATAATATCTGCCAGGAATACGACACCGCCCTTGAGAATGCTTATGAGAATGGGATTTTTATCTTTGTAATCACTTGAAATCTGCTCACCAAGCTCTTTGACTTTTTCCTTAATGTCCTGTTCAGTATAAAGAATTTTTTCTATATCATTATGCATACGAAACCCTTTTATATATTTAATTTAAAACGTATATGTATAATATACTCTAAACGATAATTTAGCAAACTTTATTTCATAAGACGCCGTGCTTTGCGGTAGCTCTCTAATTTTTTCATGATTTTGATACGGAGTACGTGAGAAGTTCGCGAGGTGATCTTGACAAACTCATGTATCCGCATACCTGCCACCCAGATAATTCTATTTTGATCCTCTATGATGATCTTTTTCTTACGTTCAAGCCGAGGTATTTTCTCATCGATGAAGAATTCTTTTAATTTCTTTTGGTTCTGCATACCAAGTGGAATGAAGCTGTCTCCAGGCTGACGATAATGCGCTTTGAGCGGAAAAGTGACTTTATCAAAATCTATATAGCAGGTATTATTCTCATCAAAATTAAAACCGTGAACGGGCAATACTTTTATTTCTGACAGCATTACATAAAAATCACCGAATAGGATATGCCTTGTGTATCGCTTGATCTCACGAAAATAATCAGAAGTAGTATAATCTGGGGGCGACATCTTGAAAATGAGAGTATTGGCGTTTTTTACAACATAGACGTTGTGGGGCAGGTGAATGAATTTGCCACCGGGTCTCCTGAGGAGTTCATAAATTTCTGACAGGTGTGCGGAATAGAAATCCGATTCTGAGCCGGTCAAAAAGCCGAAGATCCTTCTGAATACATAGAAATAAAGCACTTCACTTTGTTTGAGTTTGTCCAACAGCACAATATATTCGTCCTCGCTTTTTTGCTGTACGACTTCCTTAAAAATATCTTTGCTGTGGGTTTGCAGGAACATATCTGTCTTCTGGAAAATATGAGAGCTGTCATAGATCTTATTGATCACTGTGGGGTTGAATTGCTCAGTGATCATAGGAAGAATGCGATGACGTATCTTATTCCTGTCATACCCAAGGTCATCATTTGAAGAATCATAGGAAAAGGATATGTTGTTTTTCTCTGCAAAAGTAGCGATCTCTTCGCGCTTGAAGCTCAGCAGGGGACGAATGACACTACGTCCCTTTGGAAGCATGCCCTTCAAACCGGTGAACCCACTTCCTCGGAAAAGATGGAGCAAAAAGGTCTCTGCCTGATCATTCATATTGTGCCCGACTGCGATTTTATTGAAGTTATATTTTCTTAAAAGATCTCTGAAAATGCCGTAGCGTATCTTTCGTGCAGTGTTTTCAATATTCGATTTATCTGTGATCGTGACATTATGAACGATAATGGGAATGCCCCACTTGTAGCAAAGATTTTTCACGAACCGCTCATTCTCTTTGGATTCGTCTCCACGAAGATTGTAATTAATATGAGCAGCAAGAGTCGTGAGCTGGAACTCAGCCGTGATTTTCTTCAGTAAATACAATAGTACGGTGGAATCAATGCCGCCGGAAATACCAATGAGCAACTTGTCGCCCTGTTCGATCAGGTTCTCATGATGAATGAACTGCTTAAGCCGGGTTACAAGATTTTTACGATTATTCATAAATTATTTCTTTATATACTTTTCTGCAAAGTCTCTTCCTCTGTTTATCGCATCAAGATTTTTTTGCACGATGTCTTCACCCTTGCGTCCAAAAACTGCCCGAATACTATCTTCCAACATATTAAAAGGAATTTCCAGGAAAGGCGTAGAGGCACCCAATATTACCATATTCATGGAACGGGGAGATCCGATCTCCTTAGCGATGGCATCACCATCAATCGCAATGCTGTTTTTGTGAGCTTTTATTTCTTTAAGAAGGTGTTTCATTTCAGGATAATTTGGTATATTCACAAAAGGAGTAATATTTGTGATGAGCCAGCCGTCTGGTTTGAGATAGGGAAAATAGCGAAGCGATTCCATCGGCTCCAATGAGATGATCATATCTGAGCGACCATGGGGAACGAGGTCGGAGTGAATTTCTTTGTCGGAAATACGAAGATGAGATTCCACTGCACCGCCACGCTGCGACATACCGTGCGCTTCTGCCTGTTTGAGATAGAGGTCCGCTTTTACAACTGCATAACCAATGATAGTTGCAATGGATAGAATGCCCTGTCCGCCTACGCCTGCAAGTATGATATTTTTTTTCATTATGTCCTCCCTCTACTTCTGTTTTCTGAGTTTTGCCGCAATGTGAATACAGGGACGGCGAGGAATAATAACTGAAACGCCATTATAATTTATCTCATTCTTTATGATCTTAACATTTTCTTCGTGATGACTTTTCAGTGGATTGATAATGTGAAGATGCTCTTTCTCCACACCGATACCCATACAGATATCTTCTACTCTGCCGGTCACTGCGGAGTCCTGCATTCCTGTCATCGCTACAATACTGTTATCAAGAATGAATGCTACAATATTCGCTTTTGAATTCACCGCATCCAGAAGCGGTGTCATGCCAGAATGTCCAAACGTGGAGTCGCCGATCACAGCGATGGAAGGGAACAATCCTGCATCCGCAGCGCCCACAGCCATGGAAATAGACGCACCCATATCCACGCAACTGTTGATCGCATTGAAGGGAGGAAGGAATCCAAGCGTGTAGCATCCGATATCAGAGAAAACATGCCCGGGTCCGTATTCCTTCATGGCTTCATTGAGGGCATAATAAGTATCTCTGTGCGGACAACCCTTGCATAGTTCTGGAGGACGTCCTTTTACGATTGTTGGCACTTCTTTTATTGGATATGGTTCGAGACCAAGTGCGGTTCGAAGTTTTGCAGGATCGAGCTCGCCCCATCGGGGAAGAGAGCCGTCCATACGTCCTTTGATCTTCAGACAATTATCAAGATAACCGCGCAGCCATTCTTCAATCACAGGCATCCCGTCTTCTACAACAAGAATTTCGTCACATTCATCGACGATTTTCTGAATAAGTTTTCTCGGAAGTGGGTACTGGCAAATTTTCAGAATAGGATATTCGCACTTGGCTTCGACATGGTTTTCCTTCACATAATTATAGCCAAGTCCGCAGGTAATAATGCCGAGTGATCTATCCTTTCCATCATGATACTCATTATATTTTGAGTTTTCTGATTCTTTCTCAAGAAGCTCTTGCTTTTCAATAAGATTGATATAGTTCACACGTGCAAAAGCAGGCAGAAGCATGAATTGGTTTGGGTTGTCAGGCAGTTTTATCTCATTTTCATTGAGATATTTTGTGCGGACAATGCCTGCACGAGAGTGCGAAAGGCGGGTAACAAGTCTCATAATGACAGGTGTTTTGTATTTTTCAGAAAGAGCGAAGGCATCAAAGGTCATATTATATGCCTCTTGCTGATTCGAGGGTTCGAAAACAGGAACAAGTGCGAACCTGCCATAATGACGGGAATCCTGTTCGTTTTGAGATGAGTGCATGGATGGGTCGTCAGCAACTGCTACGATGAGTCCTCCGTTTGCGCCTGTTATGCCGGAGTTCACAAAAGGGTCAGCAGCAACGTTGAGTCCCACATGCTTCATAGTCACCAAAGCCCGTTTGCCTGTGTATGACATGCCGAGGGCTTCTTCCATTGCTGTTTTTTCGTTCGCAGACCAGGTACGATGAACATTTCGCTGTGCAGCTTCTTTGCTGTGTTGAACATATTCGAAGATTTCGGTAGAGGGTGTGCCTGGATAGCCGTAAGCACCGGAGAGCCCAGCATCAAGAGCACCTTGAGCAAGGGCTTCATCACCGAGGAGCAGTAATTTGTCCATTATTCCTTCTCCATAAAAATTTTTTTCAAAGAAAGAAGTGGCTGAGAGTTTATGTCAATGAAATCTTCTAATCTCAACGTTATGAATAAGAAATAAATTTATGCTTGGCGTATAGAACTGAGTTTTTGATATTTGAATTCGTGAAACAAAGTTTTATAATGGCAAATAATGTTAATCTTTATCTTGGAGATTGCAAAACAGAATTATCCAGATTATCTGATAATTTAGTTGATCTAATATTTACATCTCTGCCATATGTCAAGTATATGATTTCATCACAACCATGCATACCTTCAAAATATTTTAGATTTATAAGAAGGTGACAAATTTGAGACATCATGTTTGAGTTCCGATTTCCGGGACGATTTTTGTGTCGAATAGCTTTCATAAAAAAATATTAACCTCGTTCCCAAGCCCCTGCTTGGTAACGCAGGATGTTGTTAGAGCGTTCCCAAACTGGGGTTTGGGAACGAGGGAAAGGGTCTCCTTTTTGAAATATTAAGTCATCGTTATTACATTTCCCTTGTGACGATGAGAAACCAAAATTTATTGACACTATAACGAGAAAAAAATCAGAATCCGTTTTGAAAGAAGGATAAAATGGAAATTTATATTAAAAAATTTACGTATATGACCGGTCTGGCTGGCGGCGGCTTGATAGTATGCGCTTCAGTAATTACTGCACTTGCCTATCATGGAACGAAGGGGTAGCTGTATTCGCCTTTCAATCATTTCATTTCTGAGCTCGGGCAGAGAGGAGTATCCAAATTGGCACCTCTTTTCAATATCAGGCTCATGATCGGCGGAGTGCTTTTTGCATTATTTATGCTTGGACTCGGCGTGTACATAAAGAAATTCTATGCGTATATTGCTGCTGGACTTGGCGTTATCACAGGCATTGCATGCGGCTTGGTCGGTGTGTTCCCCATGAACAACATGCGTATTCACGGTCCGGTTGCTCTGACTTTTTTCCGTGGCGGGCTGATCACGATTTTATTTTTTACATTAATTTTCCTTTTTGATAAGCAGAAAAAGATCTCCAAATGGATGATCATTCCCGGCGGAATTACTGTGCTGGCTTTTACCGCTTTCTTGACCATACCGAAAATGTTGGGATATGCAACAGGTACTTCTCTTTCTGTGCCCGATGTCCGCCCGACATTCTGGTTGAATCCATTTTTGGAATGGCTGGTTTTCCTGACGGTTATCTGCTGGGTAATTGCATTATCCGGGTATTTGGTGAAACTGAAAACCTCACCCTAGCCCTTTTCCCGACAGGTCGGGAAGAGGGAATTAAAGGGAGAGGTCACTAAAACATTTGACAAAAAAGATATGATTTATTAGAAACGTAAACACTGAGTTGGATTTGGTTGTACTTCTGAGATTGAGTGGAAAGTGATGTAATACTTAATCGAAAATTAAAAAGACCTAAAGGAGTAAAGATGCCGAAAAAAAAGCAAAGTCGAGTAAAAGTTGCTGGCGATTTAGTAAATTTATTTAAAGAAATTGTGAGTTTGGTTGAGAAATATGGAAACATAATTGTGGATTTTTCAAAGGAACAGATACATAAAATAAACTTGAGATTCCACGGAAAAACCATTGCATTAATTGGACCAAAGGCGGCCGGTAAAACAACATTTATTAATATTCTATTAAATCCAAATTTGCAAATTGATCCAATGGATTACACGCCTACAATAAATTCAGAAGAATTGCAAAGTAAAGTAATTAAATATAAGCCTCCCATGAAAGATGGGAAAAAAGAGGATACTATAGTATTTAAATTTCGTAAACCTAAAGATGTAGGTGGAGAAAGAGATTTCAGAGATGCAAATGATTGGTTATCTGTTTGTGAAGGAGTAAACTTTTTATTTTATATTTTTGATATATTTGAATACCATCACAATAAAAAAATGGAAAAAAGAGTTGAAGAAGATCTGAAATGGATAGTTGAAAATAATCAAGCATTTGCACAAAATTTTGAAGTTATTATTTTTGCAAACAAAATTGATAGATTTAATCCAGAAAATCAAGAAGAAAGGCAAAAGTTAATAAATCAAGATATTGAAATTATGACAGAAAAATTCAAAAATATTTTCGGAGATTTCTCGGGGCATTTAAAATTAATTTCTCCTTTATCATTAATGTCTAGATCAACTAGAACGAACTATATAAAAGAAGCCTTATTAATGGTTACAAATAGATGATTAAAGTTATATATTTTATCCCTGGTAAAAATCAATATGATAGTCTGAAAATTATTGAATCCAATGGAGATAGAATTGATTACTCCAAGTTTAAAAAACTGTTCGCAAATAATTACAATAAAATAAATTTAAGATATCCAAACGAGTTAATTAAAAGAACTGTGTTGGATGCACAAATACTAAGTTTTTTTAAAAGTGATAAGACATATATTTCTAGAACCTGTATAGTAAATAAAGACTCATTTGGAAGACCATTTCCTATAACTGAAATAATTATTAGTGATGAAAGTTTATCTTATGAAAAGTTAAAAATAAAGACTAGTAATACGATATCAAAAGATTTAGAATTTCCAGAAATTCCAGATTGTACAGACTCTGAATATACAAAAAAAGTTTTAAAAACTGAAAGTATAAAAATAATTAAAAAAGTCGAAAATATTATTGACTGGGATGAAGAATGGAGAAACAATTTCGATAGAGCATATAATATTTTGATGCAAAATAGAAGTAAGTCTGGAATTAGCATTTGTTTTAATGAGAAAATTAGAAAATATTATGATTCTTATGCTTATTATATAGAT
>Ga0075124_10001371_pt1 | contig 11367 bp, 10 predicted proteins | sample AntAceMetag02UKS_FD_69809 | JGI IMG/M metagenome (GOLD analysis project Ga0075124, IMG submission 69809) | Saline lake microbial communities from Ace Lake, Antarctica - Antarctic Ace Lake Metagenome 02UKS | ecosystem: Environmental > Aquatic > Non-marine Saline and Alkaline > Saline | place... | reverse complement strand
CTACGCCTTTATAAGGGGCAATGAAAATATTATGCCTTCGGCATATAATATCACTAAACTAAATCTGGCAAGAGAAGGAAAACGTTTTAATACTAATGTCAATGTCATTTTATATTGGTAAAATACCAGGATTTATCCCTGATGGAGTACAGTATCCAACAACAGCAGCAGATGGAGGAGGAATATCTGTAAAGTAAAATAAAAACTTCATGTATATAACCCCTACAGGGTAAGGTTTGGGGTATTGCCTGGATTTTTCTTCAAATAAATAACATCTACGATGTAAAATCAATCTTTTAATTAGTCTCCGGTAACCTCGCTGAATGCCGGGCAAAAATAAATACATTTCCTGCACTCAGTACATTTTTGATAATCAATCTGGGGAATATTTCCTGGATCATGGGTAATAGCTTCTGTCGGGCAGAAACTGATAACCTGACATTTATTTTTTTTAGAACAATATTCCGGTTTAATTACGATCATTTTCATTCTCCTGAACAAATACACAAGGGCAATTTATATATTGTCAACCATTAATTCACATATTTAAGTACTACCCTATAATATATACATATAACTTAGGAAAGTGCAATAACTTACTATCCTGGATTTTTTTCTTTACTTTCTCTGTATCTGAACATTAATTTACTTATGGTAATTTTATTATTAATTGTGATCATTATGTTATCAGTACTAAGTACTGGTCGAATATCTTCTTTGGAAAAAAAAATAGCCCAAATGCTGGTCATTGGATTTTTGGGTGATGATGAATCTAATCCAGAATTTACTGCATCCCTGGAAAAATATAATCCTGGTGGTGTGATACTCTATAATCGTCCTTCATATCCTGGAATTGGCAACATAAAATCTCCAGAACAATTACTCCGGCTCACGAATTGTATTAAGCAACATTCAGAAATCCCACCTTTCATTGCTGTTGATCAGGAAGGTGGAAAAGTGATCCGTTTAAAACCAGAACAGGGCTTTCATCCTTATGCGAGTGCACAAGAAATTGGAAGGCAAAACATACCAGAAGTTACCTTAAACTGGGCGAAAGAAATTGCTAAAGAGCTTAAGGAAAATGGGATAAATTTCAACCTTGCACCTGTTATCGATCTGGATATAGATCCAGATTCTCCGGCTATTGGCAGGTATCAACGATGCTTTTCATCATCACCTGAAATAGTGACTATTCAGGCGCGAATATTTTGCCAGGCTATGAATAAATTTAAGATCTATAACTGCTTGAAACATTTCCCTGGGCATGGCTCAGCCAGCACAGATTCTCACTATGCTAAAGCTGATGTAAGCCAGAGCTGGAATAATCTTGAGCTTGAGCCCTATCAACAGCTTATTGCAGAAAACATTTCTGATATGGTGATGGTGAGTCATATACATAACAAGCACTTAGATGAGAATTTTCCGGCATCACTTAGTAAAAATATTATTAATGATCTGCTGCGAGAAAAGCTGAACTGGCAGGGCGTGGTGATCACAGATGATCTGCAGATGAAATCTGTTGATGATCACTATAGTCTTGCTGAGATATTAAGGCTGGCAATTCTTGCAGGAAATGACCTGCTTTTATTTGGTAACAGTAAACCATCAAATCAGCTAAAAATCAATCAAATAGTGCAGATAATAGTAAAAATGATATATTCAGGAGAAATTCCAGAGATACGCATAGAACAATCATATCAGCGGATCAGGCAATTAAAAGCCAAATTTATTGACATTTAAGATGCTTATAATGATTTTATCCAGCAAGTGAGGTGAAATGGTAAAAAAGAAATTTGATATAGGTCCTTATTTATATTTACTGCCGGCACTGGTGATCATAATAGTTTTCCGTCTGGTACCGATAGTATTATCCTTTGTGGTAAGTTTTTATGAATGGACAATCAATGGTGCTGGTGATTTCATAGGATTTGCTAATTATCAGAAGCTGCTTACTGACCCTGATTTTTGGCAATCCATGTTAAATACATTTTATCTGGTGATCTTTGTAGTACCTCTCAGCTTGTTTTTATCGCTTGTTTTTGCCAATTTCCTGAATGGTATCACTAAATTACGAGCCTTTTTTAGAACCGTATATTACATCCCCACAGTCACATCAATGGTGGCTGTCTCAATTGTCTGGAAGATGATCTATAATCAGGAGACAGGATTAATGAACTATTTACTGGGGTTGATCGGTATAGAGCCTTTGGGCTGGCTGGCAGAAAGTCGCGGAATTTTTCAGTTGATGTTCGGCAGTGCTGTACCTGCCTGGGCTGGAGGACCTTCACTGGCACTCTTTTCCATAATTATTCTCACAATCTGGAAAGGACTGGGTTATAATACAATTATCTATCTTGCCGGTTTGCAGAATATACCCGAAACATATTATGAAGCTGCTTCTATTGATGGAGCAAATAAATTCACTAAATTCTTTAAGATAACTCTGCCCATGGTATCCCCCACCACTTTTTATGTGCTTATGATGACCACTATAACCACTTTCCAGGTATTCTCACAAATCTACCTGATGACTGGACCAGGAGCAGCTACAGGAGGACCATTGGGTACAACAAAAGTGATAGTATATTATCTATATGAACAAGGATTTGATAAGCAGAATCTTAGCTACGCCAGTGCTATAGCCCTGGTTGTATTCTTCATTATCCTCAGTCTTACTCTATTCCAGAGAAGGCTGGAGAAAAAAGTACATTACTAAGGAAAGAGCATGCAGGACAAAAAAATATTTACTTATATCATTCTGGGCTTTTGCGGATTATTTATGATCATGCCCTTTGCCTGGATGCTGGCTACATCAGTAAAATCACAATTGGAGATCAATAAAGGGAATAACGGGTTTTTACCTTATGTTGAAGTTGATTATCTGGATCTGGCTGGGGATGGTGAATTATTACGTTGCAAAATCCTCAAACCTGCTCCGGGTGACAGTCTCTGGATCAATATTTTTGATGAAAATGATGTGATAATTGCTTCCTACCTGAAAGTTCAGGCGTCAAAAGTTACTCACAAGAAAAGCATAAAACTCTTTTTCAGTAATTTTGCTGTAGCCTGGGAGCAAGTACCCTTTGGCAGGTATTTCCTCAACACAGTATTTGTTAGCGGTATCAGCGTATTGGGAGTTATCATCACAGGCAGTCTGGCAGCCTACGCATTTGCCAGGATGAGGTTCAAAGGAAAGGAATTCATCTTTTATCTCTTTATTTCCATGATGATGGTGCCTCAGCCGGTTTATCTGATTCCCTCCTATATTTTGCTCCACCATCTTGGCTGGCTAAACACTTATTATGCGCTCATAGTACCCTGGCTGGCAAATATATTCACGATTTTCCTGCTGCGTCAGCAATTTAAATCATTACCGCAGGAACTTTTTGACGCTGCTGCAATCGATGGCTGCAGCCGTTTTGGTGCTCTCTGGAGAATTGTGCTACCCCTTTCCAAGGGTGTGATAGCAACTGCTGCTATTTTTGCCTTTATTGGTTCCTGGAACAGCTTCATGTGGCCTCTGGTAATGACAGATAGTGAAGAACTGCGAGTGCTCCAGGTAGGTCTCTCTTATTTCTCCGATTCAGCAAGTTCGCAAACCGCACTGCTGATGGCTGCTTCCACATTCAGTATCCTGCCTTTGGTTCTGCTCTTCCTGATTGCCCAGAAACAGATCATGGCTTCTTTTGTATCCAGTGGCTTAAAGGGATAATTTTACTTGACGATATAACATCGCTCTAAATATGTTTTTATATTGATTAAATGATGGAATAAAAAAAATGATAAATAATAGAAGTATAACCTGGTTATTCTGCCTGATCTTTTTGATGCTGGCATTAACTGCTCATTGTCATGAACCTTCTGATATGACTATCAAATATAGTGCAATCACTGGAGATCTGTCTATTGTCGTCTATCACAAAGTGAATTCCACTACGGTTCACTATATCAATAATCTGGAAATATATCTGAATCGACAGGGACTGGAACTGGAAGACAGACTGTTGATCACACAGAAATTTTTTAGCCAGCCTATCCGAAATGAACAGAGAGCTAATTTCCAGGTGCGGGATCTTAATCCTGGAGATGAACTTAAAATTATAGCTTATTGTAATTTATTTGGCAAAATTGAACGCACAATTACTATTACCGAAGAAAACTGGCAGGATAACACCCAGGAATAGAACAATCATTCTCAATCCGCAACTAATGATTACACACAAAAGTTACACTCCTGTAAAGGCATCAAACTGTTAACTTTGTTTACTCATGTATAATTTTGGGACAGGTACATAAAAAAGTCGGACCTGCCTGAGGGAGGTAGGCAGGTCCTTGGGTGTATGAGGAGGGATTCTATAATTTAATATACAGGGATAAACCGCCATTTCTGGTTTATGTTCCCAGTATAATCTTTTGCCATAATCTGATCTTTGTGATCTGCTTCAGCATCGCTTGTTAAAGCCCTGCCGTTATATTCAGAAACTATATGGTACAAGTCATCATCTGAGGTAGAAATAATTCGCCAGTGATCAGTAGTGTCATTTAATTCACCTCCGATTCTCAAATGATTATCTTTGCCAGCCGCATCAGGAATAATATGCAGGTGCAGGTTATGTTGCGCCTTCACGATATAATAAGAATCCTCGCTTGCCTGAACAAGATAAAATCTTTGGGCAAAAGAATTATTTGGCTTCCATAATTGCACGTATCTATCAATATCATTATTAGACAAATCAAGGCAGTAAAGCCCGCAATCAGCACAATTTAGATAGTAAGCAGTATTAGCTGACAACTCAGGGCAATCCACGATGGGATTTACCTGTGCTGCATCCAATCTGGCTTTCTGCGGTACTGCCGCTGCCAGATGGATGGCGATGATCATAACTGTCACCACTGTTAACACTTTTCGTATCATACTATCTCCTTCAAATACTAATTAAGCATTTAATGTTCCATACTAAAGCAATAATTATTTCTTGAATTCAACTTGTAATTGAGCTTTTTGTTTCATTATCAAATTTGCTCTTATGTAAGTGTCCATTTTCATAATTAAAAAAGAGCTGGCATCCCTCCGAAATTAAATTGCTGTGCTTTTGCGCCAGGCTCTGGGTTATGAACAAGAAATTGGCAGTGCTAAACGGTTTATTGGTATAGGTTTATAATTTTATTTTCTCTGATCAACATTGCGAAGGTTTTCAACCATTCGCAAGGTTTTGGCTGGGGGGATGCGTAAATAAAAAAGAGAACTTGACGAGAAATAATAGTAAACAAGATTTATTTAAAAAATTACAGGATAAAATATATGAAAAAGAATCTAATAGCTGATTTGCATATTCACTCTCATTTTTCCATGGCTACCAGCAAAGACCTAACTCCTGAGTACCTTGACTGGTGGGCGAGACGAAAAGGTATCAATATTATTGGCTCTGGTGACATATCTCATCCTGGCTGGCTGGCGGAACTGAAAGACAAACTGCAGGAATCTGAGTTTGGACTATATCAGCTTAAACCTGATCTCCGTCTTTCGGTAGAAGACGCTTTCAGAAATACAGAAGTCAGATTCATTCTCACGGGAGAGATCAGCTCCATTTATAAGCACAAGGGCAAAACTCGTAAGATCCACAATATTTTTATATTACCGGATTTATCTACGGCATCTCGATTTCAATCTAATCTGGAAAAACACAAAGTAAATATCCGCTCTGATGGTCGACCTATCTGCGGGCTTAGTGCTCATGATCTGCTGGAAATTGCTTTGGAAACTGATGAGCGTATTTTCTGTATTCCTGCTCATATCTGGACTCCCTGGTTCTCGCTTTTCGGAGCAAAATCGGGTTATGATGATATTTCTGAATGCTTTGAAGATCTCACTGATCAGATAACTACTCTGGAAACCGGACTTTCGGCAGATGTGCCCATGATACGTCATATTTCTGCTCTTGATAAATATTCGCTGATCTCATCTTCTGATGCGCATAGTCCGGGAAAATTAGGCAGAAATGCTACTCTTATCAAAGCTGAAAATAATTGGAGCAGCATCATAGTAGCCCTCAAAACAGGTGAAACCAAAACAATAGATATGCATCCCCAGGCTGGTAAATATCACTACGATGGACATCGAAAGTGCCATATCTGCTGGCATCCCACAAAAACCGCTCAACACGAGGGCATCTGCCCTATCTGCGGCAAACCAGTGACTATTGGGGTATTGAATCGCGCCTTTCAGCTTGCTGACCGCAGCGAATTACCTCCTGACCTGTTACGAAACTGGCAATATATAATGCCCCTGCCAGAGATAATCAGCCGCATCACAGGAGTTGGTGAAAAAAGCAAGAAAGTAACTAACTACTATAATTCCATCCTGGCAAAAGGACTCACAGAAATGCAGATTCTCCTTAGCCCTCCTGCTGAAACGGAAAAAATCATCAATGACCCTGATATCACAAGGTTTCTCCTCTCATTCCAGACTGGGTCACTTAAAATCAACCCTGGATATGATGGGGAATATGGAAGAATCAGTCTTTCTTAGCTGAAAGACTGATGACTGCTGGGCTGCGAGACTGCTTCGCAGAATGGAAAATGGAAAATGGAAAATTAAGGGGAGGGAGAATCGAAGGTGCGAGGGTGCGAAGGTGCGAAGGCGCGACTTCTTGACTGCTTAAATTACATTTTAATTAGCGAAACAGTGGTGCTATATTACTGGCGTAACTCAACTATTTACGCTATAGAACAATCGTTAAGCCACAGGGAACCCACAGGGAGGGTACAGGGAGGCAGGGTTATGGCATAATTATGGGATAATCTATTTATTTATAGATGTTTATGTGGATATTAGTATAAATTTGGAAGAAAATCAGTACGCTACGGTAGTTGGCAAAATTAAAAAGTTTTGATTTAGACAATACGTTATGATTATATTTAAATAAAGAAGACTTTTTTAGCCGCGAACAAACCGAACTGGCTGGTGATTAGTGATCAGTGAAGAGTGAAGAGTGAAGAGTGAAGAGTGAACTGTGAACAGTGATTGGAGCTAAATGTAATCCGCCCAAGGCGGACGAGATGTAAGAATTTTTTGCCGCGAAAACCGCTAACCAGCCAAAGGCTGACAAGATTACGCGAAAGAATGTAATGTGAGTGGGACTTGGCAGCTAAAATCAAGTTAATTATAGAGGGATGCCAGTATGAAATTGTCCCATTCCCGGAAAGGGAATAAGTACGGCTACGCCTAATAGCCCCGGGTTGTAGTATTTCGACTACCCGGGGTCAAATTTACACCCCTCACGTTTCCCTCCCCCAAACACCGGCGCAGCCGGTGTTTGGGGGAGGGAGTGTGGTTTACGACATCAACCCCAGGTAGTCACTTCGTGCCGACCTGGGGCTATTAGGCGCAGCCGTTGTGTATCCCTTTCAGGGATAAAGCAATAATAATAATTGAACAGTCTCCCTAAGGATGTTTTTTTAGCATTTTTTTATAATTGACAGAAATATTATTATTTATTTACTTGGCAGATAATAATTGTGAGCTGAATAAAATGAGTGTATATTGGTGTAGAGCAATAAATATGTGAGCTAAGATGCTGTGGAGATTACGAACAATAATTATGAAGGAGATACTTAAGTAATGAGATTGAGATTACATTTAGAAAGTGAGACAAGGATGTTTATCCCCTTTAACTACCAGTATCAGTTACAATCAGCAATCTATGCCGTGATCAGTAAATCTTCATCAGCATACAGCAGCAATCTGCATGATAAGGGATTTGACAGTACGGGTAAACCTTTAAAACTATTCACATTTTCGCGTCTGATATTGAGCAATGCCCAAAAAACAAGAGCTGGATTTATTGATGTGAAAGAGATGGAATTATATTTTTCTACTGAGGTGGAAGAAAGTTTTAAGCATATAGTATTAGGCATATTCAGTGATCAGGTGCTGGAATTGAACTTTCAGAAGCGAAACAAGATATTTATCAGTAATGTGGAGACCTTATCTGAGCCGGATTTCGGAAATGAAATGAAATTTAGTTGTCTTTCGCCAATTACGGTATCTAAGACGGATGAAAGAGGCAAACATTATCTGGATTATATGAATCCTGATGAACGTGAAGAATTTGGGGAAGCCATCAGGAACAATTTGCTACGGAAATATCAACAGATACAGGGAGAAGAATATAGTGGTGACACAGAATTTGCATTAGATTTTGATGCCGGGTATATAGTCCGCAAGCAGGGCAGGATTAGTAAGTTGATAAGTTTTAAGGATGGACTTAAGATAAAGGCGATGGAAGCTCCCTTTAAGATAAAAGCGGATAAAGAATTAATAAAAATCGGCTACACCTGTGGGTTTGGCGAATTGAACAGTGCTGGATTTGGCATGGTGAAGGAAGTATAGGAGGAATTTATGATAAAGGAATTAGTAGAGTTTTCTAAAAAGCTTGATGATAATGGTATATACAAAACAATTCAAAATGAAATGCGCAACATTAAAAAGCCAATTTTTGTGATACCTGTCAAAGAAGATTTAGAAGACTTTGATATTGAGAAAAGTTATTTTGTTTTCAAAGATAAAGAAGAAATTATTGAAAAGAAAGGTGATTCTATAAAAAGAAAATACTTTTTAACACTTGATTCCATGAACAACGAAAAGAAGTTCGAGATTAATAGTGCAAATATTTATAATGATATAAAAACTTATGAAAACGAAGAAGAGGAATGGAGAGTAATTTTAAGAAATTTACCGATATACACAAAAAAACCATCAAGTGACAGTAAAGGCAATAAAAGTATTGGAAGCACATCTGGTACAATTTCTTATAATTTATTCATTTTTGAATTAAAAGAGGATGCAATTCTTAGTGATAAAAAGCCCTATAGAAAAAAATTGAATATTACTTATAATAATAACCTTGATAATGGTATAATGGCAAATTCTGATGATGAAAAAGAAATGTGGCATCATTTTTTTGAGAAATTTACTAATGATAATATTTATCGGATAATGAAAGATAAAATAGAACAACTTAGTAATAGTTGCTGGAAAAATGGTAATAGTGTATTCAGTAAGTATCTTATAGTAATAAAATTACCAAAAAAGTACTATATCAATTATCAGAGCAATAACAGCAATATTGAAAATATTTATCAGGAATGGTATGAACAATATCTGAAAAAGAAGATTTTTAAGACAGAAGAAAAAAAAGGTTATCCAAAAGGTAATTGTTCAATATGTGGCTCAAGTAACTGTGAAGTATGGTTACCTGATGCTTTTCATAATCTGGATAGCAATAAAGAATTTATAAAACACACAGGAAGAATTAGAGATCATAATATCGCTGTATGCAGGATTTGTTCCCTTTATTTATATAAATTTCAAGAGTTTTTTCTGAATAAACTAAGGATTTCAATATTTCCACTATTAATAGGAGAAAAGGAAAGTAATGAAACAATATCAATTTTAAACAGGGATACATCAAAAGCAAATTTTCGCGATATTGTACAGCAAGTTTATCGGAAGCTTAGTAATGATATAATTGATTACTATTTAATTATTTATAATAGTGACCGGTCATTTATAGCCTTTGATTATGTAACTGGATTTCAATTTTATAAAAATGGAGTAAGTGTATTCCAATTAGAAGATTTGATTAACATTACTTTTTTTGATAGAAAGTTACTTAAAAACTATTTTAATAAAAATGTAGATACAGGAAAGATGGAAGGCAGCAAGGATTTAAATTTGCTAATATATAAATATCGAAAACAAGTATTCGATTATATTTATCGAGCAGGATATCAATCATTGGATAGTAAAATGATTAATGATATGATGATGAGTACTTTAAAAAGGAAACTAAGGGATTTTTTTAATCCTGATATAACTACAAACCTTGTAGTAAGATCAATAAAAGGAGTGTTTGAAAACTACTACAAAATCAACAAATATTTTGAAGGAGATTTTATGACTACAGTAGAGAGAATTAAGGCGAGTGCAATTGTTAATGATCATGATAGCTTTGCCTTTTATGCAGGTCAGATAGTATATTATTTACTTTCTCTGTCTGAGAAAACAGAAAAAAGCCATGCAATGGTAGAACCTTTTATTAATATAGCAAACTTGAAAGTATTTTCCATGAAACTAAATGAATTATTCAATGCTTACAAGCATGCTGTATATTTTAGTAATCAGAATTTTAATAAACTATTTTCATCTTTGTGGGCTTTTATTTATGACCATAAAGACGAGAAATATGATGAAAGGCATAAAATTTTGTTTTATGCTGGATATTTTGATAATGAGAATATAATTTACAAGACAATAAACAAAGTCCAAAATAAGGGGGATGAAAATGAAGAATGATAGCAATAATAGCAATGTTACAGGTAGATATTATGGCTTGATAATTGTAAAAAGTGAGAATAGTAATTACAATGCTGATTTTACTGGAAATGCAAGGAGGTTACCTAATGAAGATGGCACAATATATGCGACTGATAAAGTTTTAAAATATAGCATCAGGAGATATTGGGTAGATAAAGGGAAAGATGTATTTGTTTGGAGATCACATTCACCTAACGGTAATGTCAGGACAAGAAATGAAAGAATGGAGTTCATGAAGAGTAAATTAGCTAGCAACAAAGATATTAAAGATAACATAGAGATTGGTCAATGGCTTGAACTGTTACAAGGTAAAACGAAGATAGAAGATTGGCACAATTCCGTGGGTGAAGGTGATCAAGGATTAGTGTCAAAAAAGAAAGAAATCATTGATCTTCTAAAAGGTAATCTCAAAAAAGGAAAGATTGAAAAAACAATTGTTGATAACTTGATAAAAGAGAATAAGAAAGTGGTAACTGCTTCTATATTTTCAAAATGTATAGATACAAAACTTTTTGGAGTAACATATACTGGAGAAGGTCCACTTTCATTGACGGGTCCAGTTCAGATAACTTATGGAATAAACAAATACACCGAGAATATAAATTACATAAATGATATTTTATCACCTTATCCAACTGGAGATGAAGGTGCTGCACAATCATCTATTGGAAAAGAAAAGAAAGTTTTAGAATCATATTATGTATATGATTTTTCAATCAATCCTAAAAACATTATATCACATTACAATTCCAGTGAAGATATAAAAAGTATGATGAATATTACACAAAGTGATATTGATGATCTAAAAGAAGCTTTCAAATATTCTGTGACAGCTTTGGATACATCTTCAAAGATAGGTAGTGAAAATGTAATGCTTCTATTTATTCCTATGAATGACGACAAAAATTATTTACCGACAATGAAGCAATTAGTTGTTGTTTCAAAGGATGATGGACAGATTGAGGTCAATTTATCAAAAGTAAATAAAT
>Ga0075124_10001369_pt1 | contig 11377 bp, 14 predicted proteins | sample AntAceMetag02UKS_FD_69809 | JGI IMG/M metagenome (GOLD analysis project Ga0075124, IMG submission 69809) | Saline lake microbial communities from Ace Lake, Antarctica - Antarctic Ace Lake Metagenome 02UKS | ecosystem: Environmental > Aquatic > Non-marine Saline and Alkaline > Saline | place... | reverse complement strand
GGGTTCGGAAAGGTCACGATGCGGGCCTCAGACGATTCGAAGACGGTGTCGAGCAGGTGGGTGAACTCCGTATCCGGGGGATCGTTCGACCACATCCCGAACACGCCGCCTGGATGCAGCTTGTCCGCAAGCCTCTTAAGACCCTGCTCCGAGTAGAAGGCGCTGTTCCCCGGAGTCAACCAATGGGTGGGGGAATGGTCAATGTCGAGCAGCACCGCGTGAACCAGCCGTGTTGGGGCCACTCTTTCGGATCCGCCGCCATCTGATGCCGCCCATTCGAAGAAGTCGGCGTGGACAAGGGTACAACGAGGATCTGCCACCAATTGCTTCCCCAAAGGCACGAGACCCCGACGATGCCAATCGATGACCGGTCCCATGATCTCGATGACCCGAACAGATCTGATCGACGCATTATCCAAGGCCGCAGCCGCTGTGTAACCCAGACCCAATCCGCCGACCACGATGTCCAATCCGTCGCCTTCCAGGGCGGCCAGTCCGAGCCTCGCAAGCTGTATCTCGGCAACAGTGAACAGGCTGGACATCAGAAACTCGCCGCCAAGCTTCACTTCATAGACGATTTCCCCTCCGAGCCGGGGGTCCGCCCGGCGCCTGAGACTGATGGCTCCCAGCGGGGTCTCCTGGTAATCGAGTTCTTCGAAATCCAATGCCATGTGCCAGCTCCGTTTCGGACACGTCCATCGTGCCGTCGCCCACACTAACTGCCAACTACGAACTGCACCGTACCCGGACTCACCAAGCCGACGCCCGCGGGCGGGGTCTGATCGCGCCTTCCGACCTTTGTCGAGCCGAAGCGAACGACAAGTCCCCCATTCTCACTCCTCAAGCAGCTTGACGGGACTGAGGAGTTGCTGCTCAGCCGCTAGACCCTAGTGCTGCATCGCAAGGTCCGACCCCAGACACTCGCAGAGCGCGGTCACAGAGCCAACCAGAAACTGAGCCGTCAACCCCCCTTCTCGCGCAGAGCCGCAGAGTCGCAGAGGGGACTACTCTACTTCATTCCATACAGAAACGGTGAGTTGCACAGAGGTGATACCCAATCCGTTCGTGTCGCTCGCGCCGTTCTTGCCCTTCTCTGCGCCTCCGCGTCTCTGCGCGAGTCTGGTCCTCTCGGGAACGTAGGGGCAGCAACCGCAGTTCACGCCAGCAATAGGGCATGTGTCTCTCCAGGTCCTCCTGCACTCCCGGAAGTCGCGCGAGTTAAGTACTATGTCCCCGGAATTCCGCTGTTCTTCCATCGTCCTTCTCGGCTCGTGAGCAGTGCACCGAATTTCCTGAACAGCAAGACGCAAGGTCTGCTCACGGAGACAAGAAGCGGTGGAATCGACCTGAATCGGGTGGTGGAACGCCTGCCTTCGCGCTGAACTTCTTCCGAAATGGGGTATGTGTCCCCCGATTCGCCGCTTATCTGGAGTTTCCGGTTGTCTACTAATGCAAGGTACAAGGTCTAGCCCCCGAGACTACATGGAGCGTCTTCTTGTCCTAATCCTGCGCAGGAGCAGAATCCCCAAGAGACTGAACACAACCGCAACTGCGATGAGTACATACAGGTAGGTGGCGTCCTTCACCCATCCGTACTCAACAGAGACGCTATTCAGGATCTCGCGCCACAGGGTGTCGCCGTTATCGCCATTCGTCATGATGACCACCCCCTGCCCTCGTTTCGGATAGGCAACCAGGACGGTTCGATATCCTTCATTCGCTCCATTGTGGAAGAAGTAGAACAAGTCGCCGCCGTCGTCGAGCACTACCGGCCCAAGACCTGCGCTCTCTACCTGCGGGGAAAGCATCTGGATGGCCATGTCGTGAGAGAGAACGTCGTCCGGTTGGCCTACATAGGCCTGCATCACACCAATGGCAAAGCACGCCAGATCAGATGGGGTTGTCCACATGCTTGCACCTGCGCCCATTTCAGGATACGTGTGCCATCGCCCTGGAATGACCCGGCCATCGCTACGGTGTCCGCTGGCCGCATTTGCCCAGAGCCGCTCAGGCAGCGGCGATTCGAATGTGCTGGCCGTCATGTTCCAGGGATCAAGAACGGTGTCCTGCATGATGTCCCTGAATGGCTTGCCAGTTACATCTTCGAGAAGTTGCTGCACGATCATGTAACCACCGCCTGAGTAGCGATACTGCCCTCCCGGAACGGCATCCACTCGGATAGGCAGAGAGTTGGCAGGCCGCTCCCCATCCAGTATCTGCATAAGATTGGGTACTTCTTCACCTTGGGCATAACCGCGAAATCCGTGGACTGTCACCCCAGCGTTGTGGCTCAATAGGCGGCGCAACGTGACTTTCTCTTCCACTGTGAACGCATTCTCCGATACCTGCCAAGAAACCAGGCTGCAATTCACGTCGTTATCTAACTCAACAAGCCCTCGCTCAACAGAGTGCAGAGCAGCCACAGCAACAACAGGCTTTGCAATGGAGGCAGCTTGAAAGAGTGTTTCTGGTGTGACCCAGTCACTCCCTCCTGCCTCCAACACTCCGTACGCTCTTGTCCACTCAACTTGATAGTCATTGATGACGGCAATGCTGACACCGGGAACATTGTAGTGAACCATGCGCTCTGCCAAGCTCATCCGTTCCCAGGGTGGATCTCCATAGGCATGGATCAGACCACGCTCGACTTTACCGATCCTTCTTTCAATAAGAGACTCGGGAGATCGAACACAGCTTGTTAAGCACAACACGGTCACAGTGGCGATGAAGATCAGCCCAACTCTCATCTCACTTCCTTGCCGACCCCGTTTCTCCGGCCATTTGAGTCTGGGGTCAAGTCTGGGGTCAAGTCTTGCGATCCTACACACAGATCTGCCGACATTAGTCCGAAGTTGCTGTCGCAATGCAAGACTTGACCCTGAAGATGACCCTTAGACGGCGGGCGGCAGCTACGCCACCTCGAAGTAGTACGCAACGAACTCGAAGTCGTCCCCAGGGTCGCCGAAGTACTCCTCGTGATCGGACCGGAACTCGTCGGCGCTGGAGTTCGTCTCGCCACGCCAGAGTCGCTCCGGTATCGAGTCCCACCGACACAACTCCATCGCGATAACCCGGATCGTTACCCGCCGCTCCAGCTTGCTGTCGTACACATCGTAGTAGCGACCGACCACAAGCGCGTCGTCGTACTCATCTTCTTTGACGTCGACCTCGCCGAGTTCAACCACACTGGCAGTCTTCCGCCCCTCGATAATCTGATCGACGAGCCTGTCGGACACGAACTGCATTCTCAGATTCTCTGTAGCCATATCTCCAGCCCCCGTCTTACCGGCTCGCCGCTCGGCCGCGGCGAGCCAGCGCCGCCGTCTGAGCGACTTGTTAGAGCGCGCCTGCAACCGCCCTCGCCCTCGATCATTCCTCTTGCCCCTCGCTTGCTCCCCAGAGAATCGGGCTCAGTGCGACCAGACCAACGGCGTTCACTCCGGCGAACAGGAGGGTGGCTGCTCGCCCCCAATCGAACACCAGCTCATTCGCCAGGAGGCCCGCAGTGCCAACGAATACTAGCGCGAAGACCCACAGCCCTTTCAACTTAGACACCTTGGCCATTCCGCACCTCCGTTTCTCTAACCATGATTCGTGTGCACCCGTGCTCCCTAGCATCGGCGCCCCTCTGACGCGCCAATCCCATTCACGCCGTCTCGCCATTCCACATCCCTACAAAGCGAGAGAACGAGGGATCTCGTTCTCTATCGAAGTCAGCTTAGCTGAGATCGCTTGCGCATGCCAGGCTGCAGCGATGAGGCTGTTCGGGCAACTGACAATGCTTCGCATTGCCGGAGCAGGTGTGTCACGGAGGGTTACTCCCCGCTGAGAAGTTCCGATGCTCCGACACCCATTCCAGAGACCGCAAGAGACGCTTCCGTACTATGTCCCCGGAATCCCGGTCCTTCAGGCTCGGTCGTGCCGCGAGATGTTCAGGTCGACAGAACGCAAGTTCAGCCGAACGGGATTCGAAAATAAAGGCCTGACCCTCGAATCCCCTACGACATCTCCGAGCACGGCCAAGAAACAGGCTCGATCCTTGTCTCCAAGGAAGATGTCCTGCCGCCCGTTTCCCCGCGACGTGATGTGATACACAGCGCCTTCGAATTCGACCCGCAAAGGTCTCGCCATGCGACCACTCTACTGCGAATCGTGTGGCAGAACAAGATCTGACCCCGGATTTTCGCTCTCGTGACTATGGCTAATGAATACGCGCATTACTTCTCCTTCGGGTGCCTAACGATAGGGCTAACGCGCGCGGTCTTCCGCGTCGCGTTGAGCGCTTTGTTATGCGGCTACTTGAACCCGCCGCGAGTGCAGTTCTCAACCACCTCGCTAAACGTCATCTGCATCGGGAACACGGATGTTAGGGTGTAGCGGGCCGCCGTCTTGCTCATATCCGCTAGGTGCTCAGAAAGGCGTTGGCCAACGTCTAGACAGTCAGGGGATATCACGATTATCGACCTCTTCTCCCCGCTTGCAGCGGGTTCTTCCATCGCACGGAGGAGAATCTCGGTTACATCTCTGTCGTAATCCGGGCAACTGTACCCCAGGATGACCCATGTGTCTGAGGCGCCCAGATAGGAGGCCGCTGCCGAATAGACCATTTCATGGTACAGGCCTTCGCCTCGGACCTTGTTCCGACCTGGGGGCAGAATGAGAGGCAACGCGTCACTTCCGCACTTAGGACACGTCTTCTCGACTTTCAGCATGACGGAAAATGCAGTCGGGTCTTGCCGTTTGTCGGCAAGGAAGGGGGTCCTGTAGTGAGTGCAGTCCGGATTGTGGCAGCTGTAGAGATCGAAGGTTCCGTGCAGCTTGACGTAGCCACCGTGGGAGACCCGTCCGCCTTCCGCACAGCCAGAGACCAACATTTCAACGGATTCGGCCCACTGTTCATACTGGGGACACGGCGCCCCTTCCTTCAGCGCAAGGCGAAAGACCCAATCCAAGATTGAGTCGAAGTTGAGCGTGACCACAGACCACTTGTCGTTATGGATGCAACCGTTCACAAGCCAAGCGTAGTTCTCGGGGACGTCACCCATGAAGACAGCCTTGTCCCTCGGTGGATCATCTGCCGTCCTGCGCCGAATCATGAGCTGGCCTTTGACAACTTGCCCACCACACTGGCTCTGCGATACCACCCTAGCTATCATTGAAGTGAGATCGCGAAGGCAAGTCTTGGCTTGGGATGATAACTCTACATCCCGATGCTTGCATAATCCCCGGATCGCATCAAAGGTTGCCTCTATACCTGATCCGAATGCTTCATCAGGTTCTACATCCGGAGTGCCATAGGCCACCGAAAGCAGGTGGAGCGTACGTTCCATAACGTCATGTGAGACGATCCGAATGTTTCGTGCGCTGTCAATCAGGTCGCGGGTCAACGGGACAGCTTTCTCTCCTTCACTGAAGCAGTCATAAGATGCTCCGGCGCCGAGAATCCAGCAGGTCGATGGAGTCAGCTGTCGGGGATCACTCGTACGAGTCCATTCTGTAGTCACGGATCATATCCCTCAGCATGTCTGGCATAACGTTTCGGTTCAGCGGCGGACCGCGCAGTGGGCCGTCCGCTGCAACCGGTTGTCATGACTACGGTGCGCCTCATGGCGATGGGTCAGCGTAGTCATCCGCCCGCCCTAACAGCTCATGAAGTCTGGGAATCAGAATCCCTGACACAACACGGCTCCTTCTCCGATCGGCTGGAAGCGAAATCTCATCTGCAATGAGCGAGCCAGCTTCGTCACTGAGCGCGAGAAGTTCACTGGCGTAGCGCTTGAGTAGTGGAAGTAGCGGCTCCCTCGTTACCCAGCCGCGCCTGTGAGAGTGTACCCACAAGTTGAACTGCCTACCGCTGCAATGAATGTTTGCATGACATCCGTCGTGTACCAGATAGTCGCGCAAAGACCTCATCGTGTTGAACCAGGGCCTATCGCGTGTCAGAAACTCCTTGAGGTTGGGTCGTACACGCGACGGGTTCTTGCGTGCCCAGTCCGTAAGAGCTCGGAGGCTTTCGAACGGTGCCTGACCGGGTTTCTCGCTTGCCACGTATGTGAGCCCGGAAGCCACGACATCACATGCGCTACGCGTCGTACGGATGAATGCATCTGCGACAGAGCCAACCACAACAACTGACCGGCCATCCCTGATCCGCTCCGGCTCTAACCAGTGAAGCACGATATCCGCGTAACTTGCCAAATCTACGAGGTCGTGGGTCAGAGCTGCGGCCCACGGCGAAAGAGCCGTATGGTGCGACTCAAGACGAGGATCGATTTCGTTCCAATGATCCCAGAAGTCCAAGAATGGGGTGTAGAGTTCCCAATCGGACAGCTCCCCGCCGGGGGATTCCACTATGGTGCCGAGCGCTTTCGGTTTATCCATTTCAGTCGTCATAACGGTTTGCGTTTCTGCTGCGGTGCAGGATGCATGCGGACGTCCAGGAACTCAATGGACATGCTCTAGAAGCTTCCACCGTCAGCAGCACACGCGTGCTAGGTCGTACCCCTCGCCGTTCTCTGGAGCATCTCGATTCTCTGGGGGACGCCGGTGGACTGACCGACCTGGTCGTTCGAACGCACGGTTACCTCAATCCTTCGAAGGAGGGACTCCGAGATCTTCCCCACTCCTTCAAGAAGGCTGAGGTTCTCCCGAGCTTCTTGGTAAGAATCGCTCCGCTCGAAACGCTCCACAAGCGCTTCAAGAAGAGCTGTCCGCGTCGCAGGAATGCGAAGAAGAGTGCCAAAAATCTCCCGGGCCACACCAGGAACCGTCTTCCCCATCCCCTGGACCCCCTGCACCTCTCCAAGGAATCCATAGGGAACAGCTCCACGACGAACTGGGAGCACGTGGATGTCCGCGCCAAGTGCCCAGCCCACTTCCTGATCGGTCCACTTGCTTCGGTTGAAGTCGGGTGTGATTAGCGCCGTCATTGCGTGCATCGACCTGAGCGCAGCCTCGATCTCACGCTGCCAAAGCTCCCCTGGGTCGATCATTTCGTGTGCGGCGAATCCCGAGATGTGGTACTTCGACAGAGCTTGCCGAAGGGCAGTAGCCCGTTGCTTAAAAGACGTAACGTGGCTGATGAAAAGCCGGAAGTGCCCTGGAGCCCAAAAGTGAGGAACCGGTCGCTGGGATCCTGCCGCGACAACATCAACTAGCTCCTCGGCAGTACCCTCAACAAGGCTCGGTTGGATAACAACTGCCGACACATGATGCTGGTCTGGAGCCCGGAGCACTCCCGCAATCCGTCTGCTGATCCGCTCCTCGATCGGCCTGACCTGGTCGCCCAATCGCGCATAGACTTCGATCGGCACTGCCAGGGTGAGAGTGTGGTAGTACGTGCCCCCATCCCAGTTGTCGAACTCCCCCTCTTCCAGATGGGGGTCAGCGGACCGCAACACATCCTGCTCCAATTCCGAACCGTCGAGCTCCGCCAAGCGGGCGATGGTTGCCACCAACGGCCGCACATCCTCCGTGAAGTGCCTAGAGGCGAGCCTCGGTTCGAGCGGCACAGGTGGAATCTCGGCGGCCCCAAAGATGGCCCGCCCAGAAAGGCGGTCTTTCTCTTCGAGTCGATAACCGTCAGGTCCAAGGAGGTCGTTCAGGACCCGCGCGATGTTTGAGACCTCGCCTTGATCGGAGCGAACGACTGGATGGAGGAGTTCGGACAGGAACCGCAAGAAGACCGCATCTTCTCCATCCCTGAGCCCTAAACGGTCGTCATCAAAAACCCAGTCATCCTCCCAATCGTCGTTGGCAACCCGATGCTGGAGGATGTCCTCCCGCGCAGTTCTGAATCGTCCGTCATTGGAGGGTAGGGCATCCAAGTTGTAGAGGCGGTCCAAGAAGGCAACCTCGTCCAAACGCCCCCACAGGTTCAACGACGAGAGCGATTCGCGGATGTCGCGTCGTGTGACTTCAGTGATTTGCCTGGCCACGAGAGTCCCCCTGGTACGACCTAACCATGATTAGCGTGCAACGGCGCACACCAGTATCGGGATCCAGTCCGCGTGGTTTTCCGTGTTCTCACTCGTCATGCCTTCTCTCCTATCGTCTCATATTGACATTGGTATCCTCGCGTGTCATCCTACAACCATGAAGCTGCTCGATCAAGTCCATGAAGCATGCGTGACGAAGCACGACTCCCCGCGAACGGAGGAGTCCCATGCGCAGTAGATCGAGCCGTTGCTCCGACTTCAGGGAGAAGCCAAGCGGAGACGAATTCATCCGCGGGCATGGGCTCCCGGCCATGCGGGGCCGTGCAGCGCCGCCACGTTCTGCCTTGGGACGAGTTGTCAGTATCTAGCCAGCTCGTTTCGCACATCAGAGAAGCGATGCGACACTGCGATCCGCCTGGCACCATTATCAGACGGTCCTTGACAACTCTCCGAGCTTCTGTATACTCTGTGACCGCCTGAGGAATAGATTCACAAGGACATAGCCATGCCAAGAGCGTTCACGGCGGTAGAGAAAGAGACGATTCGCGACAAGCTGATGGAGGCGGGCCGTGCCTGCTTCCTGCGCTACGGCCTGAAGAAGACGACGATCGAAGACCTCGTCAAGCCGACGGGGATCGCCAAGGCCAGCTTCTACTTGTTCTTCCACAGCAAGGAGGACCTGTACGTCGAGCTGTTCCTCCGGGAGATGCCGGCGATGATAGATCGTCTGCTGGATGCGTCGTTTCGGAGTACGACCGACGTGCGCGAGGCGCTGATCCGGCTGATGCGGGCGATCATCCACGAGATCGAGACGAACGAGATGTCGCGGATTCTGCTCGATGACCCCTCAGAGCTTCAGCGGCTCGCCGATGCGCTCAAGTACGACGAGATCCTGGCACGCTCTGCGGAGTTTTTCGCGCCGATCCTTGCCGAAATCACCGCTGCGCAGGCGCGGGGGGAGATCGTCGCGGGCGATCCGTATCAGATCGCGTACTCCTTCGGCCTGGTGAAGCTGCTGCCGGTGAACCGGGATCGTATTCCAGGGGAGCTGTACGACGCGATGATCGAGTTCGCGCCGCAGGTAATTGCGGACGGTTTGACTTGTCCGGCATCAAGACAGAAGGAGGTTTCATGACGCTCACGATGTGGCGGATTGCCTGGCGCAATCTGTGGCGCCACAAGCAACGCACGATCCTGATGATCGCAACCGTCGCCGTTGGGAGCCTGGTGATTCTCATTCTGTTCGGACTCACCGACGGAATGGTTGGCTCGATGACTGCAACGCAGATCGAGTGGAACCAGGGGAACTTCCAGGTGAGAACGATCGCCTACGCGGACGATCCGATCCCTGAGAATGCGTTGTCCCCCGATCAGGTTGCTGCCGTCATGGACAGGCTGGCCTCCATGCGAACGGCCGGGATCACCGCGCGAATGGAGACGTTCGGCATGCTGCGCAGCGCCTACGGAACCGACGGGGTGAGTCTGCGCGGGATCGATCCGCTGGCAGAGCTCTCGGTAACGCACTTCGACGAATTGATCGTTGAAGGACGATACCTGGATGCAGACGGCCAGGTCCTGTTGTCGGCAACGTTGGCTGAAGATCTCGACATTCGCGTCGGCGAACGCGTCGTCATCCTGGCGATCGGAGCGGACGGAGCCGACTCGCGCGCGTTCATCGTCTCCGGACTCTTCCAGTCACCGAGCACCGATCTGGAACACATGGTGATGGCATCCATCGACGACGTGAGAGCCATGACCGGCTTCAAAGGCGCAACGACGCTGGCGATTGCGCTGCCGAGAGGCGCCTCAGACAGCCGCGCGGTTGCAGAAGCAAGGGAGCTCCTCGCTGGGCAACAGAACATCGTGGTGGCCGACTACTTCGACCTCAATCCGTTTGCGCGCTTCATGATCGCGGGCTCGACGATCAAGATGATCCCGTTCGTGCTGATGATTAGCCTGATGGCGGGCTTCGGCGTTGCCAACACGGCGTTCTATTCCGTGCTCGAGCGGACGCGCGAGTTCGGCATCATGACAGCGGTGGGCATGAGTCGGAAGCTACTTTCGCGAATGGTGCTCATGGAATCCACGATGGTGGCGGCCATCGGGTTCGTTGTGGGCGGCGGACTGGGGTACGGGGGACTTCTCTACCTCAGCCAACATGGATGGGACATCTCGATGCTCACAGACATGGTCGGGTCGTTTGGCTTCCCGAGAGTCATCTACGCGTCAACGTCCGGCTGGTACTGGGTGGCCGCGCTCAGCGTGATTGTCGTCACCGCCCTCGCTGCCGCCTGGTATCCGGCGCGGCGGGTCAATCGCCTTGACCCTGTGACGGCCATTCGCGAAGGCTAGACCCATGCCCAAGGAGATGAATCTCATGAAACGAATCACGATGTGGATGGCACTCGCTGCGGTCGCGCTAGTGGGATTCTCTGCGTTCGCCCAAGAAGGCACGCTGGATGCCGAGACCATTCTGGATCGCGTCAACTCGGCGTGGCAAGGTGATAGCTTCCACGGGATCATGGCTCTGGACATCGTCTTGGGGGGCCAGACGAAATCGCACAAGCTCGAAGTCTGGACGCTGGGCGACGATCTAGCACTCATCCGAATCCTGGAACCGGAGATCGATCTGAATTCCGGCTTCCTCCAGCTCGGCGATGTCCTCTGGCGCTACGCGCCCGGGGTCGGCTCGATCAAGCTCACGGGCTTTGGCATCGGCGATGCGCTGTTCGGCGCCGGCCCATCCTTGGAGGATCTGTCCCACGGGACGCTGTCCGATGACTACGATGCGTCCGTCGAGACCGATCCCGAGGGGAACGGCGGGTACTTCCTGACGCTCGTCCCGCATCTGGATGCTCCCGTCGTGTACGGGAAGCTGGAGATCTGGATCTCAAGCGACTACGTGATAGAACAGCTCATCTACTACGACCAGCGAGGCGAGGTGCTGCAGATCGCCATCTTCTCGGACGTCATCGAGGTCGAGGAACGCCTCCTAGCCACCACGATCGTCATCGAGGACAGCTTCGGCGATCGCACCATCGAGCGCATCGAACTCGCGGAGTTTGACCTCGCGCTCGAGACCGAGTTCTTCAGCCTGGAGACGTTCGAGGGTTGGGGGGATGACTGATGAAAGCAGCGATTCGACACATGCTGCGCAATCGACGACGGTCCATCCTTACGCTGCTCGCTGTGCTAATTCCGATCTACTTCCTGATCGTCATGTTCGGGTTCATCAACAGCATGGTGCAGGACATGTTCGAGTCATCGACCCGGTTCGATACGGGGCACATGCAGATTCGCGCGGTGGAAACCCGGGCAACCGGGTCGGCGATGCCGCTGATGAACGATCCAGCAGATGCCCTGGCTGCGCTTGCCACGGTTGAAGGGATTGAGTGGGCGACGGTGCGACTCGATCTGCCGGCAATGGCCAGCGTCGGCGA
>Ga0075124_10001367_pt1 | contig 11390 bp, 12 predicted proteins | sample AntAceMetag02UKS_FD_69809 | JGI IMG/M metagenome (GOLD analysis project Ga0075124, IMG submission 69809) | Saline lake microbial communities from Ace Lake, Antarctica - Antarctic Ace Lake Metagenome 02UKS | ecosystem: Environmental > Aquatic > Non-marine Saline and Alkaline > Saline | place... | reverse complement strand
CTTTTTGTCCACAAAAATTTACTGATTTTTTTGGCAACAAAACTGAAAGAATAAATAGCGTAGCGGTTTAAGAGCTTTCATCAAAAATATTACTTTACTCCCGACGTGGTTATTTGGTATTTCTTTTGGGGAAGGTAAATGTGACCGCAGCGTAGTAGTGATCCTATAGCCCTATATATATTTCTTAAATTTAGGCCTGTGTGGGCTGTTGAAAACTGGGTACACAGTTTTCAACAAATGCACAGGAGTAATTTAAGGGCTTTTTTAACGAGAGCGGAGCAAGTCGAAGTTAAAAAAGGGGTAGGATCGTGTTAAACTTCTCCGGGCCTGATCAAAGAATATTGTCCTACAAAATTTAAGATATCCAGCTGCAGGAGTAGGACGCTCTGCTGATCACAGTTCCTTACTATGTCCTACATATATGCAGGCCCTGCTGCAGCGGATGTCCTACAAATTGTTTACCAGGGGGTTTATTTCTGAAATATTGGGGATCTATCAATCGATCGCTACTTTAGTGACATTATTGGAAAAAATCAAAATTTCTTTACCTTGCCTTGTCTCAAAAGCACTGTGATTCATTACAAATTTACTCTTTTTAAATTTATCATAAAGATTTTGTTGTTTTGATAGGGTTTTTGAAGACAGCAATACAACTTATATAATTAATATATTGCTTTGGGTCTTTAGCTATTAAAGAGATTAAGCAGGAGATTAAATATATTGGTTTATGCTGTTTGAAGATGAAATATCCTTTGTGTGATTTTTCACCACCTTTGTGGCAAATTAAGGTAAAGATTATTTTAAGGTAAAAACATTCTCGGGTTTACCGGTGTTCCATTTACCCGGACTTCGTAATGAAGATGTGTGCCTGTGCTGTGGCCGGTACTGCCCATTAGAGCTATCAAATCACTTTGCTTAACCTTTTCCCCCACTCCCACCTTAAACTCGCTCAGGTGGGCGTATATTGATACGTATGTAGTACCATTTTCATCTGTTCCGTGATAGATCATAATTCTCTTTCCGAAGCCTCCGCTGGAGCCTATAGCAATTACTGTGCCGTTGGCTGTTGCCTTTATAGGGGTGCCTGTATTGTTTGAAATGTCTATGCCCCCATGAATGTGGGTTGGTCTTCTTTCCCCAAACTTAGAGGTTATAGTTCCGCTGGCGGGCCAGATTGATGGTATGTCAGGATCAGTTAAATCAAATACTATATATTCATCAGGGTCAAACTCAGCTGTCGGGTCCAGAAGCGGCAGAATTTCAATTAATGCAGTAAACCACTCTTTATGTTTTTCATCAAAATCTTCGGAGATCTCCTCATCTGATAGTATACTAGTTTCAATTTCGTATTCTTCTTTTTCATTTAGAGTTTTAAGAAAATCAGTAACATTTTTAACGGTCATGTTTTCTTCTGAAGTACTATATTCTAATGATTCAAGAAGTTCTTTAATTGGACTATAAGAATTGGCTTCAAGCTCCCTGACAACTTTATATTCTTTTTCTATTACGGTCTCTGTTACTTCTTCCCCGTTTACTATTTTGGTTATTTCCTTTTCTGTCTCAATTATCTCATATTCTATAAAATTAATATTTAGAAGGTCAAAAACGCTTTCATTTGGGTTATTATCTATTAAATAATTGTCAAGCCTTACTACGTCATACGCAACCAGAGAAGACCAGCTTATACCTGTTTCTTCAGTTAATTCTTTATAAGTAGTAAAGTCTTCTTCTGGAATCTGAGGAAATAAAACATTAATTGCAATTGAAAATATGAGGACCGGGAGAAGTATAATAAAAAATAATATTATAAGAATTATGGGCCAGTGCTTTTTAATAAGATCGGCAGCAGCAACTGATATTCTTGTTATTGTAATTGGATCGGCCATTATGATTTAATTGAAAGTAAAATTTTATTTCTCACCATAGGTCTCCTGATACTGGACCGGATCAACTATTTTAAGCTCATATTTTGAAGCTCGGATCTGAATAACCACTCTCTGTGATCCTGCTATAAAAATCCCCTTACCTTTCGCACCTTTACGTTTTGAACTGCTTCCCCTAAGTATGGCCAGCTCCTGTTCACTGAAACCATAAAGGTCTTTTACAACCGGTATGTCTGTTTCCCCTAAACGGAAAAACAGCTTGAAATAACTGTTGTCTATTATTGCCTGGCCATATCTTTCTATTGAGAGGAAGTCTGGTAAATTCTGGGTTGCGGTAACAAAACTTATTCCGTATTTCCTGCCCCGCTTGATACAGGTTGATAAAAATTTCAGCGTCTGTGGATTATCAGGATCTGCAAATTGATGCGCTTCATCGACATATATCCTTTTAGTTTTTAGCCGGTCGGTTTTGCAGAACTGCCATGTGTCTTTTAAGAGGATATCGTATAACGGCTGAGTAACTGCTTCCGGAAGCCCGGATATATCAAATACAGTAAAAAAATCATAGTCCCAGTTTGTCTGGCCGTTAAACATGTAGCTGTGGGCGCCGCTTATATACGGCTGGAGTGACGACAGCATATTATCCCTTGCTTCCCTGGACTTTGCAGTAGCGTCTTTGCTTTTTATTTTAGCTTTCATAACTTCTGAAAGAGTGTCAAGAGTAGGAAAAGTACCTGGAAGCATTTTACTTTCAAAAGTGATCCCTTTACTTTTGTAGGAGTCTCTTATGTCTTCTTCCAGCAAAGCCTCCTCAAAGGGCTTAACACCTCTTAGTATCCATTTAAAAAATATTATGCAGTCCATTATTTTTGTTGAAAGATAGGTTCCGATGTCTGTTGAATCATCGCCGGCGTCATCGCTGTCAACCACTGTGTTCCTTATGTGGAAAGGGTTTGAAATGATACCGGAAGTTGGATTAAATTTATATCTCTTCCCCCATGGGTAGAAAAACTCACCTTCAAGGTCAAACATTATAATAAAGTCTCTGTACGGTACATGCCTTATAGCGTCTGTTTTGATCCGGAAGGACTTCCCCGAACCTGAATCTGCAATTATGCACTCATGTGGGTTATTGTAAATTTTATTGTAAGTATCGATTATAACAAGTCCGTTTGATACCACATTTTCCCCTATAAAAATTCCTTTTGATTCCATAAGTTCTGAAGAGTCAAAAGGAATTATTGAAGCTACATCTCTTGTGGTAAGGTTCCACACAAAGTTTTTTGTTATCTTATTTTCAGCCAAGATCGGAAGCGTAGTTATGAAAGGATCATAGCCTTTATACTTAAGTTCCGTTGCCTGGCAATAAGTGCTTGAAATTTTTGAACGCAGGAGATTGGAAAAGGTGTTTAAGGCCCTGGTATCAGGTGCAGATATCCCTATCGTTATATTTACATCGTATAAGCCGATATTATCATTACCTAACTCTGCAATTAATTTTCCCGCACTTTCCTTCTCAGCCTGATATTTCTGGCGCAGTGCTTCATCCTTTCGGCTGTCAAGAGCTTTAGCCCCTATCTCGCTTACAGCCTTTGAAAGCTCCTTCATTATTGTAGCTTTGTTTTTAGGCGTCAAAATTATAGCAATATTGATGTCCCCTTTTACATTAAAAACTTTTCTTAACCATCTGTACTTCTCAACTGTGGCCGGATATTTAATAATGGAAAAAAACCGGTAAATACGGTTTTCTATTTCAATGTGTCTTCCATCCTTAAAGATCCTTGCATTTTCAGGAAGGATATTTTCAATCTCCCAGTCTTCTTTACACGGTTCCTCCTGGCTGCTCTCCGGATTCATTCTCTCGTAAAGAAGCGCCTTAATATCTTTTTCAAACAGTTGATCCACATACATGTCTTGAGCTTCAAGCTCACTCCTGAAAGACTGGTAAGCGTCATTTAGAAGTTCCTGTGCAGAAGTATAATTTGTTTCCTTAACCTCGAAGACCGTATAAAAGTTAAGGGTATTTCTGCTCTTTCCTGCCATAGACTGGATAAACTTTTTTTGCTCTTCAAGGAGTATCAATTTTCTTTCTTTTTTAATCTCACGTTTTAACTTTTCAATGTTTGCGATATTAGTATCAAGATTAACGCTTTCCGATTGGATGTATATCCCTACCCTGCCGTCAAATGAGGCTAGTGCCCCCTGTATGGATTCGCTTATCATCTCCAGACTGCTTTCGGATAAAAGCTCGCCGTTTACAGGGCTTACTTTTAGGACTATTTTATGGGTACCGTCTTTTCCTTCCAATAGGTCGCCAATGTTTTTTATGGGTAAGAAAAAATTACTCTTGTTCCCCTTTTTCTTCTTTGGGCTCAAAGATAGTAAATCTTTTATTAAAGCTAACATTGTTCATATTCCTTTCAAAAGTATGATATGCATCCTTCGCTATTGCATACTTAATAATATCTTTAAGTATTGCAAAGCCTGTTTCTCTCTGGTGAAACTCGGAGAACATACCTATAATAATTCCCAACAACAGGACCCCCCCAAAAAATACAGGCGGACTGAAATATCTTATGACCACCACAACTATTGTTACTGCAAATGGAAGCATTATAAAGAAGTGCGAAATGGGCATTAGCCCTATCATTATGCGTCCGTCAACGTGCCTTGGGAGTTTTCTTTTTTTGTCGCTTACATTATCCATCTTGTTTTACCTTTTTGTCATCACACTCATCATTCCTAATCTTCCGACAGAACCAACTGTTGAGACCATGGCAGATGAGGTGCCGGTCTTATACAAATACTGGCGAAGTACCTGTGGTCCTTTCAGGCCCACCGCAATTGTACCTATGGATAGAACAAACATTAACATTGTGTTGGCTACCCCACCCATTATTGAAAGAAATATCTGCAGAATCAGAAAATGGATTGTCTGGGTAAAAACTATTGCTATTACTTCTCTAATCCATATCTGCAGGCCATCGGAGTTATTTATTACTGATATAGCAGCAAGAGGCGCTATCAGTATTGCAAGAAGTGTCTCTATATACCTGATAGCCCCTGCAATACATAGGACTATTAGCGCTATGCCAAGAATCATACACATAATTGAGTACAAAGAGCTTCCAGCAATGACCGGAATAAACTTTAGAGGGTTCGCCATGTCCGAGACATCTATCCCAATTTCCCCTATAAAATCTATAAGCGCTTTATTTATGGGGAGAAAAACAACAGTAACTAATTTCGGAAGGATATATATGAGACCGCCTGCAACGGTGACGTGAATAAAATAAGTACCCATAGATTTATTATCCTGGTACATAACACCTGAAATCTGTCTGAAAACGGCAAGTATCACAAAAATAACCAGAAGCCCTCCCGCCAAATATTGCGCTAATTTTAGATACTCACTAAAGTTAGTAAGGTACTTTCCCGGTTCCGTAGGCTGGACAACCAGAACGGTGATGTATTCATACGCAGCATTAAAAACGTTTTCAATAAAGCCGATAATCCAGTCCGATATTGTAACAAAAATGAGTTCTTTTATCCATTCAACCATTTGTATTTATTCCTTCCGGGATGGAAATATGCTAAATAGCAGCCATTCTGTTTATGATGTAGTCCGCAAGCCAGGCCAGAAGATAAACTCCCCCACCCATAATAACTACTCTTTTGATGTTTCTAATTGCATCGTGTTTTTCAGCTTCTTCCCCGCCCTGGTATTTGAATGCCTGAATGATTATGACCACTACGGTAATGACGCCTATTAAAGAATATAACCAGACTTTAATATCATTAAAAATTCCCACAATAACGGGTATGTATGGCATGTTGTGCTCCTTTCTATAAATTAAGACTTCTAATTAAATTTTCCATTCTAACTTTAATCCTGGTAAGCATTTCTTTGAGTTCTTTCAATTCCTCTTCCGGTAATATTTCGGCAAAATTCACACTCTCAACATTTTCACTATCTTCTAAAAACTTTCTTCCTTTTTCTACAAATCCCCCGGTCAGTTCTTTTCTTTTCTCTATTTCCTTCTCTAATTCCCTTTTTCTCTTTAACTCTGGTATATTCCCAAACCTATTTCTGACTTTAAACTTTTTTACCAGCTTCTCCGTTTCATCCCCGGATAGACTTTCTTCCTTTGCAATTTTTGCAACTTTAATCATCTCTTCTTTGTTGTCTTTAAGTTTCCTTAAGGCTGTGCCGTGTCTTGCAGTTAAATTTTTCTGCTTAATATCTTCTCTTACTGCTTTGGGGAGATCTAAAAGATTAACCAGCTCTAGAATTCTTCGCTTACTCAAACCAATCTCAAGGGCCAGTTTGTCCCAAGATACCCCCCAAATTTTTTTTGCCTCTTTTAGCGACTTGGCCCGATCTACTGGATTTAGATCATCCCTCTGCATGTTTTCTTTCAGTGAAATTCTAAGAGCTTGACTTTTTGACACTTTTCTTATCAGCGCCGGTATCTCTTTTAATCCCGCTTTCTCTGCTGCTCTCCATCTTCTTTCCCCGGCGACGATCTCATATTTTCCATCTTTCGGCCGGACCATAATCGGGCTTATAATTCCATCATCCTTCATGGAGTTTGCAAGCTCAAGAATTGTCTCTTCATTAAAAGTCTTTCTCGGCTGGTCCGGATTAGGAACGATTTGCAACAAAGGAATATTCACCAGCCCCTTAGAACTATTAATGTCAAACCAATCAATAGGTATTTTCGGCTTTTTCTGCTTGATTGATTTAGCCACCACCTCCTTGACACTGGGTCTTTTCTTAGTCATCAGCCATCACCTCCTGAGCCAGCTGGCGATAAGCTTCCGCCACATCTGAGCTTTTAGCATATTCCAATATCGTAGAACCGCCTACTGACGATTCTTTAAACTTAACTGTCTCTTTGATGACTGTATTAAAAACCATATTTTTATAAGTTTCTCTCAGGGTATCAAGAACTTCCCTGGCATGAACGGTCCTGGTATTGTGCATGGTTGGAAGTATGCCTTTAATTTTTAATTTTTTATTTAACTTTCTTTTAACCATTTTCACGGTTTGGTTCAACAGGATCTCTGCTCCCTTTAAAGCCAGGTAGTCGGTTTCAACCGGGACAATAACCTCATCTGCTGCAGTCAGTGCATTAATTGTCAGTATTCCCAGGCTCGGCGGACAGTCAATTAGAATGTAGTCGTATCCTTTTTTTAAAGGATTAAGAATAAATTTTAAAATCCTTTCTCTGTTTAACATATTCATAAGCTCAATTTCTGCTTTTGAAAGTTCTATATTTGAAGGAATAAGTTTAACGTTTTTGATTTTTGTATTAATAATAATTTCACCAATGTTTAAATCTTCACCGTTGTTTTCTCTATTTATTGCCTCGTATAAAGATTTGTCCAAATTTTCCATATCAACTCCGCAGGAAATGGTCAGTGAAGCCTGGGGATCACAATCAATCAGCAGCACCTTAAATCCTTTTAGTGCTATTGCGGCTCCTAAATTTAGCGCAGTTGTAGTTTTTCCAACTCCGCCTTTTTGGTTTGCTATAGCAATTATTTTGCCCATAATTTTTCTCCTAATTATATTTTCAATTCTAATTTAATATTATTCAATATTGCTTCCTCTTGTATAATTTTATTAAATAAAGCTCCCTTACTCTTCTTTATTTCTCCCGCAAGAAATTTTTCTTTAACTCTACCTAAAGTATCCTGAATAATATATTCCGGCACCAAATCTACAATTTTCCTAAAAAATCCCAAAGAGTTGTCGTCTTCTAGCTGTTCAGCTATATAACTGGCAAGATTTTCTTTTTCAGGGGATCTTTCCTTTTTCTTTAGATTGTGGAAAACTGCGTTTCTCTTAACGTTATTTAAATTCTTGTTTAATAAATGGTTATAGTTAGTGTCGTGTTTTCCTGTGTCAGGAAACCCTGACACAGGGCCTATGTCGTGTTTTCCTGACACAGGCGTTTTTTCAAGACCACCAAATATTTTTAAATTAGATATAGGTAAAATCTTATATTGATTATTGCTCCATCTTCCGCCTTCCAGCGTCGATCTTCTAGTCTTTTCCATAAGAAGAATAGGTTGGTTTTTAAATCTAAATTTTAACAAACTCTGTATTCGCTCGTTAGCTATTTGTCTGCATACGCCCAAGGCTTTAGCAATTGCTCTTTGGCTAGGATAACAGTTACCTTCCTTATCCATGAAAGTGGCTAACGTACAAAGTGTTTTCCAGTCACGATTACTAATATTTTTTAAAAGGCCGGAAGTACGAGCACCAATAAAAAGTTTTACAAAAATTCGATCTTCCCAAGAGCCTTTAAAAACATCATATTCTTTTTGGATTTCAATAGTAACTAATTTATCGTTTATGTTATTTGAGGAATCTGTGGAATTATTGGGAGGCGTAACCGTTTCATTTCCAATTTTTTTTTTCTTTTTTTCTTTCTTATCGTGTTTACTCATTTTTAATTTTAGATTAAAAAATATTGCAAAATTTATTTATTTTTTTTTACTTCTTCAATTTGATTAATTGACATTTGAGAAGAACTTACTTTTTCTTCAGACAAGAATTTATCGATTTCTTCTCGTTTTATTCTCCACTCGCGGCCAACCTTTTTACCAAAAATTTTGCCTGGCATTCTTTCTTCACTGAGTAAAATATAAATTGTTTTAAGACCTATTTGTAAAAAATTTGCAGCTTGTTCAGCAGTAAGGACATCATTTTTTATATTATTTACCATTAAGCAAACAACTCCTTGAAACTATATTTGTGTAATTATAAAGGTAGATAAAGAGGATGTCAAGAGTAGATTGCAAATTTTTAAAGATATAATTTTTTGAAAGTCTACCTGCACTTAGCCTCATTCCTCCTCATTTAAATATCTATAAATTTCTTTACGCGTGATCCTCCAAATCCGGCCCCGGCCCAATTTTCTTCCAAAAATTTTCCCGGGCTCTATCCTATCGCAAAGTATTCTATTTAACGTAGGCTGACTGATCCTCAAAAGTTTACAGACTTCACTAAAATTCAAAATATCATCTTCCATTTTTTCTTCAACATATTTAAACCTTACCTCATTCAGATACCTGTAAATATCTTTCTTTTGAAACCTCCATGCCCCCCCGACTTTTTTAGCATAAATTTTCCCAGGCTCTCTTTTAGTGCTAAGTCTATTCTCCAAGGGGCTACGACTGATCCTCAAAAGTTTGCATGCTTCCTTTGTAGTCAAAATATTGTTTTCTATAATTTTGTCCTTTGAACTTATCATGTGAAACCTTAAAAGTATTAAACAAGTATTATAATAAAAATAAACAAAAGCAAATAAATTTATGACATTGTATCAAAAATTTTGTTTTTTATCTACTAAAATATAAAGCAAAGAGTTTACGCTTTTAACATTTCGCCGATTTTGTTATTTGGAAATCAATTGAGGACAAACAAAAGTCTAAATCTCCGCTTATTATTATTTAGTGAATTCTTTATTTTTTGTTCAAAATCAACGATTGGGAAAAGGTTGCTCGGCTTTTTAGTTAATAGGAGTATCCGCTTGACTCTCGTAGCCACAATATGTAGTATATGGATATGGAAGATTATCCTAAGACAACTATTGAATTTGAACAGCGTTTTAGCACAGAAGAGGCTTGTCAAAAATATTTAGCTAAAATTCGTTGGCCAGAGGGATTTTGCTGTCCACGTTGCGGGCATAGAAAAGCATGGATTACAAAAAGAGGACTTTATAGATGCAAGAATTGCGATTACCAGGCTTCAATAACATCCGGTACAATTTTCCAGGGTACCAGGAAGCCCCTGCAATTGTGGTTTCACGCAATGTGGTATATAACCAGTCAAAAGAATGGGGTAAGTGCAATGGGTCTTAAGCAAGTCCTCGGGTTAAATAGGTATGAAACAGTATGGATCTGGCTGCATAAATTACGCAGGGCAATGGTTCGTCCGGATCGTGACTGCCTTTCAGGTATAGTCGAGATAGATGAAACTTACATAGGCGGAAAGAAAGCTGGCAAGCGTGGGCGTGGCGCAATTGGTAAAAGTTTGATTTTGGTAGCAGTTGAGGATAAGGGTGAACACTTTGGACGAATTCGCCTCCACCGTATCACTGATGCATCTGCTAATAGTCTAATGCCAGCAGTACAAAAAAGTGTGAAGGCTGGTAGCTTAATACGTACTGATGGATGGAGTGGTTATACCCAATTGCCTTCTAAAGGATATAAACACATTGTAGCACGTAAAAATGCCGAGGTTGGAGATAATCTGTTACCTCTGGCAAACCGAGTTGTTGCTTTGCTCAAGAAGTGGCTGGTAGGAACTCATCAAGGCGTAGTTCATTCATCTCACTTAGATTATTACCTTGATGAATTTACTTTCAGGTTTAATAGAAGAAACTCTCGTTATAGGGGTAAGCTATTTTATCGACTTATTCAGCAAGCTGTTATGATAGAGCCAGTTATTGCAAAAAATATTAGGGGTGGAAAACTTGGATAAACTAAACCACAATATATAGTATGTACGAGAGTCAAGCGGATACTCCTATTAGTTAATTTAATAATTATCTTTTTCTAGTATTGAAAGAGGTCCATTGTGAGGGAATTGCGTCGCCATTTTGTTCATTCCTCTTCATTTAAATATCTATAAATTTCTTTTCTTTGGATCTTCCAATGCTGATGCTTAAATTTTCTTCCATAAATTTTGCCTGGCACTCTTTCCTCGCTAAGTATTTTTTCCAGTGACGGCATACTGATCCTCAAAAGTTTGCATGCTTCTTCTCTATTCAGAATATCATCTTCTATGACTTCATCTTCAAACCCTTTGTTCTCTACTCCATTCAGATATTGGTAAATATCTTTTCTCTGAATCCTCCATAAACAACCCACTTTTTTAGCATAAATTTTCCCAGCCTCCCTTTTAGTGCTAAGTCCATCATTCAGGGTGGGCAGAGCACACCTCAAAAGTTTGCATGCCTCTTTTCTATTCAGAATATCATTTTTACCCTTCTTTTTTACCACTTTCTACCAACAACCCCTTAACCAAAATTACAAAGAATTACAATAGAATATCACAAAAAACCCTTAAATGCTTTCATGCCATTTTCTACATCGATGTTAGCCAGGGTGATGTAAATAGTTGTAGTGCTGATATCTGCATGGCCAAGGATCCGCCTTAACGTTTCAATGTCTTTGGTTTGACGGTAATATTGAGTTGCGTAAGTGTGGCGAAAGAAATCCAAACGTTTGGATTTTATGCGCCATGTATTTTGCTGCCATTCACTAAAAGAAATATCTGAAAAAGGAGTGGATCTTTACTGCGCATTGCCAGTGCTTTCAACCTATCTGGGACATAGTACGATAAGAGCAACAGAAAAATATCTCAGATTAACAAAAGAGCTGTATCCCGATATAGTAAAACGCAGTAGCAATATCACATCATATGTTTATCCGGAGGTGTATAAAGATGAAACCTACTGATTTTGCATATTATCTTACAAACTTTCTATC
>Ga0075124_10001363_pt1 | contig 11419 bp, 9 predicted proteins | sample AntAceMetag02UKS_FD_69809 | JGI IMG/M metagenome (GOLD analysis project Ga0075124, IMG submission 69809) | Saline lake microbial communities from Ace Lake, Antarctica - Antarctic Ace Lake Metagenome 02UKS | ecosystem: Environmental > Aquatic > Non-marine Saline and Alkaline > Saline | place... | reverse complement strand
ACTCAATAATTCTCCGTTAATTTACCTCATTATAGAAGCAAACCCGGTTCCGCCCTGAAGACTTGGCTTGATAGAGCGCTTGATCGACTGCATTGACGAAATCTTCCATTTTGGTGAATTTATTTTCATATTCACAGACACCCATGCTTACAGAAACAAAAATATTACCTTTATCATTTTCATAAGATTGCTCAACGATCCGTTTGCGGATGCGCTCTGCTACTAATGAGGCTGCCTTAAGATCAGTCTCTGGCAGAATAATAATGAACTCTTCTCCACCATATCGGAATGCAACATCTGCTTTCCTCAAGCATTCCTCAGTGATAAAGGCAACATGCTTCAATATCATATCGCCAACGACATGACCATAACGATCATTTACATTCTTAAATTTGTCAATGTCCAACATGATCAAGCATAGTTCATGGTCGTATCGAACTGCCCGTTCAATCTCTTTATCTATCAGGAGATCAAAATGCCGCCGATTATCCAGACCCGTCAAACTATCGGTGATTGCAGATTCCCGAACTTCTTCATATAACCTGGCGTTGTTAATGGACGCAGATGATTGAAGAGCAATGGTTTTCACCAATTCGATTTGAGTCGAACTATAAGAATTTTCTTTTATAGAACCTGTGATTAATGCACCAAAAATCTCACCTCGACGTATAAGGGGTATTCCAAGGAGTGATTGTGAAGAATAGACATAGATCCATTCAGAATCACATTTATTTATGATAGAGTCTCTTGAGTGAATATCCGGGAAGTAAACAGTTCCCTTTTCTTCAATGACGTATCGTGAGATGGAATACTTCTCAGTTAATTTAAATAAAGGTTCTTCGATCCGGCTTCCGTCTGCTCGATAAAGATGAGCGTCAACTATCTGACTCTCAGGATTGTAAAGCGTGATCCCAAACTCATCGACAGGAATAACCAATTGCAATTGTCGAAACATGGCTTGTATGGTCTCTTCTAAGCCAGTCCCAGAATTGATGACCTGACTGATCTCGTTAAGAGCAGCCAGTTCTTGCGAAATCCTACTCATTTCATCGAACAGATTTGCGTTGCTGATCGCAGACGCAGCATAATTCGCAAAAACTTGTATCTGTCGAGCATTCTCCTCAGTGAAACCATCCGGTTTTCCCATGCTCAAATTTATGAAGCCAATTGCCTTTCCTTGGTATCGGATTGGAGCTCCCAAGTAGGAACGGACCCAATTTGTCCCATCCAGGATTGGATTCCAGTAAGGACTCTCATTTGTCTCAGAAATAATTAGCGCCTGCCCTGTTTCTACCATTCTCTCAAAACCATATAGATTTTCACTCATAGGATCAAGACCAAGAAGAAAATCAGTGGGGTGGGTTTCATCAAAGTACTTCACACAAGCAAATTGATATTTACCTTCCTTATCAACAAGGACAATGTCTGCGGCGTCATATGGGACTACGTCTGCAGCATTTTCAAGAATTTTTTCCAGGACATCTTCTAATCTAAGTGTTGTGTTAATCTCTGCAGTTGTGGTGACCAGGGTTTCGGTAAAGACGTATTTCTTACTGATTTCTTCTTCTGCTTGTTTGAGAGCGGTAATGTCGTGCATGCCGATAAGCTTCCCAATGATCTTGTAATTACTTTTAATGATTGGCTGCATCTGTAATTTGATAATCCGATTTGTTGGAGCTGGTAGTCTAATTTCATACGAAGCCTCTTTACCATCCTTGAAGCACGGAGGGTTTTCTTTACATAAGTATGGCGCAATGTCCTTCAATGATTTACCGAAAAGATCAGTTTGATTTAATCCTAAGAGATCTAAAGCAGATGGATTAATTTTGATGATCATATTGTCATTATTAAGAACAATGATCCCATTAGGCATACTCTCCAGGAGTGTTTTATAAGCGATAGGTTTAATATTGAATAGTTGTTCCTGTGTAATGCTCCAAAATAAAACAAGGGAGAGGAATGAAAATGTGAAGGGCGTCACATCTATATTCGATCTTGAGGAACTGATAAATAGGAAGTGCACCCCCATCACAACGAGCGATGAGAGCAAGATGAGGACAGCTGTGATAATACCTTTCTTTCCTAATCTAATTAAATATCGAATAAGCCAATACAACCCTGATATGACTAATAAATATACATAAACGGTAATAATGTAAATGACTGGGCCTGGTTCAAAAACAGCGACTGGTGTGGATTCGATAATTTCTATTCTGATATTTGAAAAGACCAGCCCATGCAGGTTGTTTGTGATGAAAAGAAGAAGGGAAATGATGGGAATAATCCAGATGATCCAAAGGTAGGATTTCTTAATCCGCTTGAGCAGCCCTGTGAACCGGAGTACAAAATCCAACATAAGCGGTCCAACGGCATTTTGTGCAGTATAGGTCACAGTAAGCCAGAATATCTCAGTCTGCAGATTTCCTGCTGAGAATTCAAATAACCTTGCAATGCTCCAAATTGTAAGTGCGACCATCATAAGGATAAAAGAAATACTTCCTGGGTTATCCCGGCGATGCCATACGACCAATGTAACAATCAGGCAGAGAACTGCAGAAATAATATATCCAATAGAAATAGGTGTAAACGTATATGTCATAATTTTTGTTCTAACTATTTATTACATTCAAGTTTTAATCTAAGCATCATTAAATATACTTGCTTGAGACAAATTAAAATATATCCTATATTTATCATAGGATAATTTTCTAACGAAATGACAAGAAATTTCCGATGATAAGGTTATACAGACACTGTCATTTGACGTGGAAATTGTGGATAATAATGTTACCGAGTTTATTATACGGATAAGAGGAGTAAAAAATGTCTAATGAACCTGTTTCAATCGAAGAAAAGAAAATAAGAAGATTGCGTATTTTCAATATTGTTATGGGTTTCTTCCACCTGGTCCAGGGAATCCTAATGATCCTCATCAGCAATGACAAGACGTATCCCATTTTTACGAATTTCCTGACCTTCGACCTGGGATCTAAATCACTGAAACCAGACCCACAGTTGTTTTATGAATTACCCTTCGGTCCAGCTGTCGCAGTATTTTTATTGATCTCAGCTGTGGCGCATTTCTCACTGGCAAGTTTTGGATTTAAATGGTATGTCAACAACTTGAAACGAGGGATGAACCCGGGTCGATTCTACGAATATACCCTGAGTTCCTCATTGATGATTGTCCTGATTGGGATGTTGGTGGGGATTTGGGATCTTGGCGCCATTATCTTAATTTTTACCTTGAATGCAACGATGAATCTGTTTGGGATCATGATGGAATATCACAATCAGACCACACAAAAGACCAAATGGACCGCCTTTATTTTTGGCAGCATTGCCGGCTTCGTTCCGTGGGTTGTGATCATGATCTATTTTCTGAGCGCAATTGGATCGGCTGATGCAGATCCACCAGGATTTGTATACGCCATTATCCCAACAATCTTCGTATTCTTCAATATATTTGCAGTCAATATGGTGCTTCAATACAAGAAAGTGGGACCGTGGAAAGACTATTTATTTGGTGAACGGGTTTATATTATCCTGAGCCTACTGGCGAAGACAGCATTAGCATGGCAGATTTTTGCAGGAACGCTGGCACCGGTTTAGACCCAATTTTTCATCATAAAAACACAAACAACGCCTGAGTAACACTCAGGCGTTGTTTGATTCATGGTGGTAAACACCTGTGTCAAATATTTCGTATAGCTATAATTAGCAACATAATTAGAATAACTTTAGAGTAGGGCGGCGAATCAATAAATTTCGATAATGAATGATAAGATGCTTTGTCATGATTAACAAAATACAGTTAATTAAATAATTATCTATGAAATAATCGGTTAATTTAGAAGTCAAAAATTTGAAACAGGATAATAAAAAGTGACAACGCAATTCATTACAAAAGGACATGGGTTAAAGATAAAAATGCTGCACAAGGGAAAATTGTTTTTCTCTTTCTTTATGCTTGTCCTGCTTCTGGTTGGTACCAGTGCATGCTCGCTCTTTGAATCAATAGGGCAGGCACAGGTTACGGACACTGCAACAGTCCCCCCAGAATTAATGGACACAACGTCGCCGACCGACACGTCAACCGATACAATCACGACGACTTCCACCGAGACAATGACCCCAACCAACACGCAAACATTGACGATGACACTGTCTCCCACGGTTACAGACACGCCTTCAATGACACCATCACCAACATTTGATTTCCCTGATGTTGAAGTCAACGTTGCTGCAGCCCATTGCCGTTACGGTCCTTCAAAGTCTTTCCTACATGCTGCAGACCTTTATCAAGGGGACCATGGTGAAGTCAGAGGACGTTTTCTCTATAGCGATTGGTTGTATGTGAAATTCGACAAACTGGATTATTACTGCTGGGTTTCTCCCTATGTTGTAGATCTCACTGGAGATATCTCCAATATTAATTATCAGGAACCTAATTTACAGCTTGTAGGATCGTTTGACCTGTACACGCCGACTCAAAATGTCCGGGCTTATCGCAAGGGTGATGAGGTGACGATCACTTGGGACCAGGTAACCATGACTGAGGATGATGACCGGGGATATTTAATCATTGCATGGGTGTGTCAAAACAGCGCTTATCTCTGGTGGACTCAATTCCCTGGCCACCTTACCAGGATTGATCGATTGGATTAATTTCAAGTTTACTCATTGATTAGGTTCTCTAAGAATTCTTGGGTATCAAAGGCTGCTGGATCAGGGTCGATTGTGTACTGCCATCCCAGGTCAGCTGAAATAAAACCGTCATAGAGATTCATCCGGAGTGCTTGGATCAATGTCCGGAAATTGTATTGACCATGGCCGGGGACGAGATGCTGGTCTTCTTTGCTATCATTATCATTGACGTGTACATGGAAAAGACGGTCACCTAGATTCTCAATTGCACTGGTCGGGTCTTCGCCAGCAATAAAAGCGTGACCTGAATTGAATGAAACCCCCAGGTTGTCACAACCAAGCTGATCTATCATATCCATGGCTTGGAGTGATGTATTAATGAGATCTGACTCATATTTGTCACAGGGTTCAAGCGCAAGTAAAACATTATAATTTACAGAAAATTCACATATACGGATCAGGCTGTCAGCCAAGAGGTCCCAACCATTATCCAGATCCTGTTCATGGATCGTGTGACCAGGACTTATCTTGACGACAGGAGCGCCCAGCCTGAAAGCAAGCTCGATGCATTGCTTAAGATATTGAACGCTATCCATCCGGATTTGTCTAGTGGGGCTGCAGAGATTGTAGGGGTATCGATATTGTGCTGGGACAAAAGCAGCCGTTTCTAATCCAAGGGCATCTATTAACTCCCGAAGCTGTAGGATATCATGCTCATGCAGGTCATTGCAGTATGCATGAGGTCGTCCGCCCCAAATTTCGACAGCATCAAATCCCGCAACGGTGATCTGCTGAATGGCTTCTTTAAGAGCGTATTGCGTGTATAGTGAAGTTAATAAACTGGTTCTCAAGACGAACCTCCTGAGGGGTCGACTGTCTTGTTATAAATAGAAAAATGCCTACTCTTGTTTAATGTCCAACTAACTAAACCATTTGTTGTATTTCCCCGACCTGGCAACATTGATATAAGGATGATGTTGATCGTTAGATAATGACAGCTGTTTGAACTCGAATCAAGTATAGATTTACCTTAGTCATTCTATTAATATCAAGATTTATTAGATTATACTGTACAGAAGTTTCAGCTTGGCCATGTCAAAGTGGGTGGGGATCGAACCAGACAACACAACACAGACCTTGAAATAATATAAAATCAGGAATACTAAAGAATTCGCATAGTATAATATTTTTAACCAAATGAACAATCATCCATACAAAATTATATTAATAATATCAGCGCTTATCTACTCGCTATGATCATTTTCAAATATCAAACAGTAGAGATAAAGCTTGGGCTGCAGGGTATGCCATCGATTGTCCAATATTCATCTTGTTAGCTTATAGATTCATTCTAATATGATTTTCTTAATAGACGTAACTCAGACCACACTAACCAGGAAATTGTGTCTGATGCGTTACTAATAACGTAAGGAAATTTTGGGATCTTACGGAAAAAACGATAGAAATATGTATAATTATAGTTTATGAGAATAGGCATTTTCAATAACTATCAATATATTCTTAATATCAATCTAAAATAGGGCTGTGATGGATGCCCTCCTCTTATCAGAACCCCTTGGTTTTGCGATACAGCTGTTTTTCACTTATGATATGGTATATGCAGCGTTGATCAATAGAACAATTCTGTACTGGGTTGGTTCTGAGACTTGATCAATATAATAGGAGCAGCCATGACACAAGCCCTCTTAGATAACGCGATGAAATAATCGGATTATTAATAATGAAGGGCTTAGTGTATACTCCTCTTGAGTTCGGATTTCATTTAGATTAATATGTATTTTAAGTGATGTAGTCCTTATTTTAGAACAGAAAGGTGCTGGATATCATTAATTAAGTGAAATAAATTGCGTATCGTGTAAATGTAAAATACTATACGAAATTCTATATTTATATTAAACCGAAGCTTTGACTCAACGAGTAAACAAATCGAATGGCACACTTTTTATATCACGGTAATGTCTAGCAACTAACTGTAAAGATATCACTGTTTCAATCCTGATTGGATGCGCAACTATCTGGTTGGAAATGCGTTTATTCATGTGGTTATTATCATTTTTATGAAAAGCAAGGTTAACTATGTCTGTCATTATAAAAGAAGTGAAATCTGAAAGGGATCTGCGCCAGTTCATTGACTTTCCAATCAAGCTCTATCACAACAACCCGTATTACGTCCCTGCAATGTTCTCAGACGAACTCAATACGCTGCATTGGGATAAGAATCCAGCATTTGAGCACTGTGAGGTGCACTACTGGCTTGCTTATCGAAATAAGTCAATCGTTGGACGAGTTGCAGGGATCATAAACCATAGACACATTGAAAAATGGAATCAACCCTATATTCGTTTCGCCTGGTTGGATTTTATTGATGATAAGCAGGTATCAGCTGCATTGCTGGGCGTTGTTGAGGATTGGGCTCGAGAACAAAATCTCACAGCGATCCATGGTCCCCTGGGGTTTACTGATCTTGACCGCGAAGGTATGTTGGTTGATGGATTCGAAGAGGTTGCAACTCTGGCGACATTATATAATTATCCATATTACCCAGAACACATGACTGAGCTAGGATTTCTAAAAGATGTCGACTGGGTTGAATACGAATTGACGGTCCCTCGCCAAATCGATGAAAGAATCTCGCATGCAGCCGTAATTGTCCTCAAGCGCAATAACTTGCATATGCTGCGAGCCCATCGTAAAGCGGAATTATTAATCTATGCGCATCAGTTGTTCGAATTGAAAAGCCAGGAATATAGTCATCTCTACGGGTCAACTCCCCTTTCAGAATGTGAAATTGAACATTATATTAAAGCCTACTTCAGCTTTGTGCATCCGGATTTCATCCCGATTATTTTGGATGAAAACAATCAAATGGTTGCATTTGGCGTTGTCATCCCCTCCCTTTCAAAAGCGCTTCAAAAGAACCGTGGACGGATGTTCCCTTTCGGCTGGCTGTATCTCCTCAAGGCACTCCGGAAGAATTCTTTAGCTGATTTGTATTTAATTGCGGTGAAGAAACAATTCCAGGGATTAGGTGTTAACATGGTCCTGATGGACCATGTCTGTAAGGTTCTCAATGACCGAGAAATCCAAAAAGTAGAAACGAACCCTGAGCTGGAAACGAACACGAACGTACAATCTCAATGGAAATCTCTGGATAAACGGCAACACAAGCGCCGTCGCTGTTTTATAAAGCACCTGTAATACAAAATTAATTGAATATATTGCTAATCTTTAGTAATAATGACAAATCCTATCACACCTGTGCCTGTGTGGACTGAGAGTCCAGGTGTGAATTCAGCGATGATTGGATTCTCTGGGAGTGGGAAAATCTCTGAAAGCATCTCTCCGAGATGTTCAACGCCGTTTAGATTATTGACATGGATCAAGCCAATTTCCTCGACTGTTTTTCCAGCAACACTTTCACGTGCTAATTCGATCAATCGTTCCCGTGCTTTTCGCCACGTCCGGACTTTCTCAAGCAGGTCCAATTTTCCATCTTGTGATGTCAGGATTGGTTTGATTTCAAGCGTATCCCCAAAGCCGGCTGCCAATTTTCCGACCCTGCCCCCCATTGCAAGATATTTGAGTGTCGGCAGCGCAGCATAGACATGGATCCTGTCTCTGAGATCTTCCAGTTGTGCAAGTATATCGTCTTTATTCATACCACTTGCCGCTGCTTTAGTAGCATGGAGTACCTGAAATCCCTCTGCCAGACATAACTGCAGTGAATCAACCACGCTGATTTCCTTCTCCGGGAATGTTTCGGCTGCCATTAATGCCGCATTATATGTCGCACTGACTTTACTTGAACAGCAAACACAGATAATCTGGTCAGCGCCATCATCAAATGCATTCTTGAAAGCTTTCTGAAATGAGCTTGGTGAAGGTGCAGCCGTTGTTGGCAGTGTCTTCTTGGCATCTATCAGCTTAAATAGCTTCTCATCATCAATATCTTGCCCGGTGATGTAGGTTTCCTCTCCAAATTGAATGTGGATTGGGACCGTGATGATATGGTGCTTTTCTACTAGATTGGATGGCAGACTTGAGTTTGTATCCGTTACAAGTGCTATTTTAGACATAATTTCCTTTATATAGAAGCTTACTCCAAGCTAATTAATAATTCTCGACAGCTTAATAAATTCAAAAATAATTTTCCATATTACCAACTGTAAGTTGAAATTTCGAGGTTGGCACATCTCATGCCAATCAGGGCTAACTTGGTCTCCCTCAAGTTTGTCTTAAAAAGATCTGTATTCGCCAATGCCGAATTGGATAGATTGATACCGAGGAGGTCTTTTCCACTTAAATCTGTGCTGCTAAGATCAAGATTTGTAAATTTACGGTCTCCCTGTTTATATAGGCAAATCAATTCATCCGCAGCCATTTTCTTACCAGACATAATTTCATTCCTTCAATAAAATCAAACCCCACTGGATGATTTCGTTGCACTTGGACAAACGAATGTTAGGATTATAACATATGAAGATGCACAGATTATGAACAATTGATAAAAGAAACTGAAGGATAAAGAAAGGTACTAGGAGGAGATTATTTCGTGGTATATTTTACGCTTCTGCAAGAATGGTCGGACATGGATTCATGATAAGATAGAAGACACGGAGTGCCTTTTAAAGCCGAAAATCTTTTAATATTTTTAGAGGATGAATTAAGCGGGAAGCCCTTTCTAATCTGATGAAAGGGCTTCCTCTACTAAGACCTTCATACGGATAAATCGAACCAGTAAAGTTCTACTAATAATTAAACCAATATTTACATCATACGATATTGCAATTATCATTCCAGATTCAAGAGACATATAAAGTTCAAGTTGAAGTGAACAAAAAACTATAATTTTAAGCTGGAAGTAATTCTTTCTCTTGAAGTGCTCATATGAATCGATTATTAAAAAATAAAACCACCAATTCATGAACATGGTGGTCAAATTTCGTTGTTTTATCCAATATTAATCAACTAGTGGCTTTCGATCGTTTCAGGCTGAGCCATATAGCGCCCAGACCTGCCAGGTCCATAATCAAGCTGATGAACCATCCAACCCATGGGATCTTCACAAGAATAGCGACCAGAAAGGCACCTATGAGAGCTGAAATGATGATGTTCTTTGCCCATTCCTTTTTGATTAATGAAAGGGCGAGTTGACCCAGCCAAAGCCCAAGGACAGCTTTGATGTAACAGCTCAAGACAAGCACATATCCAAGAATGAGGATGAGAAGCCCAACAAGCCCAATGATCAGGATCGTTCCTGCAAGATTGCCCATCTTGATCACATTGAACAGAAAAACGAGCAGCACAATGATACCAATCCCCGCTAATAAAACTAAAGGAAATATTACGAACATCAATGCGCCAACACCGAAGCTCCGGCCGGTCTTTGTTTTCAAAACAGCCAAAGGGGTCGTCATGGCATCAGGCAGCAGCCAGGCAAATAAGCCGCTCACAATCAAAAGCGCAATCAACTTTTGGAGTGTTTTCCAAAACCACTGGAACAATGGCGTCTCGCTGTTGCTCTCTTTCGCTGCCTCCACCTGATCTGTTTTAGCTAACAGCGTATCCTTTACCCATTCAATGCCTGTCTGGAGTACGCCCATGGGATCATCAACAGACGTTTCCTCAAGGCTTTCAGCATATGTCCGTCCAGAAGGAACAACCAGAAACAATCCTATTAAGACGAGTACCCCCAGTAAACTGAAAAACGCGACCCTTCCCCATCTCATTTTGCCTCCTTCACGAGTAACCTTTCAATAAGTATAATCCCCAAATGGTCAAAGGAACACGAAGACCTGTTTATCTGTAAGGTCAAATCCTGATAAGATTAAGCCGTGAAAACATTGATCCAAATTAAAAACCTCCATTACAAAGCTGAACCCGATTCGAAGGATGAGCATGAGATACTCCATGGAATTACACTGGAGATTGAAGCGGGTTCTTTTACTGCTATTATTGGTGAAAACGGTTCCGGCAAGACGACGTTGATTAATCACATCAACGGGATTCTCCTACCCACAGAAGGCTGCGTCCTTATTGATGGAATGGATACACGCCAACCAGAACATATCCGGAAGATCCGTTCCCTGGTTGGGATGGTTTTTCAGAATCCTGCTAATCAAATCGTATCATCAACTGTTGAGGAAGATGTCGCTTTCGGTCTTGAAAATAAGAATATGCCCTCTATTGAGATGAGAAAAAGGGTAGCAAACCAATTAGACCTGGCTGGGTTGGCAAGGGAAGCCAAACGTCCCCCCCACCTGCTTTCAGGAGGACAAATGCAACGTCTTGCATTGGCAGGTGTATTAGTCCGCGAGCCTGAAATCATCGTTTTTGATGAGCCTACAGCGATGTTGGACCCTATCACCCGGCGTGAGTTTATCAGCCGAATACTTAAACTGTGCTCTCAGGGGAAAACCATCGTTTATGTTACCCATCATCTGGAAGAAATCAATCAAGCGGATAAGGTCGTGGTACTGAAAGATGGACTGATCAGATTAACCGGAACGCCTGAGCATATTTTCAAACACGAAGAAATACTACACGAAACGGGTCTAGACCTGCCCCCTGCTTGCACCCTGGCAAATGATTTCCGGTCTTTTGGATGGGATATCCCAAAATGCATTTTGTCTGCGGAAGACCTTCTGAATGTCTTGCCTGAGTATCCTGGTCGCATTCATATGCCTTCAAAGCATAACATTGAAGAATTCACTCCTGAACATATCATCACTGCCCGTGATGTACATTACAC
>Ga0075124_10001359_pt1 | contig 11451 bp, 12 predicted proteins | sample AntAceMetag02UKS_FD_69809 | JGI IMG/M metagenome (GOLD analysis project Ga0075124, IMG submission 69809) | Saline lake microbial communities from Ace Lake, Antarctica - Antarctic Ace Lake Metagenome 02UKS | ecosystem: Environmental > Aquatic > Non-marine Saline and Alkaline > Saline | place... | reverse complement strand
GGATCATCTCGAGGCATGCAAGTTTTGTGCCCCAGTAGACATCTTCTCCGGTGAGATGCGCTTCAAGAGGCCAGATCTTCTCTGAGAGCCACTCCTGGAGGTGCATGTCGTCTGCATATCCACGCAGAAGGCTCATCGCAGCATGGGTGTGGGTGTTTACCAGCCCGGGGATGGCGACCATGCCTGAGGCATCGATGATGCACTCTGCCTGTCCGCGGAATTCCTGACTGATATCTGCACCAACTGACTGGATTGTACCACATGCATCAATATAGATGTCCTGCTTCTTTCCGTTCACCTGTGCATTCTGAATGAATTTTGTCCTGTTTTGTTCGTAGCCATCGGTAATATCTGTCATACTGTCTCTCACCCTATCCTTGTAATGATCCGTTCAAGTATCATTTCCGTCTTTTTTGTGTTTGCCCGTGCAGTATTGAGAATCTGTTCATATGATAATTCATCATCTCCAATACCATGGGCATAATTGTCGACCATGCATATCGCGGAAAATGGCATGTTTAGTTCATTTGAGAGCGTTGCTTCTGAAGAAACGGTCATACCAACGATGTCGCCTATTTCTGAAAGAGCCCTGACTTCAGCTTTTGTCTCGATACGGGGGCCGCTGGTCTGCACATAGGTGCCTCCTTTCTGTGACTCCGGGATGCAGGCAGAAACCTCTGCACTCAGGTAAGCATCTATTCCCGGCATTACATGTTCCTGTGAATGGTTATGGATTGTCGGTACTGATGCCATACTGACATAATCATCCGGAATGAGTATTGAACCAGGTCTGATTGATTTTTTCAGGGATCCAACGGAACCGAATGCCACTGCCCTGTCAACTCCTGCAATGGCAAGGGCAGAGATACAGGCAGGGAAATTTATACGGTGTGGGGGCATGCCGTACTGGTGCCTCAACAAGAGGACAATATCTCCCAGATAAAGTTCTGCAGGGCCATATGGTGTGGCGATTTCTGTTTTTTTCAGGTCAGGTAATTCAGCAAAAAGAAGACTGGTACCGCCAATTATGCCTAGCATCTATAACTGCTCCGTCATGCCTGATTGGTATCGGATATCAGGCAATCTCTGTTGTACTATCTGTATGATTGATTCATAAAAACGACGGAACTGTTTTTTGAATTATATTCATATCCAATGTAATCCAATCTCATAGGTTATGACGAGCAGGTTTGGAATTGTCAGTGATTCAGAAATCATGTCCGGTGAATGTACGGATGTTTACTTTGTCCATACTGATGAAATCCTGCGTAATGAAGGATGTAATCCTGACGTAACCATGGAAATTTCAGCTGCATCGCTTCCTGATGAGTGGGGTGTCATCTGCGGTACCGCAGATGTTCTCTCTCTTTTGGAAGGTGTGCCGCTGAATGTTTCTGCAATGCCGGAGGGTACAGTATTCTCTCCCGGTGAACCGGTTCTGAGGATATCGGGAAAATATCTTAATTTTTGTAAATATGAGACTACAATTCTCGGTTTTCTCTGCCATGCGTCCGGTATCGCCAGTGCATCTGCTCATCTCACCCTTATTGCAGGGGATAAACCCCTTTATTCATTTGGTTCACGAAGACAACATCCCGCGATTGCCAGTATGATTGAACGGGCCGCGTGGATAGGCGGCGTTGCCGGTGTGAGTAATACCTGCGCGCCGGCAGGAATCCCCCTTGCGGGTACCATGCCTCACGCACTTATTATGTGTCTCGGGTCTGCCGGGGATGGATGGGCTGCTTTTGATCGGTATGCACCACAGAATGTTCCCCGGATATATCTCTGTGATACATTTTGTGATGAAAAATGGGAAGCGCTTGCTGCAGCACGGGCTGGTGCAGAGGCGGTACGGCTGGATACACCCCGTTCACGCCGGGGAGATATGCGTTCAATTCTGGAGGAAGTCAGGTGGGAATTGGATCTGCATGGATTTTCTTCGGTAAAAATATTTTTAAGCGGGGGAGTTACGAAATCAGATATCGTTGCATATGGTGATATTGTGGATGCCTTTGGTGTGGGGGGTTCCATTGCCAATGCTCCGGTGATTGATTTTTCGATGGATATTGTCGAACGCAATGGTGAACCTGTTTCAAAAAGAGGGAAAAAAGGAGGAGTGAAACAGGTTTATCTGACAGAAGGTGGGGAGAGAATTCTCCTTCCGGAATCGTCTGAGAAGCCTTCCGGGGGAAGTGCGCTTATCATACCTGCACTGAAGAATGGCAATCGGGTTTCAACAGATACTGTCAGCGAAGCACGTGTTCGCGTTCAGCATTTTCTTCGCAGTCGGGCTGAGATGAATAAATAATCATTTTATCCTATGAATACGAAGTTAATATGCACAGTGGGCCGATAGATCAGGGGAAGATCGCTACCTTGGCATGGTAGAGGCCGCGGGTTCAATTCCCGCTCGGTCCATCTGAATTTTTCTGGTAATCGTTGGTATTCGTCTCGATATTCTTTCGTCTGGCTGATGGTTGTATTCATCAGTTACCAATTGTTACCATGAGAGGATGTGGGTGTGAGGGCAGCTGACATGGTTTGCCACAGGCAGCTGGCCTGGATATGCGCTCGTGTGGGGCAACACGGCAATCCAATTATCCTGTTGATACGATTCGATGCAATGCAGTTCCTGAATTATTCATCCATACCGGTCAGGGATACATTGTTTGACCACTTATTCCGTCGAATTGGCCTATTTATCCTAATCGGGCATTTTCCGTTCTAAATAAATTCTGACATATTTGTTCCTGAACCAAAATAATGGAAAAAAATGATGGATGTCTGTCTGTTTTTCACGATCCATTGATTTATTGGTTATAGTAATGATATTGCCTGCTGTTTTATCTCCCTTTTCCAAAGACTTTTACGGGCTCCGGTGAATTAAATTGCAGGTATCTTCATGGGCATGAAAGACTGGATTATTCCACAAGACAAACTATTTTTTAACCTCCTGGAGGAATCAGCTGAAAATGTACGGGATGGAGCTGAGTTCCTGGTTCATATTGTTGAAAATTATGACGACCTGAAAAACAAATGTCATAAAATGAAGGCAATAGAGCACAAGGGAGATGAAATCACTCATAGTATCTACAATCTGCTTAATACAACGTTTATCACACCGATTGAGCCGGATGAAATCTCACGTCTTGCCTCATCACTGGATGATATTCTGGATTATATCGATGGTGCCACACGTATGATGTACCTCTACGGTATCCCTGAAACAGACCGGTTTATGGTTGAGTTCTCGAAACTGATCTTAATTTCAGCCGAGGAACTTCAGTGTGCTGTCAAAGGTATTCGGGACTTGAAACACCCGAAAGGAATTGAAAAACGATGTATTGAAATCAACCGCCTTGAAAATCTTGGTGATGATCTTCTGGGTGAAGCAATTCAGGAGATATTCCGGTGTCCTGATGCAATCCGTCTGATTAAGTATAAAGACATCTATGAAAAGCTGGAGGACGCGACTGACCGGTGTGAAACTGCTGCAAATATCCTGAGCGATATTGCTATTCGCCATTCCTGATGTGAATTATGGATACTCTGATAATAGCACTGGGAATTATCCTTGCACTGGCATTTAACTTTGCAAATGGTCTGAATGATGCAGCGAATTCAATTGCAACGATCATTGCAACAAAGTCTCTGTCCCCAATTAAAGCAGTAGCGCTGACCACGTTCTTCAATCTTCTGGGCCCTCTCATCTTCACGACGGCAATTGCAGCCACTATTGGAAAGGGTATCGTTGACTCCGGATTTCTGACGACTCATATTCTTCTTGCAGCAATGTTTGGCGCCGTTATATGGGTTTTTACCACGTCAATGCTGGGAATTCCCATATCCAGTTCACATTCGCTCATTGGTGGTCTTCTTGGTGCCGGTATTGCGGGTGCCGGTGTCGGTGCGATACTCTGGCCGTCCTGGGATCTCGTGCAGACTGTTATTCTTGCAATGATTGTAGGCGGATTGTTTAGCATGTTCCTCTATATTGCAATAGCCGCTCTGCGCAAGGATGAATGGAAAGGCAAAGCACCTCTGGCCTTTCTGGTAGGGATCACCGTCATTATTCCTGCCCTCATCATTGGAGGTTACCTTAAGATATCAGGAATTCTTGTGGTTGTCATATTCATTGTCATATCTCCAATGCTTGGTCTCATATCTTCCTTTATTCTCGGTGTCGTCATAATGCATCTGGGGAGCAGTAAAAATCCTTCCCGTCTTAATAATATGTTCAGGCCCCTTACGATTGCCGCCGGTTCATTTCAGGCAATTGGGCACGGTGCAAATGATGCCCAGAATGCAATGGGTGTTATTACTGCCATGCTCGTTGCCGGCGGAATTCTGTCAGAATTTTCGGTACCGCTCTGGGTTATCTTTGCTTCCTGTGGTGCAATTTCCATGGGAACACTTCTTGGCGGATGGCGGGTTGTGGATAAAATGGCGAACAAAATCACCAAAATCCGACCATATCAGGGATTTTCCGCTTCAATGGCGGGAGGTGCAGTGCTTTCCCTGATGACATCCCTTGGTGTCCCTGTTTCAACAACGCATGCAATGAGTGGTGCTATCATGGGTGCAGGTGCAACACGTGGCTACTCTTCTGCAGTGAGATGGGGTATTGTCCGTGAAATCGTGGTGGCATGGATCATTACCATCCCTGCAACAGCGGTTGTTTCCTGGGTGGTATATGTCTTGTATGCCTCTATTTTCCTTTAATATCTATTTATACTTCCCCGATTTTCCGATGGCAAATTACCGATAACACGAGATTCGTATTCAATGAATTCATCTGTCAGGGAAACGGTTCCGATTCGGACACAGGCTTCGTTTCCGGGTGGGTGACTCAGAAAAACCGGTTTCAAAAAAAACGTGGGAAACGATACACTAAAACGTGCTCTCCTGTCGTGAAAATGAGGGAGTAAAAAAATGACTATAGGAAATACATAGATCATTGGAGACATATTTTTCCCTTTATCCGGCAGAAAAAAATTCTGTTACAATGTCCTGTGGTGCTTTCACGGGATCAGGTAAAATCAAAAATAACAATAAACGAGGTTACAATGAGAATTCATTCACTTCTTCATGAGTCATTTGAAGACTCCGGATATATTCGCGTTTGGGCGGAAGATAATGGGCATCCTTTTTCAGAGACACTGTTATTTTCCGGAGAAAAACTGCCTTCTCCGGAAGAATACGATCTTCTCGTTGTGATGGGCGGGCCGATGAACGTCTATGAAGAGGAGAAATATTCCTGGCTTTCTGAAGAGAAGAGGTGTCTGAAATCGGCCATTGATTCCGGAAAGAAGGTTCTTGGAATCTGTCTGGGGGCACAACTTATTGCATCGGTTCTGGGCGCAGACGTAACAAAGAATGCCACCTCTGAGATTGGGTGGTTTGAGGTTGAAAAAACGGATGAAGGAAAAAATACTGTCCTGTGCAGTCGCATTCCGGATCGTTTCTTCTCCCTTCACTGGCACGGCGACACGTTTGCAATTCCGGACGGTTCCGTTCATCTCTTCAGAAGTGCTGCCTGCAAAGATCAGGGATTTTTGTATGGGAATACGGTTCTTGGACTTCAGTTCCACCCGGAGGCGACGAGGGAGAATCTACAGAATCTTGTTGATAACTGCCCGGGTGACATTGCAGAAGATTCTGAATTTGTGCAGACGGTGACAGAGATTCTTGATGAGTCACACATTGGCCCTGCAAATGAAATCATGGCGGGCATTCTTGATTATTTTGATGGGAGTGAGAAATAATCCTTAGCCGGTAATAATAAGAAATGCTTTTTTATTGATCACGATTTTCTCGGAAGAAGCGGCAGTGGCCCGATATTTGACATGCATTGCACTGAGGTTTTTTTGCGGTGCAGACGGCCCGCCCGTGTGATATAAGAAGATAATTGATATTTTTCCATTGGGACTGGTCAAACAGATTCATCAAATCGTTTTCAATTTTTACCGGTGTTGTTGCATCAGAAAAGCCGATTCTCTGGGAAAGCCGTTGCACATGGGTATCGACAGCGATTCCAACATTATGTCCGAATGCATGGTTCAGGACAATATTCGCCGTCTTCCGTCCGACTCCCGGAAGAGTAACCAGATCACACATAGTGTGTGGCACTTCCCCGTTGTATTGTGAAGCGAGAATGCGGGAGGTTGAGATGATATTTTTTGCCTTGGTGTGGTAAAATCCGGTAGGACGGATAATTGATTCCAGTTCTTCAGGGATGGCCTCTGCCATTGCATACGCATCAGGATATTTGCTGAACAAAGCCTCAGATATACTGTTTACCGTCCTGTCGGTTGTCTGTGCGGAGAGAATGGTGAGAATAAGAATCTGAAACGGATTTTCGAATGCAAGAAAAGACAATAGACCATTATGTATCGGATAATACTCTGCAAGAATAGCAAGAATCAGGTCTGCTTCTTCCTGAATCATAATAATAAATGGGGCAGGGCAGATTCGAACTGCCGTCAAAGCGTCCCAAACGCTCTAGGATGGACCAGGCTACCCTACTGCCCCTGTGTTGCACATTATATTGGCGAGTTGGCTTAAAAAAGGTGTCGATGTGATTCTTAGAATACTGCCTGATCGGGGTTATAAGACACCAGACTGCCTTTGTTTGCGCCATTTTGTATGAGGTCAAGCACATTTTCGGGCTCTCTGCCGTCAAGTACTACCATTGGAATCTTGCTTCGCTGGATTACTTTTGCCGCAACGAGATCAATGACGTTGTTTGACCCTGCATCCATGCGTCCTGTCTGAACGATCTCAATCAGTTCATCCGGAGTCAGGAATGGGATTTTCTCAGCAGTAGTATCTTTTCGGGGGTCTGCGGTGTAAATGCCATCAACTGCGGTGGCGTTAATTAACAGGTCTGCCCCTGCGCGCTCTGCGAGAACTGCTGCAACGGCATCAGTTGTCTGTGCGGGAGTCACGCCACCCATAACGACAATCTTACCGCTTTCACCGGCAATCAGCGCATCATTATAGGATTCCGGGATGTCCGGGTAGCAGTCTTTAGATAACGCATGCATTAGGAGACGCGCATTCAGTCGGGTGATGAGGATGCCGATTTCGTCTGCGGTGCCTTCATCAATATTCAGATCACGTGCTGCGCCGATGTAGCGGCGGGCTTCCCCTCCCCCTCCGACAACAATAAAAATGCGGCATGTATCTTTTAGGCTGCTCAGCAGGTCACGGTATTTTTTGATATTATTTTCCCCTATATCCGGTACCAAAACAGAGCCACCCAGAGATATCACTATGGTTTTCATTCAGACTATTATTCTGTCTGCATGGGTTAAAGTTTATTACATTTCCCCACTATTTTTCCAGTGAGTGCCGGGAAAAAATAGGAGGATGATATGAGTGACTGAAAGAAAGGCTGAGATGTGTCATGTATGTGGGGATGATGTGATCTGCTGTGATTTATGCGCACACCGGTGTAAAATCCATGACGGAAAAACAGGAATCTGCGGTGTCCGAAAGAATTCTGCCGGTACACTTATTCCTCTTACCTATGGCAAGGTGAGTGCTGAAGCAATCGATCCAATCGAAAAAAAACCCCTGAATCATTTTCTGCCGGGGACACAGGTATATTCGCTGGGGGGTATCGGGTGTAATTTCCGGTGTAAACATTGCCAGAACTGGGAAATTTCCCAGATATCTGAATTCAGGGGCACTCTTCATGATATCTCACCTGAAGAGGGCGTGCGCCGTGCGGTGAAAACCGGATGCAGAAGTATTGCCTGGACGTATAATGAACCAACCATCTGGCATGAATATACAAAGGATATGGGCCAAATTGCACACAAAAAGGATTTGAAGACCATCTATGTGACAAATGGGTATATTACCGAAGAGGCGCTGAAGGATATATCTCCGGTCCTTGATGCATACAGGGTTGATATCAAATCCTTTTCTGATTCCTTTTACCGGTCTGTCTGTTCAGCCCGTCTGGAACCGGTTCTCGAATCAACGGTAATTGCAAAAGAATGCGGAATGCATATTGAAACCGTGACTCTCATTATTCCCGGTATGAATGATAGTCCTGATGAAATCCGCGCCCTTATCCGCTGGGTAGTGGATAATTGTGGCCCGGAAACTCCTATGCATTTTACCGGTTTTTATCCGCAATACCATATGGACACTACGGCACCAACATCTGCTGCAACGCTTGAGCGTGCCTGTGCAATTGCAAAAGAGGAGGGTATTTTGTATCCGTACACCGGGAATGTGGGACATACCGACTATCAGAATACTTATTGTCACTCCTGCGGTGCAAAACTCATTGAACGAAGGGGATTTATGGCGGAAGTATGTGGGCTTGACGGCACAAAATGTTCAGCATGTGGAGAAGAAATCCCCATTGTAGTCTGAAAAAAATTATTCAATCCATCCTCGATTTTTCAGATACTGATATTCGTGCTGCATGGTTTCCCGGTTTGCACTGACAAGGTTAGACATATGTTCCTTCATCTGCGCATGGAATACTTCCTGTTCCGGATATGTTGTCTGATTATTGATGGCGTTTACCAGTATTTCTCCTGATTTTATGGCCTCCTTTTTTTGGTGTTCAAATCTCTCAGGTCCATCTCCCATCACTGCGCCAACACCGCCGCACATATTTGCTCCAAGCACCTGAAGGGTGTTTCCAAGATAGGGGATGACGTCATCTGTCCCACCTCCGCCTCCGGTGGTGACAACGATTCCGTATTTTCCGGTAAATTTCTGACAGTGAATAATATCTGCCATCCTGTCCAGCACCGTTTTGAGCTGAGCCGTGATGGCGTTTATGTATACTGGTGTTCCGATAATCAGGCCGTCAGCGTCCTGCATTTTAGATAATATCTCTGCATAATCGTCTGTAATCGGACACTCTCCGGTTTGGTAACAGATTCCACATCCTGTGCAGTACTGAATATTATATTCGCAGATGTCAAGGAATTCTGTTTCTGCTCCTGCCTCTGCTGCTCCGGTGAGTGCCGCCTCTACAAGTTGAAGTGTGTTACTGTTTTTTTTATGGGGGCTTGCGTTCATTGCAAGGATCTTCATAAAAGGACTGAAGAGGAGAACCAATAAAAATATTTGGGTTTGTTCCGGACTGAGAAATTCCGGGTTGTAATGGTGATATACTGATCTTTCATTTCCTGATGGAATGATCAGGTTTTTTGACTGTTTTCGACAATTTGTTGACTTTTTCGACTTTCACTCAACTATTTTCTTTTGTCTCTCTTCCCTGGACAATAAAGAGGCACGGGGGTGTTGCATATTGAGGGTTAATCCGACAGGTGCAAAAAAGTGATTGCAGAAGAATATTGATTATTGGGGAAAGGCAAACTCTTCCCTGATTTTTGGGTGTTACGCCGTCTATTCGGTGTCTGCTTTTACTACAATGTAATAATCTTCATCGCAGTTACCAAACAGTTGTGAGACGTATGAAAGGGACTCGCCGGGGTTAACACGCTGCAGAGATTTACTGTCAACATATTCTCTATTTCCATCTGCCACACGAATGAGATATGAACGGATGAGAACATTCATTTCGGGGGTGTCTCCTGTATTCGAGACGTGAATTCGCCCTTCCCAGTAACATGTTCCGTCTGGTTTCCAGTGCTGAACGAAATCCGGCACATCAATGACGAGATTTCCGTACACCTGTTCGCCGATTGATGAAGTGGGGGTAACAGTGTTTGGTATAACAATAATGTCATTGTCTGTGATATCAATAGGTGCAGAATCAGTGCATCCAGCGCATACTGTCAGAAATATCGCACAGGCAATGGCAATTGAGAATCGGAGATACTCTCCTTTTTTGTGCATCATTATAATAAATTCATGGTTACAGGATGAATATAGATATTGGTGTGTTATGGAGATGTTGATTTGAATATTTCGGCTCTGTAGAAATTCTTACATCTTTTTTAAATCCGACTTTCCGCAGCAATTTATTCAAGTGTAATATTTTTCATATTCCGCACCCAAAAGTCCCAATATCTTCCTGAATTCTTCATTCAGATTTGCAATACGATTTATTCTCCTTCCACCCTCAACAAAAGAAAATTCTCTCACCCTTCTGAATCGGAAGAAGATCCACTTCATCGTAGGTCTCTGTGTCTGTCTCTTTGTCTGACTGGTGACCGTTTCACCGGATCGTTCCAGTTCTCTACGTAGCCGGAACTCGGTCATTGAATAAATAAAAAGACAAAGAACCATGATCATTGCCAATGCCTGGATGCGTGATGGTTTCTTTAAAAAGACCTCTGCTACACGGAACGATTTGTCTTTCAGGAATCTGAATCCTCTCTCAACATTCCCCTGTGCTTTATAATTCGTCAGCAGTTCATCAGCAGACATCTCAGTATCATTCGTTGCCAGAACAAAACGCCCGAGTTTCTGTTGTTCCTGCTCAACACCAGCTTCATTGTATTCGATATCTCCTCCAATCTTATACATCTGAACCAACTGTTCACCAGCCTTTGGCCGCCCACGTTTTTTCTCTGCTTTTCGTTGAATCGTGAGGATTTTGCATTCACTGAACTGAAACTTCGGATGTTTTTCCATCCAGTTCTCAGCTGCATTCAGTGCATCTGGTTCACAGGCAAATTCCTTTGCACAGACTTTTCGGAGAGATGTCTTCGCTTTTTCCAGGTTTTTCCCGAGGTTTTTTTCAAATGTCTTCTTCTGCTGTTCATGCATCGGTGCTGAATGGTATAGGACCCATTTCTGTCTGATATCGGCATAGTCGCTGAAATATTCGCTATATGAATACCGCTCATCAGCGGATTGCAAGAACGTACAATCTGATTTTATCAGTTCTTTAGCGTCTTTGATGGTAACCGGCACACGGCTGATCCAGAATGTATGCTGACCTACGCTCCAGAGATTCTTTTCGGTATAAAATGCAGCATCAGCCACATGGTAAACTTTTTCGTTGGATTTCAGATTGTTCTGAAGATTTTCAATAATGATTCAAAGCGTCTCTTTATCTGATTCATCCCCTGAAAACGTCTGAATAAAGAGCGGTATACCATGCTGGTTTGATGCCATCCCCAGGACAAATCGTTTGAGATCCCAGCGGCCATCCTTTGGATGGCCATAGGTGATCTGGATTTCTTCAGTGCCAAAGTCCGGTTCATATTCCCCGGTGACACTGAAGTTGGTGGTATCAACATGAATACAATGTGAGCCAAATTCTGTCGGAATGAGGCAGTTTGCAACGATTTCATTGAATAATTCGGTGGGACCATACTCTGCGATGGCATCCAGTGTCCTTCCAAGAACATCATCATTGATTTGTTCTGTGGTTATTCCTTCGCCAAGGAGACGGTCTACAGCAATATCGTCGAAGAATTCCGGAAAAAGATACAGACGGTGTTCGATAAATCCCAGGCCATTGAGAGCCATTAGCTTAACGACCTGAGAATGACTGAGATT
>Ga0075124_10001356_pt1 | contig 11461 bp, 22 predicted proteins | sample AntAceMetag02UKS_FD_69809 | JGI IMG/M metagenome (GOLD analysis project Ga0075124, IMG submission 69809) | Saline lake microbial communities from Ace Lake, Antarctica - Antarctic Ace Lake Metagenome 02UKS | ecosystem: Environmental > Aquatic > Non-marine Saline and Alkaline > Saline | place... | reverse complement strand
AGAAAACAAAAGACCTAAATATAACAACCATATAAAGTTCAAAATCCGAATAAATGTGTATAGGGGTTCCCAATCAATACTTTTTTGTCACATATGTGCGTTGATATGCGTCATTCTGCGAGGTCAATTTCCGTGGATTCTATCACGAATTCTTTCACGAATTCTTTCAATAAATGATAGACTTTGTTGATTTTTCTCTCGTTTTTTCTCTCTCATTAATTGTTCCTTTCTCAATTGTTATGTATTTACTTAACATATATTATTTTGAAAAATATATTATATCCATTATTAGCACAAGACGCTTCTTGTTGATTTTCAATATATTTCTCTCTTCATAATCAGAAATATCAGCATATATCCATTTAGTATTATTGTTCAGGCTCATTTAATTTAATTTTACTTGTTTGTACTCACTCTTTAGTACATATTCTTCTAAAACAATACACAACTTATCTCTTAATTCATTAGAAATATTAATATCTCTGATTTTAACTTTAACATTCTTAGTTTTATATACAATTCTTAATATTGCATACTGGTAATAATTGTGTCCATTATAATGGTTCTCTCTCTTTTTTAACTTGTAATATATTTTCAGTACATATCCAAATAGATTCTGTTCCAGTTAAAACTTCTATGTATTTAATATTGTTGTTAAGACTCATTTTTAATATCTTTTAATTCAATATAATCTGTAATTTCTAATTGTTTTAAGAAATTAAAACATTTCTCTGCATCTTCTTTTTCTTCTAGTGTAAAAACTAACTTAATATCAGATAAAACATACTTTACATCTATTACAGTTTCTTCACAATCCGCATAATCACTTTCTTTAAATTCCTCCATAGTATTAAATCTTCTCATCACATATCCACTCCATGCTGCTTTCAGTGTAGGATTACAAATATATTTAGTAACACTTACAATATCTTCTAATATTATTAATTGTCCTTTTACTTTAAGGTATTTATAATTTAATCCCATTCTTTTCTATTTAATAGTTCTTCTTTTATCATTTGACAACATTTATATCTTTCAAGTTCAATAGATATAACTAATAATTTCTTTAACTTTAGAGTATCAACAACATCAATAGGTAAATGTCCTTGTTCAATAAGATCAATGGCTTTATGAGTTGTCTTATTTTCAATTTTTTCTTGCATCTTTAAATTTTTAAATTACTATCTAATCTATATTCATCTAAGGTTTCCGTTTCCTGATAACTTGTTTTCTCCCTGGTCGGAGGTAAATTTGAAATTCATCTACATTGACATTATTCTTATATTTAAGATGGTTTTTCATAACTTGGCATTTCTAATCCAGCTGATTCGAATTTTGGTTTATTTACATCATAATGTCTTTTAAAAATTATAACCTCAGAATATTTTCCATTTATATAATATATAAAAAGCTTTAAATAACTTGTACTTGTAGTATAATGATACCAAATTATATGAGATATTTGATCAATTTTAAGTGTTGTATATCCATTATTATGCCATAATAAGATAAAATCTTCATTGTTATTTAAGTTCATTTTCTATATTTGTTGGGTTTAACATTTTTTTAAAATACTGATATAATCGTTCATCAGATGTATTTATTGTTGATTTATTTTTAAATACGATTACTGTTCCATACTGATTAGTATATTTTATCAATACAATATCAGAAATTTTAAATAAATGTCCTTTATATTCGTCCTTTAAATGGTTTTTCAGGGCTTGTATTGTTTGCTTTACAATCAGCGAAATAAACATTAATAGATTCTTTAAAATCTGCTTCTAAATCCTTTCCCGTAAGTCCTTCATAAGAGATAAGTCCTTGTATTCCTAATACTTTTCCATAAAGCAAGTTATCTTCTTCACTATACTCTATACTACCTGTGTAACCTTTGTAATCAAGATATTTCATAATTTTAATTTTTCTTTTACTTGTTTTAATTGATACATTTTCATAATTCCGAAATATTCGGGTATGTTATTCAAATTCATCTAATAAATCGTTTATTTGTATTACATTAAAATATTTTAATAAATATTCTTCTAATTTCTTAAAAATATCTTTTTTCAAATATGGAATACATAAAGTTTTTCCACTTTTCATATGAAACCATATTACATTACCTTTATCAAGATTATTTTTCACACATTTAACACCTTCTACTTCATCAAGGTTGATACTAAGCCCTGATTTTCTAATAAATGTTGTATTTTTATTTATATTATTCATTATAAAATTCAATTACGCACCATATATAACCATTACCATCGACAATGTACTTAATATCGTGTATTTGTTTACTTTTATTATCATCTAACCAATTATTAATTTTGTTGGTTATTATATCTCTCTTGATTCAAATATTTGCACTTGAAATTGTTCAGGATATTTACTATTAAGACTCATATATCATTATAATAGTAATTATTATTAATAATAAAAATTATTATTATAATTCTTATTTAGTCTAAATAAGAATAAGCGCATTTATATCTTTACGTATTTACATATAATGAATATGTGTTATTCACGTTCAAGGCTTTAAAATTATTCAATTAAATTCTCATTCGAAAATTTTGGTCTTATATCTAGGTTTTTTGTAATTCTGAAATCATCTGTTTATGTTATTCACTTATAGGAAAATTTCTGATATATTTCAATCTTAGAATTTTTTATTCTGATATAGTAATAGGATACGGAAAATTTTCAAGAAATAAAAATTGTATAGCAATTATTTTGGTTAGTGTTTATCGAAGAAGGGGTGTGTAAATAAGAATAAAATTCTTAATATTCTGATCTTATTTAAAATGAATCTAAATAAGAATTTTTTGCATGTTGAAGTCTACTCTTCTAGGGAAGTTTAAATCCTCAGCCTTTTTTAATAGTATAAAGATACGGATTTTCTTCTAATATAAAAAATATTTGATTGTTAATCAGTTATATTTCTTATTTTATTTCTTCATCTTTCACGGCTTCACCATCATTCTCAATAGCAAGTTTTGTAACTTTATCTGAATCAATATTTCCCGACGCAGTTATAATATTATACTTTTGAAATAAAGAATTATTTTGTATAGCCCCTGATTTAATACAGTATCTTGGAAATATAAAGTATCAACATGCCCAAATATATCATATACAAGCAATGTAGTTGTATCATTGTCTATTAATTCAAATTCTATTGTTGTAGAAACTACAAATGGGTTTGGTGTAATTACGAAACTATTTGTATCAAGTGATTGCCCATAAACAAAAACAGAAATAAAACTTAAAATTATAAATCCAAATATTTTCATTATTATTCCAATACTACTTTATCCGCTACCACACCTTTTTCTGTAGTTACTTTTATAATATAAATGCCTTTACTATTATTACTAAGGTCTATTTCGTTTTTAATACCAGTATATATTTGTTTTCCTTGTATATTCATAATCTCTATTTTCTCTATGCCCTCTGCCTCTACTGTTATTTTTCCGCTTGTGGGGTTTGGAAATAATTTAAATAGTTTCTTATTATTAGTTAAATTATTAACACTTGAAATTACATTTATATGATGAATTGCTGTATCAGGGACATACATCGAATCAGACGACTGCATATAGTAATTTAAAAAATAATAAATTTTATACATGCCAGTAGATTCAATATATGGAGATAAATTAATTGTATCACAAGTCATACCAGTTGAAGGTTGTAATGAATGAGTATAATATGCATTAATGCTTAATATATATTCCAAAAAACCAGTACTTTTCTCAATAGTAATGCTATCCGTTACGGAAACATTGTTTGAAAAAATATTTGTAACAACATAATATGTACTATCAACTAAACGAGGAAAAGGAAAAAGATATTCCTCTGCAATATATTGAGAGAATAAGGAATTAGTTATTACTAAAAAACCTATTATATACAGTATTTTTTTCATAATTGTATTTTTTTATAAGACACTTAATTTTATTAAATAGTTGCCTAAGGTAATAAAAATTTATATTATAATTTTGAAAAAGGTTTAGTAATGACCTTATCCTTATATATAATACGACAATAGTACATTCCCGACGATAAATCTCTTATGTCAATAGAAACAGATGATGAATTGCCATTATAATTTATTTTATGTTTTCCTGTAATATCAAATATATCAATTATATATTTCTTTTGATCTAAATCTGAAATTTCAATATTTAGATTTTCCATTGCAGGAATAGGAAAAACAATTACTCTACCATCGTTTTCAATCATATTGGTATTCTCTGTATTGTCTTTGATATGTATAGAATAGGGCGTTATAAGTTTAGCATAATCGCAAGGAATCCATTGGTTAATTATAGCTCCTGTTGACACTTCTTCTTTAATATGATAACAATATGTTGATGTCCAAGCTGAAAATATATTTCCATTCAATGTCGGGAAGAAGTTAAAATCTGGAACACCATCAATTACTCCGCCATAAATATCGCTAATACCTTTAGTTTGATTTAATCTCTCCCAACTATCAATTACTTCTTCATTGGATACAAATACATCCTCAAAATTCATATAAACATTATATTTGTCTACAATAACAGGTACACCAAGTGGACCCGTATAATTATTATTATTACTATTCCAAATATTATTTCTACTTTTTGCATAATTTTTTAATTTATTTATTAAATATAGGGATAATCTTCTTAATATAATAATTTGAATTATTATTTTTATTTAGACTAAATCTAAATAGTGTTTATCGCAATAAAAAAGAGGATTAATAAATCCTCTTTTTATTATAGAATTATTAGGTTTATAGTCCTAATTCAGCTCTTTCTTCTGCTGTGTAATCAGCCGCTTCTTTAAGGCCTTTACCAGCTTTAAATTTAACTACATTCTTTGCAGGAATGTTGATTGATTCACCTGTTCTAGGATTTCTTCCTTTTCGAGCTTTTCTTGCTACGATTTTAAAGGTACCAAAATTTACAAGTTTAATTTCTCCGCCATCGCCTAATTCTTTTTTCATAATTGAAAGCATTGCTTCTAAAGCGATTTTAGAATCTTTTTTTGTTTTACCGGTCGCTGATGCGATACCATTGATAAGGTCTTTTCTGTTTGCCATAGTCTTTAAGGTTTTAAAAGGTTAATAAATAATTTTTCTTAATTGTTATATACAAATATAGTGAAATTTTTCTTACATTAAAAATATTTTTAAAGTTTTATTTCTTGAAATTTTCAAGAAAAGTGTAAGATTATTTCCAATCTTGTTATACAAATATACGGATTTTTTTCAGGTAAAAAAACTTAAATGTAATAAAATTGAATTTAAACATGTAACTTAGATATATCAACATGATCGTGATTCGAGGCTTTGACGCAAGCAGTCGAATCACGAATCTGTTTATTGGTATATATTATTCTTGTGTGCGGGGATATAACGCAAGTTGGAGTCTACTCTTCTAGGGGAGTTTAATCTCTCAGCCTTTATTATAGTACAAATATACGGAGATTATTCTGGAATAAAAAGTTTAAATGTTATATTTTTAAATTAAGTTTAATTTTCCTGCATCGAATAAGTAGTCATATTCACCAGATAAAAATTCTTCTGGTGATAACATATAATCTAGTTCTTCTAATAAATCATTAGTTCCATAAACTATACCAGCATCACAATTAGCAATTGCTTTATGATAATTTCTGAAACACATTACTAAATATTCATCAGTTTCGTAGCTTTGCCGTGGATACTGAAGTTGAAGTCCTATTTTTATACAATAGTCTAATATTTCATTAATATTTCCATTGTTACATTTTTTAGTTTCAATTGTTATAAAATAATATTCTTCTATATTTTTCATATTTTTAATTATTTTGTACCAAAGGTGGGACTCGAACCCACACGTCCTAATGGACACCAGGTTCTAAACCTGGCGTCTGCCTATTTCGCCATTTTGGCATTATATTTTTCTTATATCAAAATCATCATTTGTAGATGAAGTAATAACATAAGTGGAAGTATGATTTTCATCTTCACTTATAACATGATTACATTTTTCACACCAATAACCATCAGAAAATGCAATCATTTCTTCTTCCCAAGATGTATCTATGTTTTCAATCTCATATTCAATATGTATTAGGTGTGTATTTCCACATCTTTTACATTCATGAATTATTAATGATTTCTTAATAGTTGTTTTATTTATTACTAATTCTTTTGTTTTAGTTTCAATCATTTTGTCTCCTTTTTTATATTAAGTTAAATTTATTTGATTCTATTATTGCTGATATTGGTAAATCGTTATCTATTATTATTAATGTTTTGTGTTTTATCAATAAAACCTTTAAGTTCTTCCATTAATTCATCGTAACTATTATTTGATATGATAATTGATTGAATTCCATTAATTTCTGTGTTTATCTTTGCGTGAATATGATTTTTTATTTTTATATGCTTTTCGATTAGATTTCCAACCAGTTCCATTTTGTTCTAATTCTGCCTCTCTAGATCCTATACGATTAGCTTTTAGAAAGTCATCTAAAGTTATTTTAAATTCTTTGATTTTTTTTGTTCTTTTTCTTTTTCTTTTTGCCATGATATTTTATCTTTAATTGTTTATACAAAGATAAGGATATCTTTCAAGAATTAAAAATTACAATAGACCCAATTTCTGTCCTTCTAAAATATCTACTAATCTGATTTCTAATAGATCTGCCAATTCATCATTACTTAATGCTTCTTTAAGTTTAAACATAATTACATCAAGTTTAGTCCTTTTATATTTATAAGTCCGAGTTGTTAATTCTTCTAATTTTTGTGTTAAATATTTTTTTTTCATTTCTTTAGGTTTTTTAATTTTGTATAAATATACGGATAATTATTGAATATAAAAAATTGGGGTGAATATATCATAAATTAGAGTCTACTCTTCCAGAACCTAAAAAATTCCCGCCCTTTACTTATGTAAAGATACGGAAATTATTCAAAGATTAAAAATGATGGAAGAATGTAAGCTAATTTTCTCTCCCCTTATAGGGGTTTGTCTGCAGAGATATCAGGGCAATTCACATCTTATGCTCGAAATAGCGCCCATTTCTGGAAGTTCCATCAATCTAATATTTCATACTTATCTTCACCTGGTATTAATGCAAGTGATAATCCATTGTCCCATTGTACATGTATTTGACCTATATCATCGACAAAGATTATTATACCTTTATCTCCATTTTTCAATTTAGTATAAGGGTCATTCATTGATATGAGTTTTACTTGTTTTCCTGTTAATTCTAGTTCTTTATTCATTTTTCAATAAAAATTTATTTGATATTACTTTAAATGATTCTCTATCTTCTGTTTCTTCAGCTACAAAGACAATACCTTCTCTTTGTATATTTTTATTAAGTTTTGATAATCCTTCAGCATATTTAAGAAGTTCATCTATTGTTTCAGGTAGTTCTAAATTAACTTCTACAATAGGAACAGTTTGTAATTCCATTGCTTTAATTAATAAAATAAAGTCACTATAATTTATAAATGAATGTGTTTTAATATTAAACATTCTAAAGAATCTTACTGTTTGTCCTTTGATTCTATATTTGTTTTTTTGTATACCTTCTCCAATAAGTTCTCCTTGGAGGTTATAATTATCAAGACCATTTTCTCTCATTAATTCTTCGATTTTCAATTCTCTTGCTACTTTCCAAAATGAATTAGTATCATCTTCTAATATATCTAAGTTTCTAGAACATACACCAAATATATTATCTTTAAGATAAAATGTTGCAGAAGAACCATCAAGTTTTTCTGTTGCTATATATGTTTTAGTTTTTAAATTAGGAAATTCTTCAATAAGATTTTGTATTCTTTCTTCATCTGTTTTTAGAGAATGAGAAGGAAAATGACCTTTTATTTTACCTGCTAAACAAGCTGGTATTACTGGTTCCCATTTAATTACTTCAAGAAGTTCTGTTACATCTTGATCTATAATTGAGTGCCAACCTAATGGTAAAATAGACAATGGAAATGCTATACCTTGAGATACTTGTCCTCTGAGTTTAATAGTTTTAATCCTATATTTTTTATTTTCTAGGAATTTAAATTCTTCTTTTGGAGGCATAACTGAGTCTATTTCACAATACACACAAAGATCTCCAATTTTGAATTCATCTTTTTTAACTACAACTTTCCATCCTCGAATAGTAGCTACTTCAATTACATCAGCTCCTTTAATAGGGTTGATGTCATTAATTTTTGCTATTGTTGCTAATTTTCTTTCCATAATACTTTTTACTTTTTATTTTAACTATAATAGAGTTATATTTATCAAAAATTAATTGTTCGTGTTTATATAAATCTTTAGCATCAGTTATTATTAATTTAGCATCATCAATAACGATATACTTTTTCTTATCATTTAAATGAAGTTTACATAAAACATTTCTTATATTATCTATAAAAACAGTAAAATGATTAACGTAATCTTTATATTTAACACTATCAACATCTTTATCAATTTTTCTAATTATTGAAGTTATAGCATAATATGATTCTATTTCAAGTTCTGTTGTTTCTATTTTTGATTTAACAATTTCTACTTTTTCATCTTCTTCTTCAATGTTTTGTGTTGTTATTGAATTAAAATGATCATCTAATAAATACTGATATGATTTTTTGATAATTTTTGATAATGAATCTATACTGTTTTTTGTATATCTACCATTGTGTATTTCTTTAGTCATAACCTTGACAAATTCATCAGATGGATTATTTAATTCATTTTTCAATTTATTTTTAATTAGATTCATACATTTAATTTCATTAGCATAAGAGTGGTTGGTATTTGAATCATAATTAGATTTATGAATTTTTTTAAATTCAAGTATATCTGAATCTTTAATATTCATCAAATCTATAACTAAATATGGTGTATCATCCATAATATTATCTTGTTCAAGATCTGTGAAAAATTGGTAATATCTACCATCTGTGAGAATACCCAACTTAGCTTTTGTTGTTGTATAATATCTAAATAGTTGAGATCCATGTGTTGTTAACTTAGTATTTAAAGGTTTACATTCAATTAATATCATTGGATCGTCATTCCTTAAAATAGCATAATCTACTTTTTCGCCTTTTTTAACACCATAATCTGAAGTATATTCTGGTAAAACCTCATCAAGATTAAATACATCATAATCTAATATTTGTAATAGTGGTATAACTAGAGCCATTTTTGTTGGTTCTTCTGTTAAGTTTTTATCTTGTAGTATTCTTATTTTGTCTGATAATTGTTGTAATTTTTCTTTCATTGTTGATTTTATTTTTTTGGTATGACTTTTTAGGAATCTTCACTTCTACCATTCCCAATTTGTGTTTAAGTTATTTGTTACTTAATTTTATTAAGTTTTATTAAAATTGTTTTAGATTTATAAATATTTTTAAAAGGTTTATTCCCAAAAACTTCTTTTGAAGATAATGGTGTTTTGTGTTTTTCTAATATGTGTAGTTTTTATTTTCTTTTTATTACAAATATACGGAATATATTCCAATAAAAAAAGCCCTTATCGGGCTTTTCCTTTTGAACACCGTAGTGTTAAGAGACATATTCGGTAAGCCATATAGACCTACTTAGTAGCGAGAGTCGGATTTGAACCGACGGCCTCTAGGTTATGAGCCTAGCGAGCTACCCCTGCTCCACCTCGCAATATATTTTTGGATTCTTATATCTTTCATTTTCTATTATAGAACAAATATACGATTTTGTTTCTTAATTAAAAAATATTTTTAAAGTTTTCAAATTCTTTTTCAACAAAGTCTTTATCATAACCACCCATATCTTTTATTATATAAGGTTTGTACCCACATTTTTCAATTTCAATTAATTTTAATTTATCTCTATTTTGAACTTGTTCTAAAGAATGTTGTTCTGTTATTTTTTTATAATGCCATATACCATTCCAAAGTATAGCATATTTAATATCTTCTATTATAACATCGGCATCCCACCCATTAAATATATTTTCATTTGTTAAAACATTATTAAAATGATTTTCACATAATTCAGCAAAATATACTTCATTTTTACTTCTTCTATTTTGTGATCGTGCAGACTTTTTACCAGCATTTACACATAAATTATTATGTAAATTTCTGTATGAAATAGCACAACTTCTTGAACAACATTTTTGTTTTCTTCTTTTATATTCTATTTTAAATTCTTTTTCACAAAAATCACAAATCAATGTAATTATATTTGATTTATTCTTCTTTTTAAGTGTATTTGATATTTTAAGTTTTGTTTCTTTTGAATGTGTTCTAGAGTTTGCACAACTTCTAGAACAAAATCGGTTTTTACCTTCAAATTCTTTACCACATTTTTCACATATTTTCACATATTTATATATAAAAATCGAACTATGGTTTTTCGGGTTAAAAATATTTAAACAATTCTAAACACTCAATAAAACATTTGTAATAAGACACCTTTTTAGATTTATTTCTTTCAAAATAATATCCTAAAACAAAAACGTTACATAATATAAATAAAAGTGATATTATTATTATACAAATATCCATATTTTAAATTTTTTAAAGTTAATAATTGTTGACCTATCAGGATTCGAACCAAAACCACCTACTTCAAAGGCAGGTATACTACCATTATACCATGGGTCAATGTAAAGAACCTCCATTTAATTGAAGATTCTCTTTTTTTCTTTTACTCTGCTGAGCTGTAAAACTTAATGTTTGTAGGGTTAACTAAAAAACGTTTTTCACGACCATTCTCGTCACGTAAATATTTTCCACCTTCCATGATGAAACAATAAGCTCGTTTCTCTGTTTTAGATACTATACGACCTCTACGGTTCGCTTGTCCTTTAGTGATGATTTGTACAAATTCTCCTATTTTACATTTTCTGATGTCTGCCATTTTAATTTTTTGTTTTAATGTTAGTTAATAAATAATTTAATTGTTTGTTGATATAAATATACGGATAATATTCCAGGTAAAAAATTATAATTATAATTATAATTCTGATAAATATACTTTACGTTCTCTGGTTTTATTGTTTAAAACTAGGATTTTCTTATAATTATCTTTTTCCATTATTTCCAATACTTTGGTTTCCATTGCGTCTTTATCAATTGCGTTATAAGATGTTATACCACCTTTTCGTTTGATTAATCCAATTTTATAAGCAAATTTAATAGTTTTCTTTTCAGATACAATTTCTACATTTTTTTTAATTTCTGATTTAGCTTTATTTTTATTCCAATTTATTTTACGTGCCATATTAATTTCCTCCTTTTTTAGTTTAACAATATACAAATATACGGATATTCTTCAAAAGATAAAAAAAATTACTTCTTTCCATATCTTGTTTGTAAAACATTATTTAAAATAAACTCTAAATAAGGATCTTTAGTTCTTTTCAATAATTGTTTAATTTTACCTGTTGGTTCGTTTGTGTATTTGATAAA
>Ga0075124_10001355_pt1 | contig 11466 bp, 11 predicted proteins | sample AntAceMetag02UKS_FD_69809 | JGI IMG/M metagenome (GOLD analysis project Ga0075124, IMG submission 69809) | Saline lake microbial communities from Ace Lake, Antarctica - Antarctic Ace Lake Metagenome 02UKS | ecosystem: Environmental > Aquatic > Non-marine Saline and Alkaline > Saline | place... | reverse complement strand
CTACCACCCAGCCAAGCCAAGACTTCTGAACCGTAATCGGGACAGGAGTTTTGAGCAAACAGTTTAAACCACCCAACCCCTGCCGGATTCCAGAAGTCCTACCCGAAATACGTTCAGAACTCCTGATCCTTATCTTTATCTACAATTCCGCCCATCTAAGTCAGGAGTTATGAACGGTACTCCGGATGTGACTTCTGGACGACTGATTAATCCACCCAGCTCCTACCGGATTCCAGAAGCGCCATTCGGAGTACCGTTCAGAAATCCGCATCCTTTCAACCGGGATATGATTTAATTCTTTGAGTCTTCAATTAACTCTTTAATAGTAGTGGTGGCAAGGGCGAGGACAGTGTCGGCAGCACCATAATAGATTTTTACTTCAGATTCAGGCAGGGCGAATCCTTCTGGATCATATTCTTCGACAATTATTCCGCAGGGGAAGCACACATTTGGTACTTGTCCAGTAAGTTCGTAAAGAGTACGAGGTTCGAGGATATTACAGGTAGAGCGTGAGATAACCTGAGCAGGATTATCTAAATCTGCCAGGAATACACCGGTTTGATAGATATAGATTGAAGCGAGGTGAACAGCAATCCCATGATATATCTGCAGCCATCCCTGTCTGGTTTTAATGGGAGGAGGACCAGCGCCGATCATTTCATCCCAGTAGTGGGGTCTGCCAGCCATAACAGGAGCAACTGGCTGCCAGTGAAGCAGGTCCGGAGAGCGACTGAGCCAGATTTCGCTACCAGTTGCAGCGGTTTTATTGAGATTATTGCGATTTGGTCTGTCATATCTGAGATATTCACCCTTAATTTTGTGGGGGAAAAGAACACCATTGCGATAATCTCCATTGGAGATAATTCCCAGAAATTTGAAATCAATAAAATCATCAGTTACACCTAAGCCAAGTTCACATCCATGTTCAAAATCCATGGCAAACATAATAAAATATCTGTCATTGATCAGGTGAATACGCGGGTCGTAAATATGATAGGGCTGATAGTGGAGTTTTTCCAGTCCCTGCCATTGAATGATCTCAGGTCTGATCTTGAAATGAATACCATCGATACTGTCTGCATAGAGCAGAAAGGTTTGTCTTCCACGATTCTGTATCCTCAGCAGGAGGATATATTTATCCTCAATTTTAATAGCTCCTGAATTGAAAACAGAGGTGGCGTCAATTATCTGAGGTGGAATATCAGGTATCATATCAGGAGTGATAATGGGATTAGCGGGATATCTTTCCAGCATAATATCTCCTTTATTTAAAAGATTTTATTGTTTTAAGCTTATCGCTATCAGCAGCGTGAAAATTAAAGAAACTGATACCATTGATGTCAAGATCAATGAGCAGTTCCATAGCATTTTGAAGTTGATCAGGAGTGCAGCCAGGCAGGTAGATGCCAGCATGTATCGGAGCGTCAGTCTTTTGACGGCATTCTTTTACTGCTTGAGTGAGCCAGTTAATATCCTGATCATAAAAATTATGATACATCATGGGATAATAGGCATCGAGTTTCCAGGAAGTCCAGTCCTGTCGTACGAGATTTTGGGCGATTTGAGGAGTAGGAAAAACAGCGGCAGTGATTTTTTTATCTAAGGAATGAACCAGGCGGGTAATCTCATTAACTAAAGATGATATGCTTTGCCAGCGGAATAACCGCCAGTTCTCATCATCAGCAGGATTTTCTACCGTCTTGATATCATAGCCGTAATTATCTAGAAAACTGGAAGTGCAGTGGGGGCAATAGCAGAAATCAAACTTGGGAGCCTCCTCAGTTTGGGTGAGATTATACTGTCTTTGGCATTTAGGTGGCAGGATTACATCGGAAAAGCGGATATAATCAAGATGAAAGCCATTCAATTCCGGGATCTGGCAGTATTGGGTGACAATACTTTTGAGGTAAAGCAGCACCTGCGGGTGATTGGGACATAACCAGCGATAATAATTAACATAAGGGGGAAATTCAGCGGAACTTTCACTATTTCTACTGATAGTAAACCAGTCTTTATGTTCTCTTAATATTTGCTTATCATTATTAATCAACATCATTTTCCATGTTTGAAAAAAAATATTTTTCTGCTTTGCAATAGAAGCGGCAAGAACAGTCTTACTATGAGAACCAATAGCCAAAACCTCATCAATAGCATATTTCTCAAACTGAGCAAAAATGTTTTGCAATTCAGTTTTGGATTTATCCTGCAGACTTATCCAAAAACTAAAAAAAAGTTTTGCATTATTTTGCATTTTTAACTATCTTATTCATAAATACTCCATTAGTTAAATAATTGAGGAGTAAAAAAAAGTCAAGGATAAGGAGTTTAAAATGAGCAACAAAGCAAAAACTTATGAGCTTTTTCTGAAGCAATTAGCAGAAGATGAAGTGGAAGTGATCAATTATCTGGTGGATACCATCAAGGAAGAATTACCTCAGGCAGAAATGGTAATGCATTGGGGTATGCCCGTTTTTAGAATCAAAGGTGAGGATATTATCGCCCTGGCTGTTCAAAAATATTATTATTCAATATATCTTTGGACAATGGATTGGACAAAAAAATATCCCAAAGAATTGAAATCGTTAAATTTGGGAAAAGGTTGTCTTAGGTTCAAGAAGCTTAAGCAATTGCCGGAAGATATGCTCAGAGATATAATCCAACAGGCAGGGAAAAGGAAGTAATTAAAAAAAATAGAGAAACTGATAGCATCCTTCATGTAATATTTGTTGGATAGGGGATTTAATATTTCCCAAAGAGGATAAGTTACCAGTAAAATGTGCGTCATATAACATAGAAAATAGAATTCAATCATACAGTTATTGACTAATTGTCAATTTGTGTGACTCCAATTTATGGGATATTTAATTTCGGCAACATTTTGAAGTAATATCTAAATGAAATAGGATAATCTTAGAGTACCTGCGGAATATTAACAGTACTTGAACAGAATAGTAGTAACCTATAACTTGACCGATAATTCTTTATTTGTGGTCGTGTGGGGCGAACTCCCAGTCTAAGGGTTCAGAAATCTGGAATGTGAATTTCTGGAGCCATGAAAGCATTGAGGAAATATCATATCCAGGTTGCACTAGCAGTTTATCCCTGTCATCATAAGTTTTATCGAGATCAATTGTGTTATCAGTAAAAAATATATATTGTCCAGAGAGAATAGAATCGGGTATAGTTTTACCCCACATCCATAATTCAATATTATCCTGTTTTCTGAAAGAAAGAGAGTCTCTGAGAGCGATAAAGTAGGGCAGATTTTCGGCAGCTGAGATCACAGCCAGTTTTGAGGTAGGGTGAAATACATCTACAATACGGGTATTATAATGCTGAATCAGTCCGCTGGCGCCTTTATAGATAAACCAGGCAGCAACAATGAGGGAGAGGATACGAGCAATGTATTTCATCCTTTTAATCTGGGTGAGCAGGCTGGCAAAGGCGAGGGGGATCAGATACAGTGTTGTGCCAAAGAAGAAGCCCATGAATAAAAGAATACCTGAAATGGCACCGCCTAAATTTACTGCTTCTGTGAGAGCAATCAAAAATGCTGGACAGAAATTGATACCAGTGAGGATACCCAGGAGCAGTCCGCTGCGGGTGATAGCAGCAACTTTGGGGATGTGGCATTTTTTTTCTGAGCGATCAGAACGGATGACTGTGAGCACTAAATAGATTGAAAGCAGGATATTGGCAATTGCTCCATAAAAATTGCGGTCAATACCAGATATATTTGCTCCTGCCATTCCAGCGAGAGCGCCAAATGTAAGATAAGAAATAAATCTGCCGGCAGAAATTTCACCAATAGCCAAGAGGCTCTTACTCAGTTTTCTATCAGATGTCATTATATAAGGTAGATATATGGGGGTGCAGGTCATCAGGCAGAGCGAGCCAGTTGAAATACCCAGGAAGAATCCTTCCAGTAATGCTTTGATCATTTTAATTCCTAAAAATAGTATTCGAGTACTAATTGATGCAGAGAGGCTTGTGTGCCGTCAAAATCCTGCGTAATACCAAACTGGTAGCCAATATTGAAACGGTGAGCGATAAATTCCCAGCCGGAGCCAGCAGAGAATTCATAATCCAGCCAGCGGTTATCACCGAGGAAATATCTGCCATTTGACTGTAGTTTGATATTATTTAGATAATATTGAGCAGCATAATTGAATGCGATAACCTCAGAATCAAATTCGTAGAGAGAACCTATTTGAGCAAAAGAAAGCTGATTATTTTCCGAAACGCTGAAATTTCGTCTGATATTGGTTTCATACCAGGAGTTTCCCAGATAAATCTCAGACATTTCATCATCAAGCCAGCCTTGCCAGTTCAATATATTCAGCAAAGTCCAGTCCTGAGCAAATTTACTGCTTAAGCGAGTGTATGTACGAATATAACTGGTGAGTTCATCATCCAGATCAGAATACCCTATTTGCACATCCTGAGTGAGGAAATGGATATAATTCAAGCGATGTTCATATTTACCTTGCAGGTAATAGCTGGAATAATTAAAACTCTCATTTTCATTAAGATCATTGAAAGTATCCCAGTTAGCTGTAAGCAGCAGATCCTGCAAAAGCCAGTGACCAGCAGCTATTTCCCAGAGCAGATCATTTTCCTGAATGGATTTTGTGGAATTATTTCTGCCACTATGTTTATCATAGGCAGTAGATATATAATCAGCTTTGAAATCAAAATACAATTTGCGATTATCATAATTATAATTACCACCTAAACTAAGGGAATTATTATATTGATATAAACCATTAATTCCAGAAATCTCAGTAAAGTGATCATCTTCAGGAGAGATGCCCAGACCTAAATAGAGATCAAGAGCCCAGTTTTCTTTTATCTGCCAGGCATGCAGAATGTTTCTGGCAATGCTTTCCTGATAGTAACTGGCGATATTATCCTGAACCTCAGAGTATTTGATCTGGGTAGTATTCAGAAAAAACCAGTTACCGGCATCTGCTGTGATATAGGAATAAAGTCTGCTGACCATGCCATCTTCTGAATCAGAGCCCAGCGATAGCGTTAATTGTCCATCGGCATTAAGGAGAGCAAACAGGCAGATAAATATCAAAAGTGCAATTTTCTTCATTTATACTCCTAATGAATGGCTTTTTCGGGGCAGACGGCAACGCATTGACCGCATTGCTGGCATTTGCTTTGAATGATGAAGGCTTTATCACCTTGATAGACAATGGCATTATGCGGACATGCTTCCAGGCATCTACCGCAGGTAAGGCAGCTTTCAGAATCAACTACGTAGGTGTAGGCAGTAGCGCTTTTGCAGGCAGCAATTGCTAAAACGAAGAGAATAATAATTATAAAAATCCAGTATATTTTCCTTTTCATAGTATTACCTGATGGCATTATATTTGCAGCCAGTAACGCAGAGTTTGCAATCAATGCACTTATTTTGATCGATCACAGCCTTTCCGTTCTGAATTGTGACAGCACCTATGGGGCAGATATTTACGCAGTCACCGCAACCTACACAATCAGCTTTCCAGATAGCTGGTTTGCGAGAAGCTGCCAGAAGCAAAATAAGGATTAGTAATACGGCTAAGATAATAATTTTCTTTTTCATTATAAACTCCTGATTAATAGGCAATTACCCAAAGTCGAATAGCACCTCTGGGGCAGGGCAGACAATCTCCGCAGCCAATGCAAAGCTGGGGATTAATAACTTTATAGGGACCAGCATCACTTATTGCGTTCTGATCACAATCATTAATGCAATTATTGCAGTCATTACACACGCTGGCAACAATCTGATAAACGATTTTGCCACCCGGGCTATTTGATATATCACCCATATTATCTGCTTCATCAATGGCGCGGACAGCAAAGTAATATACTTCCCCGGCACTAAGTCCGGTTATCTGGCAGCTTTCATTTGAGCCGGCAGGATCAGGATCTGGTGGGGAATTGAATACATTTGCACTATTCCAGTTTGCTCCGGAAATTGGAGAGGATGAATATCTGATTTCATAGGCAGCACAGGTGCCAGTATTCCCATCATCACCTGGGGCAGTCCAATTAATAGTTATGCGGTTATTATATAAGCTTTGACCATCAACTACCGTGATATCACTAATAGCAGCAGGAGGAGTAAGATCAATTTCCATTTCGATCATGGCATCGCAGACATTTGATATATTTGAGATATTGTTATTATCATCTTCTGCTTTAATGGCAAAATAATAAGTGATATTAGTTTCCAGGTCAGTGATATTAAGAGATTCAGGACTTCCTGCAATTGCTGGTAGAGGAGTAGGAATAGATGTGGTATTTAGCCAGTTTTGTTCAGTGATAGGTTGAATGTGGCGTCTGAGGTCATAGCTTGCAGCAGTGCCGCTATTGCCATCATCTCCAGGAGCAGTCCATGATAAAGTAACTGTTTCATCAATCACCATAGCATCAAGATCAGCAATGGCAGCAGGAGGTATGTTATCCAGAGGAATTATGGCAGTGGCATTATTAGAAATCTGGGAAGTATTAGCTGCTTCATCAGTGGCTGTTATAGCAAAATACCAGGTGATACCTGGTTCCAGAAAGTCAATCATGAAAGATTGTTCTGTGCCAGCAGGGGCTGGATAGGGCAAACCTTCAATCTGCTCAGCGGTTTCCAGATCGGGTTCCGTGAGTTCCTGTTGTGCATAATATAATATGTATTCAGAGGCAGTTCCGGTGTCTCCGTCATCACCGGTAGCAGTCCAGGATATCGTTATATCAGGGTCATTTACCGATGTCGCCAGATCATTGACTGGAGCTGGAGCTTCCGTGTCAGCAGCAGCTTCCGTTATGGCAGATGCAGAATTTGAGATATTGGAGCTGTTATTAACTTCATCATAAGCTTTTAGAGCGAAGAAATATTCTGTTTCAGGCGTTAAGCTGGTAATAGTAATGTTTTCTATAGTTCCAGCAGGATGCGGAGTGATATTCTGGATATATTCAACGGCATCAGTCCAGTTAGCGGAAGTGATCTCGTTATTAGCAAAGCGTATCTCATAAGCACTTGCTGTGCCATCTATGCCATTATCACCTGGGGCAGACCATGAAAGGGGTATAGTAGTATTACCAGGAGTTCCTGCCATCAAATCAGTAATTTCTGCGGGAGCAGTAATATCTGTAGTAGCTTCTGCCGAGGCACTATTAGAAAGCTGACTGATATTACCAGCAGCATCAAGTGATCTAATGGCAAAATATAATAACCCACTCGGTTCCGTGAATTCCAGAAGCAATTCTTCTAAAGAGCTTGGAGATTGAGGGGCAGGTTCATAGATTATATTCTGGGCATTATCCCAGTTAGCATCCGTAATCTCTTCTAATGAAGATTTGATCATGTAACTGCTCACGTTAGCCCGAGGGTCAGGATCAGCGGGAGCTGTCCATTGCAATGTAATAGAATATTCTGTGCTGATGGTGGTGAGATCAGTAATCGGTTCCGGGCTGATCAGGTCATAATATTCACCTTTAACGGTAATTAATGCTTCCGCAGGTTGAGAAGAATGTCCCACTTCATCAAAAGCAGTAATATTGACAGATAAAGTATCATTTTCAGGCATATTGCTGATTTGCCAGATTTCCAAAGCCCCACTATATTGGGGAAGAGTAGGTGTGAAATCAGTAGCTATGGCATTACCAGCCAGATCATTTATTTCCAGGTCATAAAGATAGGCGATACCAGTAAGTGAATCATCTCCTGGAGCAAAGAAATTGATCTCTATCATGCCAATACTATTAGATATTACAGCAATATTTTGTGGAGTTGCGGGAGCAATGAGATCAGGCATCCTCGTGATAGCGTCATACTGGCATTCAAAATGATTCAGGCAATCATAACAGCTAATGCACCTGTTCTGATCAATATACACTTTCCCTGAGGGTTCATCAATGATGAAAGCATCCTGAGGGCATTGAAAATCATCAATACATTCATAGCAGGCAGTGCATTGAGAAAATTCTACGCGCGGAGTTTTATCAAGATCATCAGCTTTGGTAACATCATCTGTGCAGCTAAAAAGGGCAATTAATATGATCAGGGCAAATAGTATTTCAACTATTCTGGTTTTCATTTTTCTTTCCTTGTATATTTCTTTTTTGTTTGGTTAACACAGGACAGCATAATTCACATCTATGGCAATAGATGCACTCTACGTCGTTTACTTTTTCGCTTTTTGATACCGTTATCCGCATGGGACAGAAATCATCGCAGAGCAGGCAATCTATACAACTTATTTTATTCCACCAAACCTTATTTCTGGGCAGGTGCAATATTTTTCCTATCCATTGGACGATATTTAAGAGTGCAGCATAAGGGCAAAGATAATTGCACCAGAAGCGCTCGATAAAGAAACCGACTACAGTTATCACTCCTAAGCTAATCACTCCTGCTAACCTGATATTTTGAATATGGGCAATACTGATTACCGGGCAGAATTTCATATAGATATAGCTAAGTCCCAGCCAGGCAAGTACACCGGTTGCCAGCAGTATTACATATTTCAACCATTTAAGGATATTATGAATTTTAGCTGGCATCACACTTTTACAGGTTCTTTTTCCTGACTTTCTATTAATTGTAAATATTAGTTCCTGAATAGTACCAAAAGGACAGGCATAACCGCAAAATTTTCTGCCAATGAAGATGGTCAGCAGCAATATTGCCAATCCACTGATAATCGCCGCCGGAAACATCCAGTTGCCCAGCGATTGACCCAGATTAAGGCAGCCAAAGCAGACAGCAGCCTGAGGGCAATAAGCATGGGCTATTTGCAAAACCCCTGATATCAGGAGTGCAAACAGGGCAATAGATATTGCCAGAAAGAATAATTGAATATTTCTGCGGGTCTTATCTAATTTGAGCATTACTAATTTCCAATAGCTCCCACGGGGCAGCCTTTCCAGTCCTGTCCATTGCCATTAGCGCAAATACCACACTGGATACACTTATTCACATCAATAACGGCTTTGCCTTTTTGCATACTGATAGCACCCACAGGACAACTTTTGACACATAGACGGCAGCCTATACATTTTGAGGCATTTACCTGATATCCTGAAGTGGCTGACTGCTTTTCTTCTTCAATAGCGGGAAGATAGGTAATATCTGCTTTAGTGAGCTCTGTCACCTGCAATACGGCATCCTGCATATTGCCTTTAACTTTGATAGTATCTCCGGCAGCTAGCTCAAGGGCTACACCTTCGGCACTTGCCAGAGTACCAAGTTCCAGCCCAAACATCCCAGTACCGGAATTCAAAAACCAGATGCCACTTATCTGCATCAAAGATCCTTCATATTCCAGAACTTCAATTACCGCTTCTTCTGCATACAAGGAAGAAATTAGAATTATCACTGCCAATATCATTACCAGAAAATTTCTATGTTTCATAACAAACCTCCATTTCATTAAGCAAATTTATAAATAAGCAATAATAAGTCCACACAAAAATATTTTATATATTTATAGTCTAAAGACCTAATTTTAGCTAAGTTACGCTGATATAGTTAGATTGTCAGCTTTGTAATGATTACAAAACTGTTAACAATGTTAACTGATTGTAACTCAAGTGTTACAACTATTTATCTATTTCTTTTAATAGACGCCATGCTGCCTGTGTGGGGGGTATTTTGCCTTCTACTACTTCTTTTTCCAATTGTGGCATCATAGCTTTTATTTCAGGGTCTGTATAGAAATTATTCAGAAGGCGTTCACTCACCAGATCATGCATCCAGCCGAGGTTTTGCTGATTACGTCTATAGTCAAATACTCCTGATTTACGCACGTTATCTTCAAACTTTCTGATCATTTCCCAGACCGGATAAATGCCATCGCCAGTAAGTGAAGAGCAGGTAAGTGTCTGGGGATTCCAGTCTTTGGTAGGTGATTTCAGATAATGCAGCGCATTGGCAAAATCACGTTTAGCTATTTCTGCTCTCTTGATATTATCACCATCAGCTTTATTGATCAGGATGGCGTCAGCCAGCTCGATCACGCCTTTTTTGATGCCCTGTAATTCATCTCCGGCTCCAGCTATCTTTAGCAGCAAAAAGAAATCCACCATACTGCGTACAGTGATCTCATTTTGTCCTACGCCCACAGTTTCGATAAAGATGATATCAAATCCGGCAGCTTCGCAGATCAAGGTAGTTTCACGGGTTTTGCGAGTAACTCCACCCAGTTTTCCACCGGAAGGAGAAGGGCGAATAAAGCAGTTCTGGTTTCTGGAAAGCATTTCCATACGGGTTTTATCGCCCAGTACACTTCCTTTGGATAAGGATGAAGAGGGGTCAACTGCCAGAACAGCCAGTTGAAGCTCTTCTTTCATTAGCTGGCAACCCAAAGCTTCAATAAAGCTGCTCTTTCCTGCTCCGGGTACGCCCGTGATTCCAATGCGTAGAGATTTACCAGTGTGAGGGAGAAGCAAACGCAGAACTTCCTGTCCCATCTCAAAGTGTTTTTCAGAATTGCTTTCTATCAGGGTAATAGTTTGTGCCAGAATGGTGCGGTCATGCTCCAGAACGCCATTCACGTAATTTTCTATGCTCAGTTTACGCTTTGCGGGTGTCTTTCTTTTTATATCAGACTTCTTTCCAGGCATCCCGTCATGCTGGCTTTCTTTACCCTTCACTACTTTACTGGCAAATTCTTTACCGGCATTTTCCGGTGCCCATTCTGGCTTATTGTTTTTACGACTCACGACTCACGACTCACGATTTAACTCATTCAATATCTTCTTCGCTGCTACTGGAAGCACTGTCCCGGGTCCAAAGATCGCCGTAGCACCATGTTCATATAAGAAATCATAATCCTGAGCGGGTATCACACCGCCTACTACGATCATAATATCTTCTCTACCAAGTTTTTTCAATTCTTCTACAAGTTGAGGTAATAATATTTTATGCCCCGCAGCCAGCGAGCTCATGCCAATCACATGCACATCATTTTCCACTGCTTGTCGCGCTGTCTCTTCCGGAGTCTGGAAAAGGGGACCGATATCCACATCAAATCCCATATCAGCATATGCAGTAGCCACCACTTTTGCTCCCCGGTCATGTCCATCCTGACCCATCTTGGCGATCATAATACGGGGACGGCGTCCTTCCAGCTCTTCAAATTTATCTGCCAGATCACGCACTGCCTGCACTTCATCCTTTTCGGCATATTCGCTGCTATACACGCCACTGATTGATCTTATCACTGCTTTATGCCTCCCATATATTTTTTCTATGGCATCAGAAATCTCGCCCAGAGTTGCCCGTGCTCTGGCTGCTGTCACTGCCAGTTCCAGCAGGTTACCTTCTCCGCTTTCTGTAGCTTTGGTGATTGCCGTCAAGGCTGCATCCACTGCCTTATCATTGCGTTCTGCTTTCAATTTTGCCAGTCTTTCCAATTGCGAGATTCTCACTGCTGTATTATCAACTTCCAGAATATCCATAGCTGCTTCTTTGTCCAG
>Ga0075124_10001354_pt1 | contig 11468 bp, 13 predicted proteins | sample AntAceMetag02UKS_FD_69809 | JGI IMG/M metagenome (GOLD analysis project Ga0075124, IMG submission 69809) | Saline lake microbial communities from Ace Lake, Antarctica - Antarctic Ace Lake Metagenome 02UKS | ecosystem: Environmental > Aquatic > Non-marine Saline and Alkaline > Saline | place... | reverse complement strand
TCCGTCATTTTCGCAGGAAAAGTTTTATATAAATGTTGACGTTGGATATCCTTCACCTGATGAAAGGTTTTTCATTGATTATAAAGGTGTTATTACTGCTAACTTTGGAGTAGCCTACAAATTGACAAATAATGTATATACTGGTATTTCTTTTAACTCCTTATTTACCATGCAAAAAAATCCTGTTGTAAATGCTTCGTATTATTTCCCTGCAATAAATATCAAATACGAACAAAAATTACCGTTTCGTTTTATAATATTACCTGAAGCAGGAACAGGTTTATCATTTTTAAATATTAAAAGTAGCCAGTATGATTATAATGAAACACAAAATGGCATAAACCTTTACGGAAAGTTGGCCATGGGCTATTCAGTTAATACTATTCTCAGCATTTTGATATATTACCGTTATAATTATATTCATCTAAACAAAGATGAAGAATTCACAAAACTTGAATATTTCAGGAATTTGCATATCACAAATTTTGGAATTGGTATTAATATAAAAATTTCTAAAAAATGAAAAAAGTGGCAAAATCAATCTTACTATTATTATCAATTATTACATTATTACAAATTCATTATTCATGCTCAACAAATAAAGAAATAATAGATTTGGATGCTGATTATTTAACTGTTATTGATGTATTGGAATACTGTAAAAGAGAATGCCATGAAGAACTTGATTTAAAAGGTGAATCGGTTAAAATAAAAGGATACATCAAACGAAGACCTTATGATACAAATTTCTATTATGTTGAATTGAACAGGCTATTATTTAATTTGGAAGATTTTAGGAATAAGAAGAATATAAGAATTCAAATAATGAGTGATAGTATTAATATTTTGAATAAACTAGATAAGGTATCATACAACGAAATGGTTTATTTAAATGGAAAGGTAAGTTATGGGTTTGATTTACCAACTAATAACTTATGTTATATGGATTTATTCATAGAATTATTCAATGCAAATGATATTAGAATTAATTTAAAATAATAAGCTATGATTTATATCAAATTTAAAAAAACATTCATCATTTTAGTGATTATACTATTTAACATTCAGTTATATGCAGTAAAAGTGGAACATGAAAAAGCAAAACAGGTAGCTATTAACTTTTTTGAACATATTGTTAAATTAAAAGAGAATCAAAGACCGGTAATTTTCGCAGATATCATTGAAAACAATTTTCAAAATACTCTATGCTATTATACTGTGTGTTTCGAAAATGGCGGATATGTAAATATCGCTGCTACCGATGCGTCCATACCGGTTCTTTCCTACTCTTTGAGCGGTAGTATTCTTCCAATCGAAAATTCCCCGCCTGCTTACATCGAATGGATGGAATCATACAAAAGAGATATATATAGTATAATTGCCAACAATGTGGATAACTCTTTTACCATTGAAAAATGGGAAAGAATATTGAATAAAGATTTTTCAAAAACCAATAGATCGGTTGAACCTTTAACTACTTCAGAATGGGGACAAAGTAGGACAAACGATTTCGATTGCCCGGGTTATAATTTTTATATGCCGGATAATAGTGAATGTAGTTGTCAAAAATGTCCTGCAGGTTGTGTAGCAATTGCTATGTCTCAAATTATGTATTATTGGAAACATCCTATTAATTATTGGTTTTATACTTATTACGACTGGTGTAATATGAATGATGTTTTAATACAATATGAAAATGAAAATTTTGAAAACGAATTGGCTGCTATTTCAAAACTTGTTTATGATTGTGCCGAATCGGTTGACATGAATTATTGTAGTGATGATTTGTGTCAATCAAGTGCAAGCACAAAGGATGCAGTTGAAGCTTTCGAATTAATATTTGGTTATCATCAGGATGCTGATTATAAAAGGAAATGGTGGTATAGCAATAATACATGGAAAGAATTTATTAAAAATGATTTAGATAACGGGCAGCCGATTATGTATAGAGGTCAGGAAGACGGAGGACATGCCTTTATTTGTGATGGTTATGAGGAAACAGATGATGATTATTTCCACTTTAACTGGGGATGGTATGGTGCTTATTATAATGAATGGTATACCATTGACGATTTAACTCCAGGAAATTATAATTTTAGCAATAAACAAGCAGCAATTTTTCACATCAAGCCTGATCCAGACTACCAGATTGATTATTGCTTAATTGGAATGGAATTATATAATTTATATCTGGATTATTATTCCTTAGGTGGAAGTAGCAATCCTTGGGAGATTGTTCCAGAGACAATGCAATTCTTGTGGAGTTGTGATAATAGTTGTCCTTTTGAACAATGGAGAACAATACCATCTGGGGTTACGGCTGAATATATAGCCCATCAGAGTGTGTTTTTACAACCGGGTTTTCATGCTCAAGCAGGTAGTCATTTTATATCAAGGATTACACCATGCCCGAGTTGTGAAACAAGAGATTCTAAAAGTAATTATGATTCGATTAAATTGTTAAGTTATAATGAATTATCATCTTTAACAAATGCCAAATTATCAAAATCAACTAATGGTATTTTCATTGGTAATCGAATTTTTCATTTATATCCAAATCCTAATTATGGCATTTTCAACATTGAGTTCATTGAAAAAGATTTATCGGAATTTTCTTTAGAAGTGTTAAATACTATGGGCAATACTGTTTACTATGAACAAAAAATACTTAAAAACAAAATACAGATAAACCTTAAATCACAACTCAAAGGGATATATTTTATTAAAGTAAAAGTAAACGGAAATATTTTTACTAAAAAGATGGTTTATCTATAAATCACTAAACAGGTAAAGATGTACTGGAAAACGGTATTGAACTTGGAAAGATGAATGCATTGTTGCTGAAGAAGATTGAAGAGTTGACGTTGTATATAATTAAGCAAGAAAAACGAATTACTGCACTTGAAAATATAACTAACAATAATAAATAAAGATATGAAACACTTTTTTTTACTTAGTCTCATTTTTTTTCTTTTTGTCACTGCATACTCTCAAGAGGTTGTTGATAAAAAACATATTTTCATACAAAAGAAAAACATTCATAATATCAATTATGAACCAATTACGGGTCTTAGTTATTCTTATGCAAGAAAAATTAATACTAAAAAATATTTGGGTATAGGTATTCAAGGTGCACCTTTTCAAATAATCAACCTTAATAAATTAGGGTATTCTTCTATTACAAATAAAAGAAATCCGTTTTATGAGTATATCAAAATGAATATGTTTTTTAGAAAACTAATTCGAACTAAGAATTATTTTGATGTTGGGATTCAAATTTCTGCTGGAACTGACTTTGGCAGAATGGATGATACTTATTACTTCTATGGTGCTTATTCCGCTTTTTTTTATGGTTTTAAGTATTTTAAAATTGGACATAGTGTGCAGATTGGAATAATTAATGAAGATTTTATTAAATACAGAGGGTTTGCATTAATGCTTTCTCCTATTATTCTTCAGTTTTCTTTTGCTAAATAATATTTTAAACATGAAAAAATCATTTATCTTATTATCTATATTTTTTGTATTTATTATTAAAATAAATGCTCAGTTTTTCCCTGAGCCAGATCCACCAAATGGTTCTTTATCAGAAGTAAAAAGGAAGGCCCCCGGATTTTGGATATGCAATTCTCAAGTAACTGATTACAAGATTGCAAAGCAGAATTCTTCAAATAGAAGATTTAAATACAAATTTGCATTTTGGAATGAGTGCTATAGTGGTGATCCAAGTGATGAATGCGGTTGGAGTAAAGTCGGTAGAATACATTTTAGACAACATTGGAGTATTGATAAAACCAAATTACTTGTTGGCTGGCGTTCAGATCATAATAATGAAAATATTATCAAATTATCGGCATTTTTTCATGAAGTACCTGACTATGGAAATTGGGATCAATTTTTTGTTTCTCATTACTTAACAATTGTACAAACAGATCATTGGGTAAATGTTGATATGTTTCTTGGATTAGATATTATTGCATTAATAATTGATAATAAAGCAATAGGCATAAGTAAGCCAGGATATATACCTTCTGAAAAAACATCAAAACTAGCAAGAACATTTTGGTTTGGTGGTGATTGTTGCCCTCCCCGTGATATGGCTGTTCAATTTGATACTCAATACTATGATCAAAATGGATTTAATGACCACTTTAATAGTGTTGATATAATGACATGGAATATTACAGAATTTGATTCCGGTGATGAAGGTGATTTTTATGCTTTTGATGAAGTACATGGTTCAATATCAGATGTTAGTCATGTTCAGTATCACACAAATCATCCTAATCCAGAGAAACAAAAATGTATAATTAAAAATGGTGCTAATATAAATTTTTCTGCCGGTAATAAAGTTGTTTTACATCCAGGTTTTAAAGCTGAGTCAGGTTGTGTCTTTTTAGCTTGTATTAATCAAAGAAAACGTAAAGAAATATTTATTCCCGAAAAAGCAAATTTGCCACCCTTAGATTTAATCAAACTGGAAAACTTTAATAATTCAGATTCAAATATTAAAAATGATAATTCTGTTGTTATACTTCGATCAGAAAAAAACGGAATAAGAATTTACCCTAATCCAAATACAGGTATTTTTAATATAGAGAATAATAATGATGTCTTTCGGGTATTTTCTATAAAAGTAATTAATATTATGGGCAAAACAGTTTATCATAAAGAATCTATATCAGCAGACAAAACAGAAATCAATATAAAATCACAATCCAAAGGGATTTATTTTGTTAAAGTAGAGGCAAACGGAAATATTTTTACTAAAAAAATGGTTTATCTATAAATCACCAAACATGTGAAGATGTATTAGAAAACGGTATTTACATTGTTAAAATTCAAACACAAGAGTATAAAGAAACCTTGTTTGTTTTAAAACAATAAAATCAGTATTAATTATGAAAACAATAAAAATATTAATTTTAATCACATTTGCTTCTATTTCATTAAATAGTTGCAAATATGAGTGCCCGGGTTTTGATAAATCTTTATTGGTCTGGATACCACAAGAATATGGAAATGAAATAAAATTCACCAACAATGATAATTCTGATACTTTAGTTTTTATAGTAAATAAAAAGGAATATACGAATAGTTATATGACTGAAAGACAAAATAAGAAATCATGTGATGCAATTGCATCTTTAGGTGCAAAAAATAATTTTTCAAATTCAAATTTTCATATTTCTATTTATAATCCGTATAATTCTGATATAGGGATAAGTACTTATATTTATTTAATAGAAGAACAATTGAAAAAAAAAGGAGAACAAAGTATAAGTTTCTTGAATATTAATGAAATAAAAGAACCTATTGTAATTAATAGTAAAACCTATAATGCAATAATTATCGAAAATGATACATTGATAAACCAAAACGAAATTTATAAAATAATACTTGCGGAAAATTATGGTTTATTAAAGTTTTATGAAAAATCTGGAATAGAATGGACATTGGAAAAATGCAAATAGGGTAACTAAACCAATTAGAAAGCTACATTAAAACCAACAACCATTTGCCTGACATCCCAACAGAAAAAGATGTACTGGAAAACGGTATTGAACTGGGAAAGATGAATGCATTGCTGCTTAAGAAAATTGAGGAATTGACGCTGTATGTTATTGAATTGAAAAAAAAATTGAAAAGCTTAAATAACAAAGAAATACACCCGATAATTACTAAAATTAAAGAAAGTTTGTGTTATGAAACTTAAGAGTTATTTAATATGAAAATAAAAATACTTACACTCATTGTTTTCACTTTTTTTAGCGGTGTTTTAAGTGCACAGGAAACAAAACCGATTTTTATTGAAAAAAACAACCAGCATAGTATATCCACTGAATTACTTGCATTATCATATTCATATGCACATAAGATTAAGCCAAAACTCATATTGGGTGCTCGTATTCAGGCTGGGTTAGGAATACGTTTTTTATTAACGAATCCTTCATTCTATTATGATTGCGATCAATGCCCTGAGCCAGTTTGGGAAAAAGTAAAAACAAACGGGTGTATATATGCGGATGTATTTAAATTGCAACTCTTTTACAGGTTAAAGTATTCAAAACATTTTTATTTTGATATAGGACCTTATGCTTCTATGGGTACTATGGGTGATTTTATGGTAGGTTATAACATGGGTTTGGAAACTTCAGCCTTTTATACTATTTGGAAACTTCATCTTGGATTTAGAATGCAAGCGGGGTGGCAGTATATTGTATATTCCTCTGAATTTACGACAAATTTCTTTGGGTTGTATGTTACACCTCTAGTAATTGGTTTTAATTTTTAAAGATTTTAAAAAATGAAAAAGTATCTAATTATATTAGCAATTTTACCTATGTTCCTGAGTGTTGATAGATCATTTTCACAATTTACCGACCCCTTTGGTTATACAGGAAGATTATCGGCTAAAACTAAACATATTAATGAAGGTAGTCACGGTTTTTGGGCGTGGCCAAAAGCAGTAAAATGGACAACATCTAACAGAAGATACGATCTGGACATTACTTTTAGGGAAAGTGCATGGTATAATCCATCAGATGACTGCGGTTGGAACAAAGCTGCCAGAATAACATTTATCCGTAATAATAACGGCAATGAAAACAAAATACATGTAGGTTGGCGTTCAATAAATGAGCAGGATAAACTAAGGCTATCGTGTTTTTTTCATGATGGAGATGAACCTGGAGTTACACATAATTTTGTTGCACATACTATGGACACCGTTTATACAGAAAGCAAAACGGCTGTTGATATGTTTTTAGGTCATCATATTATTTCTATGATAATTGATGATAAAGTACTTGGAATAAGGAAAAAAGGATGGATATCAGATACAAAAAGATCGTGTCTTCAAAAAACTTTTTATTTTGGTGGAAACTGCACTGCACCACATGATATGAAATCATATTTTGAAGATCAAAAATATGATTGGGCAGGATATGGTATCAAATTTAACAGCCAGGCAGAAATGACATGGAACCTAACTGAATTTGAGAGCGATGATTCATTTGATTATTGTGCACAAAAGGTTATTAATGGTTCAATAAAAGATAGAAATTTTGTACAATATCATACTGGACATCCAAATCAAGAACACCAGAAATGTATTATAAAAAATGGGTCAAGAATTACCTTTACTGCCGGTCAACAGATTCATCTTTATCCGGGCTTTTACGCAAAATCGGGATCATACTTTAAAGCTATTATACAAGAACCTGCTAAAATTAACATTTACCAAATCCCATTAGTATTTAATGAACAAATAAGTTACGGTGTGGAAAATGCAAAATCGCTTGAGATAAGTTTATATACGGATGAATTTTTAGACAGTCTGATTTACGGTACACAATCTTATGTAAGCATTTATACTGCCACAGCTAATATTGATACAATATTGCCACTTGAAAATTACTATGTTGTTGCTGATTTTTACAGCGGAAGAGGAAGTCAAAAGCGTGTTGAAGGTTATGTTACAAATAGCTTGTATGGAGTAAAACAAAACACCACGGGTACTATTAATCTATTGAGCGGCAGTAAAAGGAAATCAACAGATACAACAACTGTAAATACTAATAACCTAACTTTTAAAAAACCCAAGTATGGTTTAAAGAATAAAGTTATCAATGAAGCGATCATTTCTAATGAAGCAAAATCTACTATTAACATATATCCAAATCCTAATAATGGCAATTTTAAACTCTCTCTAAAAAATATTGAATTTCCTTATGATATAAAATGTATGAATCAACTTGGTAAGGTAATTTATGAAAAACATAATTTAAGTTTAGATAATTATGAAATTTATTTAAAACATGGAACATCAGGTGTCTACATTCTACAATTAAGCACATTAAATAAAATACTAAGTAAAAAATTAATTATTAATTACTATGAAAAATAATGATTTATTAAAGACGGCTTTATTATTTCTTTTTATTTTGAATTTAGGTTTTTCTTGTGAAAAAGTGAAAGTTAAAGATGAAACAATATGGGTATATAATACAAAAAATGATTATTCCAATAATGTACCAGTTGAACTTTCAAAGGATATGTCTAAAATAACTTCATCACCGGGGTCAGGTGAAATAAGCACAAAATGGCCGGTAAAATTAGTTAATGGATATTACCTTAATGGTTCATTTGGACCAAATAGCGGATATTTATCATTGACTAAAGAGGAATATAGTAACTATGGTTTTGCATTAAGTGTGGATAGTTTATATAAACTATTAATAGATAAGGATCCATTTGTAACTTTTTATGAACGCAACGACCATAATAATGTGTTTGATGATGAAAATGGAGCATACGGTATAGATACCAATTTGATTAATGATTTAATAATAAAAGATGAATTGAATAAATATTTCGAAAGATTAAAATAATGCAACATTTATTAACAACTTAGTGCAGTCTTGGCATGGGCATGTAGAATAACGACTTGTGCATGGTGCCTTATTTAAAATCGTTAAATGTTTAGTTGCGAATTTAAAGTAAAAAGAAAGATATGGTCGCATGAAGTAGAAGTACAAATGACAGAATGGTGGGATGAGGTATTTGACGAAAGTTATAAATTAATGCCATTAAATCAATTAGAAAGTTATATTGAAAACAACAACCATTTGCCTGATATCCCCAAAGAAAAAGATGTACTGGAAAACGGTATTGAACTTGGAGAAATGAATACATTGTTGCTGAAAAAGATTGAGGAGTTGACCTTGTATGTTATTGAATTGAAGAAGGAGAATGAATTTATAAAAAGAAAATGTTCAAATTAAAAAAACAAAAGTGATGAAAAGAATAATTATACTTTTTTGCACATTACTTGTAGGTTTAAGTAATTAAATAGGGCAACCTGAAACTATGTGGCAATTATTAATGGATGGAACTATTATCAAATGGGCATATGCAGGCGGAGATGAATTCAATGGAAGTAGTCTTAATTCTATAAAATGGCGGGATAGTTATCCTTGGGGAAGGAATCTTCATAAAAATAAAGAGTTGCAATATTATACTCAAGGAAATAATTATGAATTTGGTTATAATGCTGAAATAGATAGTGAAACTATACAATTGATTGCAAAAGAAGAATCAATTTATGCAAAAGCATTACCTGACAAAGATGATGACTATATATTATATGATGGTGGTTATAATTTAAGATGGTGGGATTATACTTCGGGAATGCTATTTTCGAAACAAAAATTTAAATATGGATTATTTGAGATAAGATTTAAAACTCCTTATGGGCAAGGTTTTTGGCCAGCTTTTTGGTTGTATGCTGGCCAACCTATAGATGAAATTGATGTATTCGAAATGAAAGGAGAAGATCCTAATAAATTTAAAAGTGGTTGTATATGTGATAATAATGGAAATGGTGGAAATGATTGCGGCGGAGAATGGTTTACAGCAACAGGTAATTTTCCTGAAAGTTTTAATATAATGAGAGTTGATTGGGGACCAGAATTTATAATTTGGTCATTAAATGCAGTTGAATATTATATTTGGCTTCAAGAATTTAATTATCCAATGAGTGTAATTGCAAACTTGGCAATTGCGAGTGATGATGGAGCCTTTTCGCCAGGTCCAAATTCTGATACACCTTTTCCATCTTACTTTGAAATTGATTTTATCCGTGTTTGGAAAAGATTAGATTGTGATGAGGTCGTAACAATTTCTAATTATTCCCAAGGTGCTAATGACCCTACAACTTTTACTGGTAATATAATAACAATTAACAATTCCGATTTAAATAATGATGAATATCTGTCATTAATAGCTACAGAAAAAATAATTATTACACCGGAAACAAGTTTTGAAGGAATATTTGTTGCAAAAATTGTTGAATGTCCAGGTCCAACTAAAAATGAATATGTAAACAATGGGATATTAACAATACATAATGATACAATAGAACAAATAAATCAAATTAATGAAATGAATGTACAAAATAAAAAAATTGTAATGACTGTTTATCCAAATCCTACAAAGGGAATTATTAATATTGAAATACCTTTTAATAATAATGACACACAATATATTAAATTAATAAATTCTTTAGGAGTAACAGTTTTTTCCAAAGACAATATTGAAGAAAACATCTTTCAGATAGATATTTCAGAATATGCAAAAGGAATATATTTCTTTATAGCTTTAATAAATAATAAAGAATTTATTGAAAAAATAGTTATTGAATAATTGTTATGAAGCAATATTATAAAATATCTTTAGGGTTGATATTATTTATTCTATACAATAGTATGCTTTTGGGGCAAAATTATATTAGTGATTCGAATAAGGTTATCCAACAAAAAACAGTTATCCATGATAGTCTAATTTCTCATAATTCTACAAATAGCATTAAATTTGGAGTTGGAATAATATCAGCAATTAGTCAAAGGAATAAATCACATTACACATGGGATGAATATTATTACATGGGTTTCAATAACTCTATAATAATATTTGCTATATACAATAATCATTGTTTGTTAGTTGGTACTAATCATATTTACATACCAGATAATAAAATTAATGATTATTCTAATAATTCAAATAAAAATAATCTTGGAATATTATGCGGTTATAGATATTATTCGAATATTTATTCACCAAACTTCAATATTTTTTTTCAATATCTTTTTAACTATACAAATATTCAATATCAAAGTTATAGCTTAGGGCAAGGCATATATAATTCTGATTATAATTCTATTGAAAGCTCTATTGGATTAGGTCTCAATTATTTCATCTCAAAAAACTGGCATTGTTTTATTGGATTAAATGTTGGATTTAGAGATCAATTAGAAAATGATGATGACATTATTGGTGTAGGGAGTATTGGAGTGCTTTACAATTTTTAATTAAAATACAATGATATAATTAACTCATATAAAGCAAATATGATCTGAGCCGCCCTCAAAAAATGTTAAAAGCTAATAAATTCTGATGTGGTTTGTATTCAGGAAACAAAAACATCAATTTCAATTTTCTAAAAGTACCAATCGGACTTGATATTATTTTTGGGAAAAAACTGAACTTCATTTTGGGAGGAGGTTTTTATGTGAGTTATTTGCTTTGGTATAAGGGGGGTGAAAAAGTTTTCAATTTTGAAGAATCAAAACTCAGATTACAATTAGTCGGGGAAGCAAATATTGGCTTTGCATATCAAATATCCGAAAAAATAAAAGTTTGTTTAATGTGTCAATTTAATAATGACATTACAAGATTGTATTCTTATTCAATTTCTTCTTTCGGAGGAGAAAATGTTAAAGTAGTTGATGGATTTTGTAAATTGGGTATTAGATATAGTATAAATAAAAAATAACTATTTATATATTTTTTAATGTTAGATAATAATATTTTTAATAAATAAAATTTAAATAAAATGAAATTAATCAATGAATTACTTAAAAAACAGCAACAAGTTTTCTTCAATTAGACCCAAAAATATTACTTTT
>Ga0075124_10001353_pt1 | contig 11468 bp, 13 predicted proteins | sample AntAceMetag02UKS_FD_69809 | JGI IMG/M metagenome (GOLD analysis project Ga0075124, IMG submission 69809) | Saline lake microbial communities from Ace Lake, Antarctica - Antarctic Ace Lake Metagenome 02UKS | ecosystem: Environmental > Aquatic > Non-marine Saline and Alkaline > Saline | place... | reverse complement strand
GAATAAATCATTCGTTTATTTTTTCCTTATCCGAAAAAATGAGATCTGCAGGTGAGATGATATTTTGCAGATTTTTGATGGAAACATGTGTATATATTTCAGTTGCCTGCCCCGTAGTTTCGAAAAAATGTATCGGGGTTTTGGAGCTGCTATGTCCAAGCAATTCTTGAATGTACCTTAGATCAACGCCTTGTTCTAGTAAATGAGTAGCGAACGAATGTCTCAGGGAATGAACAGTAAATGGCTTGTTAATACCAGCTTTTTTCAGATTTGCCCTAAAAATATTTTGTACGGATTTAGCAGAATATTGTTTTCCTTTTTCTGTGCTTTCAAAAAGCCATATGGAAGGTCTATAATTTCGGTAGTATTCTCTCAGAACGGCTAAACAGGTTTTCCCTAGAATAGTGGTTCTATCTTTTTTTCCTTTACCTCCTTTTATGTGTATTAGCATACGATCACTGTCGATATCTTCTATTTTTAGATTTAAAATTTCACCTAATTGTAAACCACCAGAATAAATTATATGTAAAATCGCCTTATGTTTTATGTTTGTTACAATAGATAATAATCTTGAAATCTCATTTCTACTCATCACTTTAGGTAACGTTCTTGGCTTCCTTGGTCTTGGTATATCGCAAAAAGTTTTCGGTTTTCTCAGTACTTTTCCATAAAAGAACTTTAACGCATTGATATTTTGTGATACAGCAGAATAGGAAGGTTTATACTTTTCAATGTACTTAACCAAATAATCTTTAATCGCATCTTTGGAAAGAGAGCAAATTGATGAATCGGAGTTTTGCTTGAAAAAACTATTGAGATAGTACAAATATGTTTTTATCGTATTCTTCGAATAGTCTTGTAAAATCAATTCCTTTTCTGCTTCTCTTAAATAATTCATACTTTATATCCTTATTTATATCAAGAACAATACAATCAAAATTTACCTGTCAAGGAAAATATATACTATTACTCTCGTTCCCGAGTGCACAAACTTAGTGAAAAATGTCCTTCTGGGATTTCCCGCTTCATTTAATAAGTAACGCAAGATTCCAATCTTGCGAACTCAACATCCGTCTTCATTTCATTGCGCCGAGACAGGTCAGTCTTCGTTTCACTACGCCTTGACAGATCGGTATGTTGAGTTACAATGTAATGGTTTCTTTAAGTTATAACAACCCCTATCCCTAACCCTTCCCCCTATCAAATGGGAAGGGAACTGCCTGCTACAAACGGAGATAAGTTTAGTGGGTTGAGATAATATCGAGTATTCCATCCGTTTTTAAACAGACTGCCAACTTAGTAACGAGTAATTAACTAATAGTTAAAAATCAACTAATCCTTACATTCATATTTATATAACACAACAAAGAAATATACGCTGCAGAAAAACATCACAATGGAGAGAGGAATAGCTATGAATGGATATTCAATATTCAGATTCCATAACCACATGAAAGTGTCTGAAGTGAAATAGTTGATAACGAGAAAGGTTCGAATTATTATCGCAAATACACTACCAAGTATCGCAAGCAGAAGAGCTGTTTTGAGTTGTGGGTATTCTTTTCGATCAACTTCATTATGAAAAATGAAAAAGAAGTATAGTGAAAATAAACCACTCAACCAGGGAATAATAACATTAACGAAATTCGAATTTACAGGACGGATAATATGAAACAAAATAAGAAATCCTTTGAAAAAAAAGATGAAGCCGAGTATCGAGCCCATCAGAGCCAATATCGTTGCATATCTTAGTTTGATCTGAGATTCTTTTACGTGTTCTTTGTAAAAGTATAAATAAAAAAAGATTAGAGTGATACTTGCCAGAAGTGACAGCACAGTATTGATTCTCGCGATTGATAAATTTCTAAAAAGTTCTATAAATAATGTTGCAGCCAGACGTGTTACAAAAATATAGGATATTCCAATTATGACAAACAATGTTGCTTTTTTCATATTCATGAATACTCCTTTGCTTTTCGTTCCCAAGTTCAAATTAGTAACGAGTAATTAATGGTCTATCTCATGCACCACCCACACATTGGGTTCAGTATATTCACCAAGATTGGACTTTACGTCAATATGAATTTGACTTAAAGCTCCTGGTACAGTATATTCTCCGGATTCAATAAAAGTCAGACCAGTCCATTCTTCCCATTCTCTGATACTCCCTGGAATATACATTGCTTTATGACAGGGCTTTACGATCTTTCCACCGTTTTTCACATGAACTCGCAGCCAGGGATCAAAAGGAAGTCCATCCTCTCGTTGCCATGTGATATACTCATCAATCGAAGTGAGCGGGTATTTGCTTTTCAAGCTTGGTCTTATTGGGAATGTAAGAAGTGAAAAATTATTTATCCTCGCAATTCTTATTAATTCATTCACAATTAGAGTACTAAGTCCCTTTCCCTGAAATCCCTTCTTAACTGCTATCTGCAAGCCAGTTAAAGCATTAGGTTTGATATTGTTTTCGTAATCTTCAATACTCTTTTTAAGCACCCAGTCCCAACCCTCGTCAGGTAGTTTATTAATAGCTTTATCCCAGTAAAAAGGAATACAGTTCGCAATCCCAACGATTTCATCATCGATGACCAAAGAAATTTGAAATTCGGGGAAAAGGTCAAAAAGAGAAGACCAGTACTTATTTGCAACCGGATCGTGCATCATGAATTCTGGCCAGAGAAGTTTTGTTATCTCATTCTGCTTTTGTTGGTGATTCGGTATATTGCTGACAAAAGAGTATTTATTCACAGGTTTAGATCCTACTTTCATGTAAAGCTTCAATAGGAAATGGTAATTAAATTTTAACCTTCCATATTGCCTTCTCCTCAAATAGGAGAAGGTTGGATGAGGTTTCAAATATGGTTAAAATTCAGTTAACGTCATTTCACAATTGACTTATCCTACATACTATGAATCGACATCTTTTCCAGATTTTCAATGGATTCGGCAACAGCTTCTGAGAGAGTGGGATGGGCAAAAACAACTTTGAGTGCTTCATCAATAGTCATTCCAGACTGAATAATGATAGCACCTTCTGCGATGAGCTCTGTTGCCTGAGGTCCAATAATGTGCATGCCAAGGATTTTATTACTTTTTTTATCTGCAATAGTCTTAACGAATCCGAAGACATTTCCCAGACCAAGAGCTTTACCATTCGCAGAGAAAGGGAATTTTCCAACTAATATTTCATCGTATTGTTTTTTTGCCTGAGCTTCAGTGAGACCGATTGAGCCGATCTCAGGATTTGTAAAGGTGCATCGAGGAATATTTTCATAACGAAGCTCCTCGATCTTGGATTCAGTGCCCACGATTCTGTTTTTGATGATCTCTGCTGTAAGAAGTCCTTGCTTACTGGCTGTATGAGAAAGCAACATTTTTGCAGTTACATCCCCTATCGCAAAAAGATTGGGCTGACTGGTTTCAAAATTATTATTTATCGTGATCGCATCTTTTTCTATATTGATTTCAAAGTTCTTACACTCAATCTCGAATACAGGAGCTCTTCCGACACTGAGAAGTATTTTATCCGTCGTGATTTTTTTTCCATTTGAGAGCGATAATTGCAACTCGCTGTTTGCAGATTTCCAACTTTCTACCGCAGTGTTTAGATGAATTTTGATTCCAGTCTTTTTCAAAGCCATTGCCAATCGTTTGGATATTTCCTCATCTTCTGTACTTATGAGTTGTGGAAGAAATTCAATAATCTGAACTTCAACACCCAATTGAGCAAAGATTGATGCAAACTCACAGCCGATCACACCACCCCCGACCACAACCAAACGTTCAGGGAGTTCCTGCAATCTCAATATATCTTTTGAGGAGAGGATATTCTCACCATCGATCTTAAATGTAGGAAGCTCCTTTGGTTTGGAACCGGTTGCTATTATTACGTAAGATGCTTGTATTGTTGAGGTTTCTGTTGAGATAAGATAGGAGTCACCATGCTTCACTAATGCCTTCACGGCTTCTTTTATTACTGGAATTTGGCGTTTTTTGAATAAAAACTCTAATCCTGAAACAAGTTTTTCAACTACCTGATTTTTTCTTTCATATATCTTTGCGTAATCGTATTTCGGATTTTCAATGGAGAGTCCGAATTCTTCAACATGATGCAACTCCGAGAAAAGATCAGCAACTTTAACGAGTGCTTTTGTAGGAATGCATCCCCAATTAAGACATACGCCGCCAAGACGTTCCTTTTCAAAAACCACTGTGTCGATCCCGTATTGCTGAAGACGTATCGCTGTAACATATCCTCCAGGTCCCCCACCGATTATTGCTACTGTATGTTGTTCCATAAGTCTCACCTATCCTTCATATAATTCTGTGCATATTTGACGTAATGCTTTGCAGAAATAAGAATTTTTTCGAATTGCTCTTCAGGCACATCTCTTTTTATTTTTGCAGGAGCTCCAAGAATGAGTGAACGGGAAGGTGCCTTGAAATTGGCAAGAATGATGGCTCCTGCACCTACGATAGAGCCATTTCCAATTATAGCTCCGTCCCAAATAATAGCACCACTTCCGATCAGACAATTATCTTCGATAGTACACCCGTGAAGAATGACATTGTGACCAACCGTAACATTTTTTCCTATGTTAAGAGGTGCAGTAGCTGTGGTGACGTGCAGAACAGAATTATCCTGTATGTTAGAGTTTTCTCCGATTTTAATATAATTTACATCGCCCCGTACAACAGAATTGAACCATACACTTGCATGATCACCGAGAGTGACATCTCCAATAACTTTTGCTCCTTCTGCAATAAAAACTTCTTTTCCAATTTTGGGCTCTTTGCAAAGATATGCAATTATTTTAGTCATCATAAATTTACACTTTCTTATAGATGAAGCAAATTCCAGAAATATCATGAATGCTATCTTTGCTTTTTACTTTATAATGTAATTCTTTATATCTAAACCATTTATTACGATAGTCAGCATCAATTTTCTTATCAAGAATCATAATTAAATCTTTTTTTATTAAATCGCAGTTCTTCTCTCCCCATCCCATTATATAGATTGTTGGAATTATGGTATTGCTCATTATATATTCAATTGCTTTAATATGGTTTACAATTGAACTTGCTGCTTGTTTTTTTATTAAGATAACAGCCAATTTAAAATACTTTCCATCAAATTGCAGATCTGGTTCCTTCCCTTGATCTATTTGATACTGTTCCTTATTTGCAATATTAAATAAGAATTCAAGAAATTTTAAGGATTCATCCTTACATTCTCGATGAGGTGTCGTAGTGACAAATCGTTCACCCATTAACTGTAATTCATGTAAGAATACTGTTTTGAATAGTCTTTTCATTAATAGTATTTCTTGTTTGTGGATTAGACTTAATATATCGTCATCTTGTAAAATCTTATTCATCAATCTGTTAAAATATCCGATCTGCTGTATAATTTCTTCCTTTAAATTTTCTTGTTTTTTATCTTCACTTAAAATACTTTTGCCTAAAGTATATTTTGAAGAAGCAAATAATTTTGAATCAATATGTCTTCTCACATCAATTAAAAAATTATTTTCTAAAACTAAACATAAAATTTTCGAAATATCTTGATGATTGTTAGATTTATTTAAGTATAATACTAAACTATCTCCCATGTCATTAATTTTTTCTTGTCCGTTTATTATTTTTAGCTTTATTTTGGGTAATATTTCAATTCCTACTTCATGATTTGTATTTTCTGATATAATTTTAAACTTTTTTTCAATTTTTCTTTTATATATTCCCAATCCAAAATTTTTAAAAAATAAAGCAATTTTTTGCGAAAATTTAGTTATCAACGAACCGATTAAAAAACAAACTACAGCAATAATAATATTTTGTACCATTTCTTCACTCATTATTTACCTCCTTTAAACATAAAGTATTATTGCATATAAAAATTAAGTTTTTATCTTTAACTTTGAATGCTCCTATGTTCTCAAAATTTACTACTTCATTGCAAATTTCACATCTAATTTTATTATTAATAAACATGTCGTAAATATTGTTTTTTAATAGGAATTGTTTGAGATTTTTTTTAGCAATTATCTTAATTGTCTTAACTTTCTTTTTTTTCATAAGTATAATCTCCTTATTCTTTTACGTGACCAAAGACGTACTCGCCTTTTCGTAGAAGTTCTACAAATCTATAATCGTCAACCGGAATTGATAAAAGCTGTTCAAGATTTTCATCACCGTTCTGCCAGGAGTACTTCACCTCTCCAACGAAGATAGTGTGATCTCCACTGCGAATTTGCGTGATAGTTTTGCATTCAAAATTGGCAACAGCATCGGCAAGAACAGGAATTTCGGTTAGTTTGCCACGTCTGGTTTTTATTCCGAATTCTGTAATTTTATCAACATTTCTTCCTGATTGCAAACCACATTGCATGGTCTGTTCAGCCATATTTACAGAAGGAATTGCGAGTACAAAATTACGATTTTCTGATAATATTTCATGAGAATAGCGGGTCAAGCCCACAGAAATTGCGAACATTGGCGGCTTGATAGAAGTCCTCATAAACCATCCTAGCGTGATAATGTTTGCTGGTCCGTCTTTTGGCTTTGAAATAGCCAGCGCAAGTCTGGATGGTCTGTTCATACGCTTTACTGCATCAGCATAATTACATTGTCTCATAACAATCCTTTCTTTTTTCTGAGGAAAAGTTCTGTTGCGATCAGAAGTACCGCAATAACTGCGAGATGCCACTTTTTCCACAACTCAATATCTCGAAAGATTTTTATAATTTTGAACTCCCGCTGAACTCTCAGCACTTTTTCAAAATCCATTCGAGAGATGAGCATATCTCCATTTGTCTTTGAAGCAATATATTGCAAGTATGCTTTTTGAATTCCGTGTGTACTTTGCTCCAAGGTGAGTTTTTCAATAAGAACTTCTCCTTCATCATTATAAATATTTTTTCCAAGAGTCGTTTCAGCAGAATAAGTATATTTTCCAGATTTGAGATCCTCTATATATGCTTTGTAGGAATTATCTTTCTCAAGAAAGAATTTTTCTGCAACAAGAGAATCATTTTGAAGGATAGTTAATTTGATATCCTGTCCATTCACAAGATTCATTTTTTCATCAAAAAGATGAGCGGAAAATTCGATAGTTTCTCCTTCAAGATAGTTCATTTTATCAGATGAACATAAAAATCTTTGTGAGATATCAGCATTCAGTAACCATTGAGCAATATTTATAATAAAGGTATCGAACCATGGCTCATCCGGTTTTCCCCACATTTTCCATCTGAAGAAATCATAACCTGACCACTGCAAAATATGACCTTGCAGATATGATGAAAAAGCTATGACCGGATTTTCAGAAAGGATGTCTGCTTGAGCGATAACCTCTGTTTGTGGTTTTTTTTCATAAAAATAGGTGGTGATCGGAGGGAGCGCATTCCAGAATGATGCAAGAGCTTCATCACGATTGACTAAAAAAGTTTGATAATTTCCCATTGCTGCTGTCGGGATGATGGCCGTTTGAACTATTTCTCGGAATCTAGTAGTTTGCAAAGGTAGAATGCTGCCAAGTTCAGGATCGATCTTACCAAGATATAGAATATTACCACCACGAGAAACAAAATTCTCAATAGCCAGAACGGATTCTTTATCAAAATTGAATGTATCCGAATTGTGCAGAATGAGCACATCTGCTTCACTAAGTTTTTCAAGCGGAGAAGTGAGCTTATTGTCCTGAAAATATCCTTCTTTTCTTTGCTCGAGCAGTGAGGTTTCAAAACGCTCGTTTTTCATCAAAGCCCTGTGAATAAAAGTTATATCCCAATTTGCTGAAGATGTTATCAATGTGAATTGTGCTTTATCCTTTACCACACTTACAAGAAATTCTCTTATGTTATTATCAAGAGTATATTCCTGTCCGTCTTGCAATTGTACCTCTGCAAACAGCTTTTGGTATCCCAGTACAGAAGGAGTGAATGAAAGGGAGAATTGCCTTTGATTATCACTTTTAGGGATCTGTTCTTCTTCAAGCAATCTGTCATTTTCGTCGTAAATGGATAATGTAAATGGGATTTCATCAGGAATTCCTGAAATTCGGTATGATACCTCGGTTTCCGTATTCAGATATACCGGATTATTTACCAGAATTTCATCAAGTGAAATATCGATCATTTCATCATCTTCTCCTAAAAGAATAGAGAAAACTGGAAATTGAAGTTCGTCAATGTATGGATATGAATTGTTATTGTGCTGGAGTCCATCAGAAATGAGTATCACATCAGAAATATTTACAAATTTGGAACCTTCATTGAGTTCCTTTAATGCCAAAAAAATGTCAGTAGTTGTGGAATCGTGTTGTAATCCATTACTAAAGGAAATTCTATCATGAAGAATATTCCGCTCATCAAGATAGGAATTAAGTTCTTGCTCCCAATGAGTTGCTGCAAGAGATTTACTTTCATCAGAATTCAGGGGTTGAAGCATACTCATACTGGAGTCAACCATAATGATTGTGGTTGGAGGAACTTTTTTTGAGCGGGAAAAGTGGAGTGTTGGATTAAAAATGAGCAGGATCACAATCGCAAAAAATAAGAATCTTAATATGCCGAGAATAAATTTAAGATTGTTGCTTATCGGTGGATTTGTGAATCTATAATAAAAGAAGATGATGATTCCGGAAAGAATGATGAGAAGTGTTGCCAGGAGGTTCATTTGTTCAGTTTATTTTGAAATTTCTTAAGAAGATTGCGTGCCGCTTTCTGTTCAGCAGCTTTTTTGGATTTTCCACTACCCCTGGATGAGTACTTTTTACCTACTGAAACCTTTGCATAGAATTTCTTTTGATGCTCAGGTCCGGCTTCTTTTATTATCTCATAGATTGGATTTTCAGCAAATTCAGTGTGGCAGAATTCCTGCAAATTGCTCTTATAATTTTGAAGATCAGTGTGTGATATCAGTTCATCAAAATTTGAAAGAATAAGGTTTTGTATTATGTATTTTGCTTCTCGATAAGAGCTATCCAGAAATATCGCGCCAAAGAGTGATTCCATGGTATCAGCAGTAAGTGATGAACTCTTTTGGCGAGTAAGATTGATTTCATCCTCCTTTACAAGGATATATTTTGCTAATGCAATCTCACTGGCTTTTTTGTTCAAATAAATCCTACTAATTATTTTCGAGCGCTTTTTTGTAAGGAATCCTTCATCTTTATCATGATATGTTTTGAACAGATATTCTGTGATGGATAATTCAAGAACGGAGTCTCCAAGAAATTCCAGTCTTTCGGCAATCGAATGTTCGTTTTCTTGATTATAGATGGATTTGTGAGTTAGCGCTGCTTCTAAAAGGTCAGTATTTTTGAAAAAATAGTTCAGTTTTTCTTCTAATTGGGGAAGTGATTTCCTCCACTTTTCGATTTTTATGGAATCAGCTTGAGGATGAAGAACAATCTTATCATACTCAATCATCATATCGCTTGAAAACCAGTGTCGCGTTGTGTCCACCGAATCCAAATGAGTTTGAGATGGCGTGTTCTATTGTTAAAGGAATTGTTCCTTTCGGGTTGTAATCCAAGTCGCATTCCGGGTCGGGATTTGTGAGATTAATGGTGGGATGTATTTTTTGATCCAGAATGGATTTCACAACAATAATTGATTCCAATGCACCTGCAGCTCCAAGTCCGTGACCGAGCATCGATTTGCTTGAATTTACTTTTAATTTGTAAGCATAATTTCCAAAAACAGTTTTAATTGCCTGGGTTTCACTCTTATCATTAAGCGGAGTTGAGGTGCCGTGGGCATTGATATACTGCACATCCTCAGGAGAAATTCCTGCATCCTTAATAGCATTCTGCATTGCATGAGCACCGCCTTCTCCGCCGGAAGCGGGCATAGTGATGTGGTAGGCATCGCAGGTCGCACCATAGCCGACAAGTTCACCAAAGATCGTGGCGCCTCTGGCTTTTGCGTGTTCATATTCTTCCAGTACAAGAGCTGCTGCTCCTTCAGCAAGGACAAATCCGTCACGCTCTTTATCAAAGGGTCTGCTGGCTGTTTCAGGTGAATCATTCCGTGTGGAAAGAGCGCGCATCACAGAAAAACCGGAAAGGGTTAATCTCGTTACAGCAGCTTCAGAACCGACTGCTATCACAGCATCGGCATTGCCATATTTGATTCCTCTATATGCCTCTCCAATGGCGTGTGCACTTGATGCACAGGCAGAAATTATACTGAAATTGATACCACGAGCGTTATATTGTATGGCGATTCTTCCTGCTGCAATGTTAGCGATCATCATAGGTATGAAGAAAGGGCCGACCCTTTTGGGTCCACGTGTAAGAAAGACTTCAGTTTGATGCTCAAATGTTCGGATTCCTCCAATACCTGTTCCAGTGATGACACCCAATTTATCCGGATCGATCTCTCCCTCGAGTCCGGAGTTTTCCATCGCCTGTGTGGCTGAAGCAATTGCAAAATGGCAAAATCGATCCGTCCTTTTTACTTCTTTTGCGTCAATGTAATCATGAGGATCAAAATTTTTTACCCTACCCGCTATCTTGGAAGCAATATTCTCGAGATCCATATCTGTAATCAGTTCAATACCGGATTTTCCCTCACACAGATTCTTCCATGTGTCTTCGACGTTTAAACCAAGCGGATTAACTGTACCAAGACCAGTTACAACTACTCTTTTTAATTTCATAGAATGGTGTCCTTTCCGCCAGCTGGCTGATGGAATATACCCCACAGGCTGTTTTACCAGCATGTGGGGTTATGGATTATTTGTTTAATTTTTTGTTGAGATATTCGATAGCAGTGCCAACTGTAGTAAGTTTTTCTGCATCTTCATCCGGAATTTCAATATCGAATTCCTCTTCAAATTGCATGATTAACTCGACTGTATCAAGAGAATCTGCGCCGAGATCTTCAATAAAGCGTGCTTCTACAGTTATTTCAGCTTCAGTCGCGCCCAATTGTGTTGCTATGATTCCTTTGACTTTTTCTTTGATGCTTTCGTCCATTGTTTTCTCCTTTAGTTTAAGGTTTCTGTTATATCATTCCACCATCTATTATTATTGTTTGACCTGTTATATAATCTGCATCTTCGCTACTGAGGAAGAGAACGAGTTTGCCCACATCCTCTGGCGTACCGAAACGTTTCATTGAAATGTTTTCAAGATATTTTTGTTGAATCTTTTCGGGAAGAGCATCTGTCATAGCTGTACGGATAAAGCCGGGAGCTACTGCATTCACATTGATATTTCTGGATGCAAGTTCCTTTGCCACAGATTTTGTAAAAGCAATGATTCCACCCTTTGTAGCAGCATAGTTTGCCTGACTAGCATTGCCGATAAAACCGATCACCGAGGAAACATTCACGATCTTTCCATGACGTTGCTTCATCATATATTTTGCAACTTTTTGTGTACAGATGAAGGTGCCTGTCAGATTTACGTTCAAAACTTTATCCCAATCATCTTTTTTCATGCGAATGAGCAG
>Ga0075124_10001352_pt1 | contig 11468 bp, 9 predicted proteins | sample AntAceMetag02UKS_FD_69809 | JGI IMG/M metagenome (GOLD analysis project Ga0075124, IMG submission 69809) | Saline lake microbial communities from Ace Lake, Antarctica - Antarctic Ace Lake Metagenome 02UKS | ecosystem: Environmental > Aquatic > Non-marine Saline and Alkaline > Saline | place... | reverse complement strand
AACCATTGATATTCCCAAAGAAAACCTTGTCGTAAATAAAAACAGTATTTCATCTTCAACTTCCTGGGATTTCAAGGATAACCAAGGCAAGGATGTTTCGAATGGTGTGTATTTTTATAGAATTGAATCAAAGAGTATGGATTCGGCAATTAAGAAAATAGTCATAGTAAGATAATTAATTGATATTCATCTACATCGAATCCTGACCCGTCTGGGCGTAACGAAGTGAATCCTAAGCGTAGCGAGTATTCGAGGTGTTTTTTTTCAACATCAAATCCTCGTTTCTTTACTCTTTAGGCACGTAATTCTATGATTCTGTTATATTTTTGGCAAAATATTTTCATCAGTCTCTGTGAAATTTTTAGCATAGAGGATTCATACGGTCAAATTTTATACTCAACTTTTTCGTTCGTGTTAATTCGTGTTATTCGCCTGCCACGGCGTAACGTAGTGCAGACGGGTGGTTAAATCTTTTCCAGCTTAGCCGAGTTAGGAGTCGAAATTGAGAGTTTCTTAATTTTTCCCCAAAACTTGACAACCCGACCTCTCACTTTGCTTTTCTCTTACTTTACGTATAGGATGTTAATTACGTGCTAATAAGCCACCATAGCTCAGTTGGAAGAGCAACTGATTCGTAATCAGTAGGTCGTGGGTTCAAATCCCGCTGGTGGCTCCATATTTGAATTATAAATGAATTTATATAAAAAAGTTTTAATCGCTTTCAGAAATAAATATCTTCTCAACTCTCTGCTTGAGAATGCACTGTACCTGATTACAATTCTTATACTTCTTTTCCTGGTTTTTTCATTTATCATTCAACCTCTTACTTTATCCTATGAGAAATATGATACCCTCAAAACATGGTCTCTGATCGCGAAACTCGTTGCAGGAATTGTCATCCTACTTTTCATCATAAGATTTCTCTTCACAATCCCATCTGTAAAGCAAATAGCTTATAAAATCTCAGAATATGATACAAAAAATAATGAAATAATTCTGTCCGCTTTTGAATTTGAAGCACAATCTGATCTGGCTCACTATTCACAAGAAATTCTTGATAAAGCAATTGATGATGCAAATAATCGAGCATCAGAGGTAAAGTTTTCAGTTATCTTTCCTGCAATAAAACTGAAGAAAAGCTTTCATTCCATTCTTTTTTCTTCTGTTGCTTTTATACTTGTACTCCTCATAAATCCTGTATTACTTACTAACTCCGCAAAAACGATCCTGCATCCCACAGCATTTGCACCGCATTACGACACATTCATAAAAATTTCTACGGGAAATACAACAATCCTTAAAGGAAGCAATCTGCAAATTGAAGTAAGAAATTTCTATCAGGAATTATCCTATGACATTCACGTAGAGCAGCAGAGACGCCGGAAAACTGTGAAGATGACCTCTAACACTCATGTTCTCTATAATATCACCGACAGTCTTCATTATGCGGTCTCAAATAAATTTGCGCAGTCGGACACTTTTACGGTGCTGGTGCTGGAAAAACCCATCATAAAGAATTTGCAGATAAGCTACTTCTATCCTGCGTATACTCAACTAAAAAATCGGACTGAAAATGACATCTCGGGTAAGATCATTGCGATCAAGGGTACAGAAATTACGGAAAAGCTAACAGTTAATAATGAGCTCACTGAATACAGGATCATCTTTTTTGACGGCACCACAAACGAACTTGAGAAGATAGGGGATTTCACTTACAGGACAGGATTTACGGTTGAGAAAAGTGGAAGTTACCATTTTTATTTGAAAGATATTCTTGGAAATACTAATAACATTTTTGAACGGACTATATTTGCTGAAGAGGATCTTCCACCAAAAATTGAGATCATCCTGCCTGCACGGGACAAGATCCTTGCTCAAAACATGCAGGAACGTATTGATTTCACTGCATCAGATGATTTTGGTGTACAGAAGATAGAAATTCTCTATAAGAAAAATGATGACGAGTACACCTCCAAAACAATTCTTGATACAACAGGAATTGCCACACTGACTGCGAGTTACAATTTTGATGTTTCTGATCAGGAACTCTTTCCTGGAGATGTAATATTCTATTATTTGAAAGTTTATGATAACTGTACTGTTCCTGAAGCATATACTTCTAACACAAAGATTTTCCTGTTAAAATTTCCCTCGATCGAAGAGCTCTATGAAGAAATTCAAAAACAGCAGTCCGGGAATATGGATGATATGAGGGAATCGCTGGAAGAATCTCGAAAAAACAAAGAAAAATTTGATGAACTGAGAAGGAAATTTCTCAAAAATGAGGAGATGGGCTGGCAGCAGAAAGAGAATTTGAAAGAGGTTCTTAAGAAGCAAAAAGAGCTTGCTAAGAAGGCAGAAGAAGCAGCTAAAGAATATGAAAAGTTTGTTGATGAACTCGAGAAAAACAAAGCAGTTGCAAAGGAAACTTTAGAAAAATTGAAGCAAATCCATGAGATCATGAAGGAAATCTCATCTCCCGAGCTTGAAAAAGCAATGAAAGAACTGCAAAAGCAGATGGAGAAGATCACGCCCGATCAGATGAAAAATGCGCTGAATAACTTCCAGTTCTCACAAGAGGAGTTCAATAAAAAACTCGAGCAAACTTTAAAATTGTTAAAGAGTATTCAACTTGAACAGAAATTGCAAAAAGCGTTGCAGCAGGCAGAAGAGCTGGAAAAACTGCAAAAACAGTTAAACCAGCAAACCTCTGAACGTATTGATCAAGATCAGCAATTGAGTGAACTTGCTCCTTCGCAGTCAGATATTCATGAAAAATATGAATCGCTCAAAAAAGAGTTAGAGGAACTTGCAAAAGAGCTTGCAGAAAATAGTGAAAAGAATGCCGCAAATGAGATCGAGAAAGGTCTCAAACAAGCAGCGCAGCATAAACTGACTAATGCGCTTCAAATGGCGACACAGCAGCTTAAATCCAATGACAAGCAGGTTAAAAAGAAGCAATGTGATATACTTGTTGGTTTTTCTGAACTCAGGAATTCAATATGCATGGCGCAGATGAAAATGCAGGCATCGCTCATGACCGAGTTTCAAAAATTGCTCAAGAAAACCCTTAATGAGATGCTTTTCTTCTCCAAAAAACAGGAGCGTTTCCTTGATAAATCCTATAATACCTATGATATTCTCGATGAAGAGATAAGCATGTACGAAGGCATCAAGAATTCGGTCAACACGCTTTTTCAGGATCCCATGATAATTCTGATGATGGATCCAAAATTTTTCCCTCATTCTGCAATTGCACTCAATAGCTTTGAAAGAATGTTCGAGAATATTTCTGAAAACAGCCATTACAATATTCAGAAAGACAAAGAAGAAATATTTAAGGCAATGAATCTGATGATCATTGATCTTTTGCTCTCGAAGAGCAAGCAGCCGCAGGGCTCCGGCGGAGGTATGCAACAGCTTTTACAACAGCTTCAGCAGATGTCACAGGGGCAGCAATCGATAAATATGCTTACCCAGGCAATGCTTGAGCAAATGATGGGCCAATTGCAACAGGGCAAGGGCTTGACACCACAGCAGCAAGGGATGATAGATAGAATTGCAGGCAACGAGCAGCAGATAAAGGAGAATTTTGAACGAATGCTGCGGGATTATCCTGAAGCTGAAAAATTACTTGGAAATATGGAGGGATTGAAGAATGAGTTAAAAGAAGTAGTGGAGAAGCTTCAGCGGGGCATAATTGATGAGCAGGTGATCCGCCAGCAGAACAAAATCCTCTCCCGACTGCTTGATGCTCAGCGCTCTATCCATGAGCGGGATTACAGCAAGAAAAGAGAATCCGAAACACCCGATGAACAGCAGTGGGATGTGCCGGACAATCTCATTATTGACACTACAAACATGGAAGTTCGGGATATTCTAAAGTATATTAATGAAAATTATCCGGAAGAGTACCATCGTTTGATAAAAGAATATTTGGAAAAGATACAGCATGAAAATAATTAGATATCTCATTGCAATAACCTGTTTTGTCATACTTTTCACACAGACAATCTATGCAGTTGATGATCAAGCGGTACTTCAGGTAAAAATTCGGGAAGCATTGCATTATGAACAGCAGGGAAACATTATTAAAGCCGAAAGATTATATAAACAGTTACTTGAGAATTTTCCGCATAACAGACAGGTAGTTAGCAGCTTAATAAATCTCTATATGAGAACAAATAAACTCGATTCTCTTGAAAGATTTCTTGAAGATGAGAAGAATTTCCTCACTAATAATTACTATGAAATTACACGAATTGAATTACTGATCAAGAAAAATCAGCTTGATGAAGCCAGGAAAATGGCAGAAGTTATGCTCAAAAATGCTAAGGTTAATTTATCGACTATCAAGCAAGTCGCGAAGGTATATCAAAAATATTACCTTTACGATGATGCTATTGAATTATATCTAAAAGCACGAAAGGAATCAAAGAATTCAATAGTATTTGCTCAGGAATTAGCTAATGTTTATCAGTTACAGGAAAGATCTTACGATGCGTTGAATGAGTACTTAAATATTTTAGACAATAAAACCTATAAAAATGTGCGTTATCGATTAGAGAAGCTCGATCTTTCTTATGAAGAGATAATTACAGCGATAGAAGATCGATATGAGAAAGAGCCGGGTGTAGGATTGCAGGAGCTGATCGGGGAGTTCCTTATGCTTTCAAGGCAGTATCAACGAGCTTTTGAGCTTTACAAAACTCTTGGTAATGATGCCTTGATAAAGCTTGCAACCCTTTCAGAGAAACAGAATTTGTACAAGCTCAGTATTCAGTGTCTTTCTGAAGTACTTAAATCTACAAAGGATGAGCAGACAGTTCTCTTTCTGGAAAATAAGATAGGGGAGCTATATTATTTACTTAATGATCACGAAAAGGCATATAAGCATTATAAAAAAGTTACTGAACTTTATCAAAAGACGAAAGCATCGCTGCCTTCAGCATATATTTTTGGAGCATATAAAAATCTTGCATATCTTGAGCTTTTTGAATATCAAAATCCTGTGCAGTCACAAATATACCTGGAAAAAGCGCTTGATTTTGCCAATGTTTTAACGGATAAGGCTGAGCTTAACATATTACTATCACAATGCTATTTACATCAAGAAGATTATGTAAAGAGTGAGAAAATATTAACTGAAATTATTGATAATAAACATTACAATAAAGATGTGAAGGAAAGATCAAAGATGAAGCGTATTGAAACAGTACTTCTCAAAGGAGATTTTTCTGCAGCAGATTCACTTTCTAAAGATTTTTTTGCTCATGATTATGAATCCAAATTTATAAATGACATTGCCGGAATGTATCGAACAATGAATAATGAGTTACATCTCAAGCAAGCAGATGATAATGTAAAAAATGCTGCTCTTTCATTTCTTAGAAATATGTATTTTAATAACAATGCATTGTTGAATAAAGATATTGAGCAATTATCTATTGTCCTTCAGGATTCTGCTACTGTATCATATCTAAAGTTGCAGGTTGCCGATTATTATTTTAATCAGGGAGAGTATGCATCCGCTGTTGAGCTTTATAGAGAATTACTAGAAAGCAATGATGGTCCATACGGGGAATATGCTTGCTTCATGACTGCGAATTGCTTTAACCAGCTTGGTTTGAATGAACAAGCTTTTGCATATTATACTGCTTATTTACTCGAGTTTCCACAAGGAACCTTTGCACCGGACATTCGTTTGAGAATAAAAAAACTTGTCTCATAAGATATTTCTGGACAAAGAAATCTATACTGCTGTAAAAACACAAACATTGAAAAATTCATTTAAACATAAATTAACTTTTTAGGAAAACAGATGAAGGAAAAAAAGAAGAAAAAAACAAATATTAGGAAAACCTTTTCCATTTTCATACTCATATATCTGCTTATCAAATTGGTAGTGAAATTCTTAAGGGAGCTAGTGATAAAAATCAAAACCAGCGAGGAAGATGGCAGTAAAGAAGAGAATGATGTCGAAGTATTTGAAGAAGAGGCACCGGATGAAGAGGAGCATTAAAAAATGGTTAACTCCGATAATTCGTTGGCAAACAGAAAAGCAAAAACTCTCCTACGATCATGTTTGGAGATCATTTAAACGCAAAAAAAAAAAAATTTCCCAAAAGGTATTTGCAGAATGAAATTAAAATCATTTTTTTAGTACATTTTTGGGATTGATCTCACTTTCAGTAAATTAAGATAAAACTCATAAGTGTTTTAATTATAAGGTGATATGGCTATGAACTTGGTTCCCACCTTTTTTTAAGAATATTAGCAATGTCTGATAATGTAGATTATGTAAACTTGAAGATGTTTTTGCATTTTTCTTTTGTATCGGAACTTATGAGGTACTGTTCCCCATTCTTAATTTCTTGACATATTAATACTTGAAGTACTCTTTCCATTCATTATAAATGAATAAGGATCTTCTATGAACAGCATGACAGGATTTGGTGTAGCGGAATACAATAAGAATAACATCTATCTTCGCGTAAGTGTTAAATCATTAAACGATAAATACTTGAATATAAGAACACGATTGCCTTATGAATTGCCTGAATATTTGTCTTACAAAATTGAGCAATTTATACCAAAATTTGTAAACCGAGGTGGAATAAATGTAATAGTTTCCTTGAAAGATTCCCGAAATGATATTGCAAATATGGATTTTGATAATGAACATATCAAAAAAATACTCGATAAACTTAATACTTTAAAATCAAACCTTGGCTTTGATACAAGTATTTCATTAACAGATCTCATGACATTGCAAAAAATGGAGAACTCCCCTATTGATCAATACTATTTATCTGAGGAATTCCAAAAAGTATTATCTGATACACTAATAAAAGCTATAAAACAGCTTGTTGATGAAAGGAAATCCGAAGGAAATCATCTCGAGGAGTTTTTTATTAAATCGATCAATCAAATCGAGGTATCTCTGAACACGATCGAGCACTCGATTCCAGAATATCTCGAAGAATTAAAGATAAAAGTTAGGAACATTTGTAAAGAAATAACACATGATGAAGATATTAATCTATCTAAATTCAATGAAGAAAAATTGCTTTCAGAAATCAACTATTATATTGATAAGTCAGATATTACCGAAGAGATTGTTCGACTAAAAAGTCATCTTATGAAAACACGTAAAGTAATTACTGTAAAGAACAAACCAATAGGGCTTTCCATGATATTTGTTATTCAAGAGATGCAGAGAGAAATCAGTACGATCTCTGCTAAATATCACAACGTTTCGATATTTTCGGATATAATTAATATCAAAGAAGAAATAGAAAAATGTAAGGAACAAGCGCTAAATGTCGAATAAAGAACCGATCTATGCATGGATATCTTACCCTTTTGTTGAATTTCCCCTATCGTCAGCTTTGGTGCTTGCGTTTTTCTTATTAGCATCTGTATTTGTTTATTCAATTACACTAAATTTTTTCTGGGTTTTGCTCTCTATAGTTTTTCTTTTTTCCTCGCTCTTTTCATTTTTTGTTCCAACATATTATGAATTTTACGATGATCACGTTTTTGTGAAAGTGCTGATTTTCAAAAGGGAAAGGAAATATACTGAATTCAAATGTTTTTATTCTGACAAAAAAGGTGTGATGCTCAGCACTTTTAATCGTCCTCGTGGTTTAGATAGATTTCGAGGGCAGTCAATAAGATTTACAAAAAAACAGGATGAAAGGGAGCAGATTATGGAATTTTTGAATGAAAAGATAGGAAATAAATTTTAATGTCACAAAAAGAGCTCAATAAAGAGATAAAAGACTACATTCAAAGGCATCCGGACAGACAATTATCAGTGCCCAAATTAGCAAAAAATTTTCATGTAAAAAAGAAAAATTTCAGGATTATCAAAAACATTTTAAGGGATCTTGAATCACAAGGTATTATTATTCGACATAAAAGAGCTTACTCATCCCCATCTCCACGAAAAACGCATATAGGCACTTTTGATGCAACAGCTCTCGCAAAGAATTATCCCTTTGGATTTGTTGAAACTGAGCATAAAGATGTGAAAATATATGAAGATAACTGCTTGAATGCCTATCATCAAGATATTGTTGAATTCATAGTAACAAAGGAGGTAAAGCGGGGTTCAGTAGGCAAGATACTGAAAGTAATTGAGAGAAAAAACAGTACTCTTGTTGGTTCTGCATTCAAACAAGATAATCATGTTTATTTTGTTCCCGATAATCCAAAATTTGATACTGAAGTTGAACTAATCGAGGTAGGTGATTTTACTCAATTTACAGGCAAAAAGATAGTTGCAGAGATTACAGATTGGGGAAATAGATATCAACAAGTGCTACCCAAAGGGAAAATAATAGAAATTTTGGGGGCGCTCGAAGATCCGAATGTGGATTATCTTGCAATAGTAAAGCAGTATGAACTCCCCACTACTTTCCCAGAAGAAGTGATTCTGGAAGTTGAAGCTTTGCCGGATACTATTTCTGAAGATGAGATCTCGCGAAGAAAGGATTTCAGGAATCTTATTACATTTACGATCGATCCTAAAACTGCAAAAGATTTTGACGATGCAATATCATTTGAAAAAATAGATAATGGGACATTCAAACTTTATGTCCATATAGCCGATGTATCTCACTATGTGAAAACACCTTACGCACTTTTTAGCGATGCCCTGGAGCGAGGAACAAGCATTTATCTTCTGCAAAATGTCATTCCTATGCTACCATTTAAACTGAGCAATAAATTATGCAGTTTACAGCCAGATGTCGACCGTCTCACAATGACTATAATCATTGATTATGATGCAGAATTCAAAGCCCTTGGTTCGAGTGTATATCCCTCTGTCATAAAAAGTGATCAAAGATTGAGTTATGAGCAGGTGGATGTGCTGTTTGAACAGGGAGATAATGAAGAGATCAAGCCGGAGGTTAAGAATATTATATTGGAGATGCGTTCATTGGCTCAACATCTCACTAAAACTCGTTATGCAAGAGGAAGTCTTGATTTTGATCTTCCTGATTCGGAATTTATTTTCGATGAGCAGGGCAGTCCCATTAATATTTTACGCACTCATCAAACAGAGAGCCATCTTTTTATTGAAGAATTCATGCTTGCAGCAAATGAATTTGTAGCAAAATTGATCGCAAGAAAGTGCAGTGCAGCGATATTTCGTATTCATGAACCTCCCAATGGAGAGAAAATTGCTGAATTTGCTCGCACAATAAAAGCTTATGGATTTTCTTTTAGTTTTGTTCATAAAGATATCAGCACTGCGATCAAACAATTTTTACAGTCTATTAGCGACGAGAAGCAGCATCGTGTATATGACTATCTTCTTTTGAGAAGCTTGATGAAAGCTAAATATTCATACAGAAATATCGGACATTTTGGGCTTGCTTTGAAATCCTATACTCATTTCACCTCCCCTATCCGCCGTTTTCCCGATCTTGTGGTTCATCATCTAATAAAGCAGTATGTTTTTGAATGGACGACTAAGCGATTTTCTCTCAATGAAATAAATACCTTTGCAGAGCACTCCTCAGCGATGGAGGTGCGAGCCATGACCGCAGAGCGAAGTCTTGGGGAACTGAAGAAAAACCGCTTCATGCTTGAAAATATGAATAAGGTTTTCGATGCATTGATCGTTAATTTCAATAAGCGGAACATCTATATTGAATTGGATTCGTATCCGATTGAAGGTTATATACCACTTGCTGCCATCGGAAGAGATTACTTCGAGTTCGATCCAAGGCACTACGTTGTTATAGGAAAACGAAGCAAGCAGAGATTTGTTCTGTGTCAGAAACTTAAAGTTAAGGTGAAGAGAATAATTCACGATATAGAATTCGAGATAGTTTATGAATGATAATGAGATAAAAGAATCAGATAGCTCTGAAAAAATTGTTGAGTTATGTAAAGCTCATAATACCTTGCAGTTCGATGCTATTGCTGAGGTTTTGGAAGATAATAATTTACCTTTTACCTATAGTCGGAAAGGGCTTTCTCTCGGCACATTTTTCGAGTATTCAAGCAAGAAAAGTTATATTCAAGTATTGGTATATAAAGAGGATAAGGAGAGAGCATTCGAGCTCATTGAGCCGATACTGATGACGTTGTAATTAATCTATAATCTATATACTCACTAAACTAATACTCGTTCCTAAACCCCTGTTTAGGAACGATCTTGCTTTGAATATTCATGACATTCCAAAATCAGTCTTCATTGCATTACGCCTTGATAAAGAGGGCTTCGGGAACGAGGATAAAAATTAAACTCACATTCACTCATGTATACAAATATCTTTGGGGGATGGTGTTTCATTGATTTCCCCAAGGTTTTTTAGAACGTCCAGATAACCTTTCAGGTTATTGTAATCAATTTGCGTAGAGAGTGAAAGAGGCATTATATTCATTCCGTTTGCGATATTTTCATTAAGGTTTGTTGCCTTTGCTAAGATCTTTCTTGCTTCTATTGGATTGTTCTCAATAAACTCGACTGCTCTGTCAATCGCTTTAAAAAATGCTTTCGCAGTTTCCGGATTCTCTGCCAACCATTTGTCATTAACTGCTCCCACACCGATTGGATTGGGTGAATATTGGATTGCGTAAATAGAATTGGATATTTTATTAAAGCCATTCTTCACGATACCCAAAGTCAAAGTCGGTTCATATGCAAAGAGTGCATCGATAACATCGTTTTCTAAAGATTGTATATGAACTATCGGGTCCATTTCAACAAAAATAGGGAGTTCAAGATTTGGAAATTGTGTTTTGAAAATATCTGAAAAGGAATTTTTAGCAGTTGTACCGGGGAATACCCCAATTTTCATTCCTGCAATGTCTTCAAGCTTTACAAGCTGCGAATTTGATCTTACCAGAACTCCGTCAAAACCATTTTCATTCGTAATGCTGCTGATGGAAAAGATCTTTGCAGCATTTGGTGCTTTTTCCAGTTGCTTGAGAAGTGGAATTATTGAAAGTTCAATTGCCACATCTATGTTTCCTGCAACAAGCTCTTGTGCGATAAGATTGCTTGTCATTATCTGCTGAGCTTGAACGTTGAGTCCCTCATCTTTGTAATATCCGTTCTCAACAGCAACAAAATGGGTCAAACTGGAAACCATAGGTAAATAACCCACCTTTATTGTGTTCTTATGAGGTGTCGTATTGCAACTCGACAGAACAATTGCAAAGAGTGTCAGAGCGAGTAATGAAATTTTGGTTTTCATATTATGAATCTCCTATCTACTATATATGTACTACCCAAATAAATGATCTGAATCTTTATATTGTCAAATATATGAGTGCTCATTGTTTCACCCAATTGATTCTTGTTTACAAATCGGACTCGGGAACGAGTGCAAAGAATAGTTTTTTTGGGAGTGTTCAGATAACTGTGGCTAACAGACGATATTTTCATGATAACATTTGAACCAAAGGTTGATAAAATAGTCAAGGTTTTTCTCAGATTTAAAGCC
>Ga0075124_10001350_pt1 | contig 11476 bp, 13 predicted proteins | sample AntAceMetag02UKS_FD_69809 | JGI IMG/M metagenome (GOLD analysis project Ga0075124, IMG submission 69809) | Saline lake microbial communities from Ace Lake, Antarctica - Antarctic Ace Lake Metagenome 02UKS | ecosystem: Environmental > Aquatic > Non-marine Saline and Alkaline > Saline | place... | reverse complement strand
ATTTAATTACCCCCGATATTCGTACTTCCTGCTCGACTGCGGAATGTCGTATAATCTACGGTAATTAATCGATAAATATCGGAGAGAATCTAAGATATGTCAAATGAAGAGATAAAGAACGCATGGATAAAACGAACCATGACTTGCAAGAATAGCAGAGCCAAGACACACGAGTGGATGCCAATAGCTAGGTCGCTTTCAAAAGCGTCTGAGAATGTGACTGAAATCATGTGTACAGCTTGCTATGAGATTCTAACATTGGCAGAGATACGCGCTCACAGAGCAAGCCAAAGATTAGAGGAGCCACTTACGTCCGAAGAAATGCCTGATATTTACGAAGTGAAGTCGCTTTTTTAGATTTACCAGCAGAGGTATTATAGTATTGCTTGTAGTAGTCATAGAGCTTCTCTGCATCATCGGCCGGAGGTAGGGCCTCTTTGACTCTGCGATAATGTAATCGACAGATAGCCGAAGCATATAATAAGTCAGACATAAGGCGTGATACATCCGGAATAGTCGATACACCAAAGTTAAGGCCAAGTTGTGATACATAGTTATTACGGTGAATAATATAGTTACGCCATATATCATTATGAGTGTTGGGTTCGCATTGATAAATACCAACTGCAGGCCCACTAATCTGATGCAAGAACGTACCACCATCCGACTCAACCGCACAGGTAAAAACTAACAACTCCTCGGCGTCTTTAGAATATAATTGTAAATTTGATAGTGCAGGCGTTATTATGTATTGTCTAAACTGAGAAATATCGAACATAAGATGGCATCCTTTGATAAATGTGATATATAATAATACTATAAAAAGGAGCACTAAGAAATGCCAGTAAATTCAGAAGAGATATATCAATTATGTAGGTTTGGCGGTAAGAAGTATAAAGAAGAAGTCCATTGTCCAATGATAGTTGAAGTAATGAATAACCAAGGGACCATGGCTGCCTTTTGTACTCAAGCTCAAATAGGCGACTCAACCTTTTATAATTGGATGAACAAGCATCCAGTCTTTCATGAATGCTATCGAATAGGATGCATGATTGCCCGCAACAACTGGGAAGAAGAAGGTGAAAAAGGTAAATATGACGAAGAGTTCAATATAGATGTCTGGAAAATACAAGGCGCATCTAGATATGGCATAGGTCGTACTAATCGGGTAAGACTTCACATAGACGCAAAATCCACACCATACGAACAATACCAGCAACTAGTTAACCAGGCCACACTAGGAGAATTTAGCGCTGCTGAATTTAAACAGTTAGTGGAAGGCGTTAATATAGGTCTTAGAGCATATGAAGTCCTCGAGCTACAAAAAGAAATAGATGAAATGAAAGACGACCTAAATAAGATGAGTGCAAACAATGGGAACAATCTCGTCTCAATTGCGAAAACTTCGTAAACAGATTCATATTCCTCATAGAATAGAATTCGTTGATAGAGAGATACTAGAAGAAGAATTTGAAGAAAAAGTAATATACGTACATATCTGGATATAGGGGGAGTAATGAGTAAGCTATCACAAGGGCTAAAGAAAATAGAACGTGGTATTGGTGGATTAATACCTCATACGAGCGCAGCAGACAGACGAACACAAATGCAGGCTACGCGCGAACAAATGGATTATTACAAAGAACAAAAAGATACTTTACATAAAGCCAATGAAGACCTAAAGGCGCAAAAGGATTACGAATCAAAACGTTTGCATGAAAAACAAATAAGAGCATTAAGAGGAAGCTATAAACGCTCAAGTGGATTCCTAGGAAGCGAAGCTCCAGCAGCCGAATCAAAACCAAACGAAACTTTAGGGTAATATCAATGGATTACAAAAGAACCATGAGCGGGTTTTCGCTTTTAGAGCAGTTCCAAAAAAGATTCGATTCAGCCCAGGCTAAGGCGCTAGAATGGATGGCGCTACACAGTGCTTGTTACTTCTATGCAATACCGAATCGCGACAAGTTCTGGAGGAGCAAAGACCAGCAAGGCGAAATGCATGGTTCTAGAGTATATGATACGACAGCTATTGAATCAGTGAAAACGTTTGTATCTAAGATGCATACGGCAATGACACCACCGCAAACACAATGGGGTTATTTATCAGTAGATGAAGAATGGGCTGAGAATAATCCAGATGAAGCCCAAGACGCTCAGATTGAACTAGATAACTATATGACTCGATTATTTGAGTTTATACATGACTCTAACTTTGATGTTGTTATAAATGAGTGCTACTTCGATTTATCAGTTGGTACGGCGTGTTTGGTGGTAAACCAGTTCACCGACAAGAATCCGTTGTTGTTCACCTCAATCCCCATGGATAAGCTAGCCGTTGAAGAAGCTATGACAGGTAAGTTAGAGTCTTGGTACAGATGGTGGGAAGACGTAAAGATAAATGAAATTAAAGTTCGCTGGCCTAAAGCGATTATCCCAGAAGACTTAATTTCTGACGTATCAAACAATGCTGATGCAGTCGTTAGAAAGATTAACGAGGGTGTAATGTATGTGCCGAATGAGGTTAGACCATATCATTATGTTGTGGCCACTGAATCAGAGATTCTGTACGAAGAGTATCTTGACATCAACCCCGGGATAACCTGGAGATTTCAAAAAACAAATGACGATATATTTGGTCGCGGCCCTGTAATGGACGCCCTACCATCAATAATATCTTTAAACGAATTAGCTAGAATCGAACTAGCTGCAGCAAACCTAAATACTTTTAAACCATACATGGCTTTTAGTGATGCGGTATTTAATCCTCATACATTTGTAATGGAACCAATGACAATTATTCCAATTGCGCCGCTGGGGAACCAAGGCCCTCCACTAGTTCCGCTACCAGATTCAAGCGCCCCCCAGTTTAGCCAGATGACTATTCAGGACTTAAGGATGCAAATTAAGACCCTGTTGTTTGCAGATTCCCCAATCCCAAATGGGCCAAATGATTCAAAACAACCACCAACAGCCACAGAAGTAATGGCTGGTAACCAGTTGCTTGCCCAGAGAATCGGGCCATTGTTCAGCAGACTACAACAAGAGTTCTTGGTACCTCTTTTAGATAGGTGCTCGTATATTCTTCATAAAATGGGCAAGCTTCCAATTCCAAACATTAAGGGATTGAAGATAAACTTCCAGTATCGTTCGCCGCTAGCACTAGCTAAAGGCCAAGAGCAAATTGCAAGGTTCACACAGTACGTTCAAATATTACAGGGAATATCAGGCCCAGAAGCAACGCAGTTGTTTATTAACTCTGGACAGTACCCATGGATAATAGCGAACCTAATGCAGCTAGACTCAAGATTCTTGAACTCACCAGAGAAGGTGCAGGAAGTGGCACAGCAAATGCAGCAGCAACAACAGCAACAACAAGAAGCCGCACAACAACAAGAAGAACCACAGGCGTCACAAACACAATAAGGAAAAACATGGATTATAAGAGCTTACCCGGGCAAGAGGATTATTGGGATGGTTACACATCCAGTATAAATAAATTAAAAAACAATCCTGATATAGTGGAGTTTGATAGACTTTGCTTTGAAGTATTCAGCAAAACAGAGGCAGGAGCAAAAATACTTAGCGAGCTAACAGAGCGTTATATTATACCGTCCACACCTGCTAAAGATATGACCTCCTACTCGACTAACTGCGTTTACTATGAGGGATTCAGAGACTGTATAAGACTCCTAATCCAATCCACTAAAGGTTATAGCAGACGAAAAGAAGCAGAAGATGCTAAAAAGATTAAAGAAACCCGGGAGAAAAATGAATGAGCTTATTCGATGAAATAATAGATGGAGCCAACACAGAGATAGGTGATACTAATGCCAGTATTCAAGCAGGGCCTGAAGGTGCAGCAACAACAGAAGCAGCAACTGAATCCGCAGCATCGACTTGGAACTGGGATAAGTCCACTCCAGGAACAGGAGAGAGACCCGACTGGCTTCCAGCAAAATATAAAAGCGCTGAAGATGTTGCAAAGGCGTACTCAGAACTCCAGAAAAAGCTTGGGAGTGCTCCAGACAAATACGATTGGTCTCAAGGACAGAATTGGATAGACCCTGACTATACGCCCTTCCTGGAAATGGAAGATGTGTTCCGTAGCAAAAACGTTCCGCAAGAAGCGTTTGATTCAATGCTAGGTACGGTTGGAAAGTTCCTAGATGAGTTCAAGATAGATATGGAAGAAGAGAAAAGTGCCCTTGGAGAAGATGCCAAAGAACGTCTAATGACACTTAATAATTGGGCTAAAGCAAATTTCTCTGATGATACCTATCATGCAATAACCGAGAACATGCGCACAGCATCTGCTGTAAAAGCAATAGAAGAAATGAGGATAAAAATGATTGACGGAAATACAACAATACCAACAGGCAATGAAGCCCCTACCCCAGCATACACGGTTGATGATGTGACACGGGAAATGCAAGAAAATCTAACTAAGTATAAGGAAGACCCAAAATACAGAGCCGAAATCCAATCGAAGTTTAATAAGATTTCAGGAAGCTCTGGATATGTTGACAAGCATTACTAAGTGAATTAATATTAGTACAGTTCATTCAGTTTTAATGCCATTTACATTTCACAACGTCGAAGGTAATGCATCAAACTGACTATGAGGACACCTTATATTTGCCAGGCCCCGAAAGGGATACCCTGGGTGCATTTAAGCCCTTATTAGCGAGACTAGTTTTTTAACTATTTATAACTAATGAGGGTTTACCATGTCTACATCATTGACGAATGTCCAGCAAATTGAGTTTGATGCACTCGTAAAAGCAGAATACCGTTCACGCGGATTTTTATTACGTGATTCAATTAGAATGAAAAACAACGTAATTGGCGCATCTATAGAATTTAGGAAAGTTGACCAGGTAATTGCTGTGCCAACAGCTTACTTGCAAGCAGTAACTATCCAAGACCCTGACTATACAAAAACAACTGCAACTCTAGTTAAATATACTGCACCAACAGCAGTGGATGAAGTTCAAGAACTTACAGTTAACTTTGATGCAAGAATGGAAAATGCGCTATTAGTAGCACAAGCTATGGGTCGTCGTTCTGACCAAATAGTTATTGATGCTTTAGACGCAGACCCAGGCGATACAATTGCCAATGGCGGTACTAACTTTAACTACTCTAAGTTTACACAAGCCTTGGAATTCTTTGATGACAATGCCGTACCTCTAGCCGAAAGATATGTTGCAATGTCTGCATCTAACTTTAGAAGCCTACTTGGCGATGACCAATTCGTTTCTACTTTTTATACAAAAAATGATGTTATCGACAGGGCGAGAATCCGTGATTACTTAGGTTTTAATGTTGTTACTATTCCACAAATGACAGAAGGCGGCTTACCTAAAACAGGAAACATTCAAACTGCATTAGCTTGGCATAAAATGTCTACTGGTATGGGTATTGGTGAAAACTTCAGAACTGAAATTAACTATTTAGCTCAAAACACAGCATGGTTGATAAACGGTGTATTCAGTGCAGGCGCGGTGGTTATTGATAACCGCGGTGTTCTTGCAATTGACTGCGACGTTTCAGTTTAATCTTACCCTTATTTAGGAGAAACAATCATGGCTTTTGATATAAAACGTTTTACCCGAGTTAGTTTAGCCGATAATACTGGTTTAATTACTCTTCAAGATTCTAGTTTAGCTAACGGTCCTGGCTTATTCACATATGCAAGTGCTGACGATACGATTGCTGAAATATCAGCAGCAGGTTACTTCAATGCAGAAGCAGCAATCTACTGTCTAAATGTTGGAGATGTAATTATCGCTGAAGGCAGTGACGCTAGTAATATGCTAGTTGTTGCTACTGTTGATAGAAGTGCAAGCCCTAAAACCATTACAGTTGATTCATTTACTCCTGCTGGAACTGTTGCAACTGCTAATATTGAAGATGGTGCGGTTACAGCGGCAAAACTAGCCAGCGATGCAGTTACTACAGCAAAGATTTTAAATGCAAATGTAACTACAGCTAAAATTGCTGACGCGGCTGTTACTTCTGCTAAGCTTTCAGCCTTGACAGTCCAGTATGCAACAGTAGCAATTACCGCATCTGAGTTTAACGGCATGTACGCCACTCCTAAGCTTTTAGTAGCTGCAGGCGGAGCTGATACATTGCTAGTATTAGACAAAGTGCAATTGCTAATGACTTACGGTTCGGCTGCATATGCTGCTGGTGGTGTTGCTGCGGTACAGTACGACTCTACTGCAAATGGAGCTGGTGTTATTGCTTCTTCAACATTAGCTGCTGCAACTTTCCAAGCAACTGCATCTACTGGGTGGAACTTTAATTCAGGAGTTGTCGCTGAAACTTTCTCTACATGCGTCAACAAAGGGTTGTATCTATCAAACGTTACTGGTGCTTTTACAACTGGTGATAGTGATATGGTGGCCCATATTTGGTATAAAGAAATACCAAGCGCGTAAAGTTAGTTTATGTCTCGGCCTTCTTTTGAGGGCCGAAATTAATAGGGGGATTTATGGCTTTAACTAAAGTCCAGATTATAAGCAACGCTTTACTGCAATTAGGCCATTCTGCAATATCATCTTTAACAGGTGGAGATAGAATGGTACAAGCTGCAGAAGCTGCATATGATATGAAATTACCCTCAGTTTTAAGCAGTGGCAACTGGCGTTTTGCAACTCAGATTCAGCAATTGTCTGAACTTACCGAGGCACCACCATTACCCTGGAAGACTGCGTATTCTTTACCAGCTGGATATCTTAAAACAATCCGATTATGGCCCAATATATACCAATGGGATATTTACACTGACTTTAAGATATACACGTACCTCAGTGGCACGCTGTATATGGAATATATATCCCAACCTGATGTATCACAATTCCCACCATATTTTGTGGATTATTTTACATACGAGATATCGGCATACTTAGCTTTATCAAACGCACAAAAAGCTGATTACTTTTCTGCGCTTGAACAAAAAAGAATGCACATGATGGCTTATGCTAATGCATTAGATACTCAAAACAGACCTCAGTTCTCACAAACCAATATTCCTGTATTAAATAACCGGTATGTGACACAATTTATCGGAAATGGTGGAATAGCAAATTAGGGGTTCTTATGGGTTTGTCGGCATGGTCACAAGATGTATTTTCTAAAGGCGAATTATCACCCTTAATGTATTCCAGAGTAACAGTCTCTGCGTATTATAACGGCCTAAAAACTGCCACGAATTGTATTACCTATCCGCAAGGAGGTATTGGAAAGAGGTTTGGAACAGTTTATAACGCTACTATCCCTTCGCTTACTGATTATCGTGATGCATATTTCCAGACTTTTCAATACTTGAACGAATGCACTTACGTCCTAATATTTATTCCAGATTCGATTCTGATTTATCTAGAAGGTATATTAGTACATACTGTAGCTTCAACTGGAATAGCAGCGTCTGTAATACGTAAAATAGATACTACCACTTTAGATGCTAGGTTTAGAGTAGCAACAGGGGTGCTTGCCCCGTATGATTTAACTAGAAGCGCTAATACAGCAAACGTCATATCTTCTGCTTCTTCTAACTTGCTGACTTTAACTACACCAGTGAGTGCGGATACTGTTTATCCAGTCCAATTTACCACTAGCAATACACTTCCGACAACTGTACCTCAAGTGAGATTGAATCAAACATACTTCGTATACACAACCTCTACCACGACCGCTCAAATTTTTACATCTTCTGGTGAGGCTAAATCCCAAACAGATGCCTACACTATTACGGATAACGGGGCTGGGACTAACAATCTAAATGTTTTAAATAATTGGAGTTTTGCTTTAGTTGTATTTAGAAATTTGCCGGTATATGATTTTACCCCTGCAAATACATACGATACCAAGACATTTACTCCAGGAGCAACAACAGGTTACGGAATAACCTTAAATGCAAGTAGCGCTATATTTACTACGGCTTATGTTGGCGGTGCCTTTATCGGTAACGGAGGGATAAGTAGAATTAAAACTTATGTAAGTAGTACCCAGGTAACAATAGACATACTAACTCCATTTGACTCCACAGCTGCTATCACTGGCAGTGAGACCCTATTAGCCGAACCTGCGTGGAGCGAAGCTAGAGGTTGGCCTTCTAGATGCTCTTCTTTTCAAAACCGTTCTGTATTCGCAAACTCTACGCTACTGCCTAATGGAGTGTGGCTGTCTGTCACCAATGATTACGATGACTTTAATGGGTTAGAAAAAGATGATGATGATGCTATTTCATGGTACCCATCGTCAGATAATGTAAACTTTATTCGATTCATAGTTCCGTATAGGTCTTTAACGATACATACAAATACCGGGATATACTCAACACCGCTATCATTTGAGCAAGCTGTAACGCCTAGCAATTTCTCAATGACACTACAAGACTCTACCCCAGCTACAGCTATACAGCCAAGAGGTATCGATAATCAAATAATCATCCTCTCAGGTAATGATGTTCATTCTATGTTGTGGGACGGTTATAATAACTCCTATACTTCCAATATAGCTTCTATAGCTAGTGAGCACTTGATTACAGGCCCTCATGACGAAACTGCTTACGTAGATTTAAATAGAGCTGGCTCAAGGTATATGTTTATTATAAATGACGATGGGTCACTAGTTATTTATCAAACCTTAATTTCTGAGGACGTATCAGGTTTTACACCAGCTACTTTATATCAATCTTACGGTAAAGCTTATTTTCGTTGGTCCTCATCAAGCGCCGATGGACAGTCCTGGTTTTTAACAGAGCGTCAGCTTGCAACAGAGGGCGACCCATTTCCCATTAATGAATTCACACAATACACCCTAATTAGCGCAATACTTTTTGAGTTATTAAGCGGTGTATCTCTAGAGTTATTAAATGGGGAAGACTTTGCGTTACTCCAAAATGCAGTAATCTTTGTGCCTGGAGTCCCGACGCCATTTCAGTTTCAAGATACTGGAACTCTACCCAGCTCATTTCCACAGGTAGAGGCAGGAGTATTCTATTGGGCTGTGTCTGACTCTGAAGGCGCCTTCACGGTTTACCTATCCTCTGATGATGCGGCAGACGGCCTAAATCCAATTGAGTTCTTTAGCGCTGGAACAGATGCTTATGTTGTTCCTCAGAATCTAGAAACAACGTTTCTTTTGGAAGAGCTTAGCTTTGATGTAAAGACAGACTGCACCTATTTATATAATGGAACTGCAAAATCAACATTTACAGACCTTCCAAGATTTAATGCGCAGGAGGTTAAAATTAATGGGGATGAGTTTGGGTTTGATTATACCGGGGATAACGATACGATTGAAACAATATCACATGGCGCGTCAGTTGATGTATCGGACGCAGAAATTGGATTTGCTATCCGAACCGTAATAGAGCCTTTGGCCGTTGCTCCTCCTGGTCCACTTGGCTATAAAGGTACCGCTGTAGCTTACCCGCAGCATATCCGCAACGCAACATTTATGTTTAATAGCACGACTGGTGGATTTATAAACGATACACCTATACAATTAAACCTATTAGAGCAAACCTATCCAGGTGTTCCTTCGGGTCCGCAGTCAGGCTTATTTGAGATGAGCTTTATGCAAGGATGGGAACCACAATATGGCACCTCTGGAATCACGATTACACATGACGAGCCGTTTGATATTCAATTAATTGGAATCTTCTACCAAATAGAGAGCTAAATATGGACCCAATGTCAATATTCTTATTAAGTATGCAAGCCGCTGGTTTAGTGTTTAATATGAATGATGCTAAAAACAAACACCAAATGATTCAAACCGGCAGGGACCTGGAAAAGGCTGCCATTGATACTAATCTTGAGGCTTTAAATTATGACTACCAACAATCCTCTTTAGCAGCCATGAAGCAGCTTAGGGAAAATATTGGTACTCAAATTGTAACGCAAGCAGCACGCGGTACAGATTCTGGCTCAGGTAGTGCATTAATCTTAAACCAAAAAAGTATTAGTAACTATAATGCCGATGAGCAGACAAGAAGAATGAATTTGTTAGCTAAGGAAGCAAATTTAAGGGCTAGCAATGTTTTATCAGGACTTCATACGCTACAATCAGAAACAGAGCTTGGAAGAGCAACAGCTAAAGAATTTGAATCAATTCCAGTTTCCTCTGCTTTTAATGAGTTTAGACGCTCAAAATTAGGCAAAGAGTGGGGATTTGGATTTAAGCCAGCAGGAGAATAACTTGGCAAAAGACGAAGTTGGTGGAGCTACAACTGGTAGCGGCAATATACCTGCACACTCAGATATACAAACTATAGAGCGCAAAGAGGCACCCAGTGCTGGCGTCCAAGTTCCAGGGTATCAGCAAGCATTCTCACAAATGGCAATGACAACTTCAGCAATGAGTTCACTTGCCTCTAATATTTCAATGTCTGCTGGATTACAGCTAGCCAAGAATCGAGGAACATTATCTGGTCAAAACCCTCAAGGCGACCTGCTACCTTCAATAACTAAAGCAGATGAAGCCTTTAACGCTTCTTATTCTTCTCAAGCTCAAGCCACGCTAGGACTTCAGGCCAACAGCCTAATGAATCAAGGTGAGGAGATGCTCAATCAGAGCTATAAACTATCACCTGATATGATACAAAAATATCAAACAAGTACAGCCAAAGGATTAGAATCTATATTAAGCAATGCTCCAAGTACAATCCGTTCATCCATGCAAGCCCAGTACGCTGAAAAGCTCCAAAATACTGGGCACCAACTTAATAACAAGATGATTTCTGAGCAAAAGCAAGAGACCAAAGCCAAGCAAGAAGTTTATAATAATTCACAAGTTAAAGAGGCGTATGAAACTGCATTCTCAGGCAATCAAGAACAAGGGGTAGGGAATCTAGAATCGTTTAAGAAGGACTTAGCTAATCAGCGAGCCTCTGGAATAATTGACCCCAAACAAGAAGCCGCTTTATATGATGCTGCCAAGCTAAACCTTTACTCTGGTGCCATGTCCAAGGGTGCAGCTGACGCCAAAGACAATAAAAAGTTAGCTGAGTATTTGAGAGGTATGCATAAGTCGCTTCCTGATAATCTCACGGAAGCAGAAAAAGTTACTGTAATGAGTAACACTATGCAGTATGTTAATGCTGTTCATGCAACTGAAGCCCAAGATGACCAACTTACAATTTCTCAGTTAAATAGAGCGTTATCTGAAAACATGATGACTGGCTCTATGCTGGCCCAGGCAGAACAGTCTTTGCCACCAACAGAATTTAATAACTTTATGACTAAGTTGTACGGTTATAAAGATAAGAAAAATACATCTCAACAAGCAATTCAAGAAATAGCTAATAACTTTGATGACGCCGTTAAGATAAGAAGCGCGACACCAGACCAAATTAACAAAGCCTTTGATGCATTAACTCATGACTCAATGATGAAGCACCCAGAGCAGACTCTGATTCAAACCCAGACTGCTATTGCCAAAGGAGCAGGCAAAGAGG